>Ga0194060_10001037_pt1 | contig 20238 bp, 18 predicted proteins | sample SepL225m_MetaG_FD_163427 | JGI IMG/M metagenome (GOLD analysis project Ga0194060, IMG submission 163427) | Anoxic zone freshwater microbial communities from boreal shield lake in IISD Experimental Lakes Area, Ontario, Canada - Sep2016-L222-5m | ecosystem: Environmental > Aquatic > Freshwater >... | reverse complement strand
CAGGCGGGCTGTCTCGATCGCTGCGAGGAAGGCCCCTGCATCGTGGTCTATCCGGAAGAGACCTGGTACACCTACGTCGACAAGCTGGACATCGACGAGATCATCGAGGAACACCTGCAGCATGGACGCGTGGTCGAACGCCTGAAGCTATGACACGGGCGGCGAAAGAACACCTGCTGCTGGACGGTACCGCGGGCAAGATCGAATGCGTGATCGACCTGCCGGCGGCCGGCTCCGAGGCCGCTCGCGGCGTGGCGTTGATCGCGCACCCGCACCCGCTGTACGGCGGCAGCATGGACAACAAGGTGGCGCAGACACTGGCGAAAACCTTCGTCGAACTGGGGTACGTCACGCTTCGGCCCAATTTCCGCGGCGTCGGCGCGAGCGCCGGCGGGCACGACGAGGGGCGCGGCGAGGCCGACGACATGGTGGCGATCCTGGATTACGCGAGTACGCGCTTTCACGCGCATTCGCCGGTGCTGGCCGGGTTCTCCTTCGGTGCCTACGTGCAGACCTTGGTGGCGCGCCGAGTCGCGCCGGAACGCATGGCGCTGGTGGGCGTGGCGGCAGGCTTCGTAAGCGGCGGGCGCAGCTACACCTCGGAGCCGGTGCCGGCGGACAGCATCATCATTCACGGCGAACTGGACGAGACCGTGCCGCTCCCCAACGTGCTCGACTGGGCGCGGCCGCAGGAACTGCCGGTGATCGTGGTGCCCGGCGCGGATCATTTTTTCCACCGGCGTCTGCATCTCATCAAGAGCATCATCAAAGGTTCGTGGCAGAACTGAGCGCAGCGCATAACAAACATGTCCGTCACCGCACATTCCATCCATGCCGCCGCCGGCCTGCTCGCAGGCCAGGTGATCGACACGCCCTGTCTGTACTCGCGCACGCTCTCTGAAATAACCGGCGCCGAGGTGTATCTCAAGTTCGAGAACTTGCAGTTCACCGCTTCATTCAAGGAGCGCGGCGCGCTGGTCAAGCTGCTGTCGCTCACGCGCGAGGAGCGCGCGGCGGGTGTGCTCGCGGTATCGGCCGGCAACCACGCGCAGGGCGTCGCCTATCATGCCAGGCGGCTGGAAATGCGCGCCGTCATCGTCATGCCGCGCCACACACCGCATGTGAAAGTGGAGCACACGCGCGCCTTCGGTGCCGAAGTCATCCTTGCGGGCGACAATTTCGACGAAGCCAGGGTGCACGGCTTTGCGCTTGCCGCCGAGCGCGGCTTGAGCCTGGTCCACCCCTATGACGACGAGCGGGTGATCAGCGGCCAGGGCACGGTCGCGCTGGAGATGCTCGCGCGCGAGCCTGGCCTTGAGGTCATGCTGGTGCCGGTGGGCGGGGGCGGACTGATCGCCGGCATGGCGGTCGCGGCCAGGGGGGTCAAGCCCGGCGTCGAACTCTACGGCGTCGAGAGCGAAAACTTCCCGTCGATGTACTGCGCGCTGCGCGGCGAAACGGCTCGATTCGCCGACAACACCATTGCCGAGGGCATCGCGGTCATGCAGCCGGGCGCACTCACGCTGCCGATCGTGCGCGGACTGGTGCGCGGCATTTTGCTGGTGGGCGAGGGCGAGATCGAGCACGCCATCGTACTGCTGCTGGAAGTCGAGAAGACGGTGGTCGAAGGCGCGGGTGCGGCCGGCCTTGCCGCGCTGCTTGCGCATCCGGCGCAGTTTCGCGGAAGGCGGGTGGGGATCGTGCTCTCCGGCGGCAACATCGATCCGCTGATGCTGTCGGTCATCATCGAACGCGGTATGGTGCGCGCCGGCCGGCTCACGCGGCTGACGGTCGAGTTGCGCGACCTGCCAGGAGCGCTCGCCACGGTTACCGCCTGCCTTGCCGACGCCAATGCAAACATCGTTGAAGTGCACCATCAGCGCGCTTTCACCAATCTGCCGTTGAAAACCATCGAAGTCGAATTTGTGCTGCAGACCCGGGGTCCGGAGCACGTCGACGAAATCATCCGCGCGCTGCGCGCCGCAGGCTTCGCGGCAAGAATCCACGGCGCGTGATTACAATCAATGTTTCACCCGGAGTGCCAACATGAAACCAGCCCTGGTCATCATCGATATCCAGAACGACTACTTTCCCGGCGGCAAAATGGAGCTGGAGGGCAGCCCCGAGGCGGGCCTGCAGGCGGCGAAGCTGCTGGAGCGCTTCCGCAACAAGGGATTGCCGCTGGTGCACATACGGCACGTATCCAACCGCCCGGGCGCCAGTTTTTTTCTGCCGGATACCGAGGGCGTGAACATCCATGCCAGCGTCGCGCCGCGCGCGGGGGAAACCGTAATGCAAAAACATTTCCCCAACAGCTTCCGCGGAACGCCGCTGCTGGAGCATCTGCGCGGGCTTAGCGCAGACCACCTTGTGATCGCCGGAATGATGACCCACATGTGCGTCGACGCGACCACACGCGCCGCCTTCGACCTCGGATTTTCGTGCAGCCTGGCGCACGATGCCTGTGCCACGCGCGCGCTCGTTTTCGGCGAGCAGCGCGTGCCGGCGGCGCAGGTGCACGCCAGCTTCCTCGCGGCACTGAACGGGCTTTACGCGAAGGTGCAGAGCGCCGCGGCGATCGCGGAAGAAATTGCGCCATGATCGACGATATTGCATTGGTGGAGCGCAAAGCCCGGCTGCTCGGCGTGGGACTCGCTGAATCCGCGGTGGAGGAATTCCTGCGCGGTTTGGATTCCGTAGGCACGGAATATCCCCGGGCCGACGCGGCGTCTCTGTCCAGGGACGGAGATCGGCTGGGGAAAGTCTGCCGCGAGGGGCGCGGGATGCTCGGACGCCTGCCGGCGAAATCAAAACGAAATTCGAAGGAAAAGGCCGCGGGCCACGCGCTGGTTCATTTGCTTGCAGACGCGGTCTGGCGCTTTTTCCGCGCTTATCGCGCACCCGTCTACGACGCACTGACGGCGGGGCGCACGCGCGCCCTGCGCGTGGAGGAACTGGCCTGGGCCGGCGCCGATCTGCTTCCAGGGATCTTGCCGACCCGGACCGAACTGGACTACGAAAGCGCAAGCCTGCAGATGGACAAGGACGGGCTCGAAATCCACCAGGGTCTGTTCTTCGGTCAGCTGCTCTCCGACCGGGACATCGGCCTGCACCTTTGCACCGCGATGCTCCTGCCGACCGCGGCGGCGCTTTCGCACCTGGCGCAATTCCAACGCACCGGGACGCTCGACCTGGGTGCCGTGCGCCTGGAGGCGAGCGGCGACGCCGGCTATCTCACCTTCCACCATCCGCGCTATCTCAATGCGGAGGACGACGACACGCTGGCGCCGCAGGAAATTGCCTGCGACCTGATCCTGCTGCATCCGCGCTTGCGCATGGGCGTGCTGCGCGGCGCGCCGGTGACGCATCCGAAGTACCAGGGCCGGCGCATCTTTTCGGCCGGTATCAACCTGACGCGGATCTATCAGGGCAAGCAGAGCTACTTGTTCTACCTGACGCGCGACATGGGCCTCTTGAACAAGATGTTCCGCGGCCTGGCGGCGGTGAATCGCGCCGGCACGCTGGAGATACGCCCGGAGGAGCCGGAGAGCACGCTGGAGAAACCCTGGCTCGCGGTCGTCGACGGCTTCGCCATCGGCGGCGGCTGCCAGACGCTGCTGGTGATGGATTACGTGATCGCCGAGTCCGGCGCCTACTTCAGCCTGCCGGCGCGCAAGGAAGGCATCATTCCCGGCTGCGCCAACCTGCGCCTGCCGCGCTTCATGGGCGAGCGCATGGCGCGCGAGGCGATCATGTTCGACAAGACCTTCCGCGTCGACGACGCGGAGGCGCGCACGCTGGTGAACGAAGTGCATTCGAGTTCGCGCCTGGACCAGGCGGTGGACACGTGCATCGCGAACGCGCTGGGCTCGGGTATGGTCAGCGCCGGCGGTAACCGCAAAGCGATACGCATCCAGACCGAGCCGCTGGATACCTTCCGCAGCTACATGGCGACTTACGCGTACGAACAGGCGTTTTGCCATTTGAGCGAGCAACTGGTGCACAATCTCGAGCGGCACTGGAACGCGAAGGAACGCAAGCTCTGAGCCCTTCCCTTGATCCACCGATCCTGACCGGGAGAATATCCATGAGAATAACTGTGGCGCTTGTCGTAATCGCCGTGCTCGCCGGTTGCGGCGTGGAAACCGCGACGACCGCGGCGACCGTCGCCGCCGCCAAGAAGCAGGAAATCGAACAGGGAAAGAAGACCATGGACCAGATGCAGCAGGACATCGGCAAGGCAATGGAACAGGTGCAGCAAGAAGCGGGGCGGAAGGAAGATGCCGCGAAATAGCCGCCCGGCAGGTGTCGGGAATTGTTCGCTTAGCGCACAGTTCTGCGCGCGAGGAACATCACCGGCAGGCCGGCGCAGAGCACACCTATGCCGACCATGGCGCCCAGGCTCGCCGGGTTGAGGCTCATCGCGTAGCCGAAGCTCGAATAGAGCATGTAAGTGCACACAGCGCCGAACAGCATCGGCGTGAACGGATACAGCGGTACCTTGAAGCGCGCGCCAGCAACGTCCTGCTGCCGGCGCAGCACGAATAGCGACAGGGTCGTCAGCAGGAAAAACAGCCAGAACGCGGGCGCGGTATAGGCGATCATGGTTTCAAAGCCGTCCGGCGTGGACGACGCCAGCAGCACCAGCAGCAGGGAAATCGCCCCCTGCAGCAGCAGCGCGTTGACCGGTGCCATGCCGCGCTGGTCCCACTTTCCGAGGAAACCGAACAGGCCGAAATCGCGGCCGAGCGCATAGTTGGTGCGGGCACCGGTAAATACGCTCGCGTTCAGGGCCGACAGCGCCGAGAGCATCACCACCAGGCACAAAACCGTGGCGCCGTAGCCGCCCAGCGCTGCCCGCATCAGGTCAGCCGCCACCGCCTTCGATGCGCGCATGCCCTCGAGCCCGAGCGTGCGCAGATACGCGAGATTGAGCAGCAGATACAGGGCAGTAACGATGAGCATGCCCAGCACCAGTGCGCGCACTATATTGCGCCGCAGGTCGTGCATTTCCGCCGTCAGGTAGGCGACCTCGTTCCACCCGCCATAGGTGAGCAGGACGAAAATCATCGCCAGCCCGGCAGACGTCGCCCCCGGTTCGGCGGCGACGGGCGCGCGCGGAGCGGTGCCACTGGCGAGTCCGACCACCGCCACGGCCGCGATGGCCAATGCAAGCGCAAAGGTGAGCACGCGCTGCGCCCGCTTGCCCTGATAGGTTCCCGCCACGTTCAGCGCCGTTGCGCCGATCACGGCCGCGGCCGCATAGGTCGCCGTACCGCGGTTGCCCAGTTGGAACAGCTGCGACGCGTAGTCCGCGAACACATAAGCAATCGCCGCGATCACGCCGGTCTGAATCACGGTCATGCGCGACCAGGCAAAGAGGACAGCGAGCGAATCGCCGTACGCACGCCGCAAAAAGAAATATTCGCCGCCTGCGTTCGGATAGGCGCTACCGAGCTCGGCGTAGCACAGCGCGCCCGCCAGGGAGGCGATGCCGCCGGCGAACCACAGCGCGAAGAACATCGGTTCGCTCGCCGCATTCGCCGCAACGATGGACGGTGCCTTGAAGATGCCGACGCCGACGACGTGCCCCACCACCATGGCGAGGCTGTCGCCCAGGGAAAGGGTGGGCCGCGGCAGAGCGCTACCCTCCGCCGCAGGTGTATTCACCGCGCATCCACCCGGGTTTAGCGTCCGGTCACGCCGAATACAAGGAAATACTGGTTCGGCAAGAATGTGTGTTCCGCGATGAGCGCATAGCCGGCGCCGGTCAGTTCGTCCTTCACGCGCTCCGCCGCAATACGTGCGTCCTTCGGCGGACCGACCGGCGAATCCATGCGGAAGTCAATGATGGCGACGCGCCCTCCGGGTTTGAGCGAGCGCCTGAGAGTACTCAGATATGTCGTTCGGCCGGCGATATGGTGATAGACATCCACCATCAGCGCGAGGTCCACCTTTTCCGGCAGGCGCGGATCGTCCGGCGCGGCCGCGACCGAGGACACGTTGCCCAGCTTCTCGCGCCGTGCGCGCTCGGCCAGATATTTCACCATGTCCGGTTCGATGTCGGCGCCGTACACCCGGCCCTTGGGAACGAAATGCGCGAGCCGCACCGAGAAGTAACCGGTACCCGAACCGATGTCGGCGACGATCGCATTGGGCTTCAGCGCCAGCGCCTGTATCACTTCGTGCGGCTTCTGCGTGGCGTCGCGTTCGGGGTCGTCGAATATCCGCGCCCAGCTCTCGGCGCCGTGAAAACCGTGCTGATGATCGTGCGGGGCCTGCGCCGCCGCCGGCCCTGCCGGCGCCAGCGCGAAACCCAGCGCGATCAGAAATCCCGCTGTCAGTGGGCTGCGTATCATTTGTTGATTTCCTGAGAACTGAGGATGGCGATAGTGTATCGTCAATATTTATGCCGGTCGCTTACTTGCGGCGGCAGATATGGAAATTTGGGGGTAGTACGGTAGCGCCGCCACGGGCGCTGCTAAGATAGGCTATTGCATATCATCAGGACAACGCCATGAGTTTTCCCACGCAAGTTCTTCCAGATCATCACCGACATTGCGACGGCCTGTTTGCCGCCGCCGAGGATGCGGCGCTGCGCGGCGACTGGGATGGTGCGGCGCCTGCCTTCGAGCGCTTCAACGCGCAGATGATCGCGCACTTCGACGCCGAGGAAAGCCTGTTGTTTCCGGCATTCGAAGCTGCGAGCGGCATGACCGCGGGCCCGACCCGAATGATGCGCCACGAGCACGACCAGATGCGCGGCTTGCTCGCACAACTGGCGACGGCTTGCGACGCCCGAGACAGCCAGGAATATGGTGGCGCCGCCGAGACGCTGCTGATGCTGATGCAGCAGCACAACATGAAGGAAGAGAACATCCTCTATCCGATGTGCGACCAGTCGCTCGGCGACGAGGCGGAGCGCCTCGGCGCGAAAATCGGCGCCATGCTCGAAAAAGGGCATGCCTGAACCGCGCCTGATCGACGGGCGCGATATGGAGCCACCCGAGCCGCTGGAGCGGGCCATGGCCGAACTCGCAACGCTCGCGCCCGGCGACGAGCTGGTGATGCTGCTGCGCTGCGAACCGCTGCCGCTGTATTCGATACTCGATCGCAACGGTTTCGGATACAGCGCCAGCCTTCAGGCAGACGGCAGCAACGAAGTCCGCATCAGCAGGAAGATTCAGCCGTAGATCGCATGCAACCCGTACTCTCGTTCGAGCAGGCGCCGCCGATTTCGGTGCCCTACCGGTTCTTTCTGACCGCGCCCTTGTTTGGGGCCGTGGCCGGCTTGGTGCTGGTCCTGCTCGGGCCGGATACCTTCCAGTCGCGCTGGTCGCCGGGTGCGCTGGCGATGACGCACCTGATCGTGGTCGACTTCATGCTGCAGGTGATGTGCGGGTCGCTGTTGCAGTTCGTCGCGGTGGTGGCGGGGGCCAATATCTGGCGGCCGCGCCTGGTTGCGCATATCGTGCATCCGCTGATCACCGCGGGGGCGATATTTCTCGCCTCGGCATTTCTGCTGGAGCAGCAGGTGCTGTTTCTCGTTGCCGCGGCGGTGTTCGTGACGGCGCTGGGCCTGTTTCTGACGGTCATGTTCATTGCGCTCCTGCGCACGCCGGCGCGGGGCATGAGCATTTATGTGCTGCGCACGGCCGTGTTCGGGCTGCTGGTAACGGTGATGCTGGGCGCGACCCTGGCGCTCACGCTGGGCCTGGAGGAGCACCTGCAATCGGAATGGTCGCTGCTGGCCCTGATCAACGTCCATGTCGCCTGGGGACTGGGCGGCTGGGCCCTGATGCTGGTGATCGGTGTTTCCTATCTGGTGGTGCCGATGTTTCAGCTGACCCCGTCGTATCCGCCATGGCTGACGCGGCTTCTTCCGGCCGGGTTGTTCGTGGTGCTGTGCCTGTGGTCGCTGCAGCTGTTCGCTTCGGACGCGGCGTCACAGAAGTGGCAGACGGCTGTCGGGCTAGCGGGTGCGGGGCTGGGAGCAGTGTATGCGGCGACCACGCTCTGGCTGCAGTCGAGGCGCCGGCGCCGGCAGGCGGATCCGACCTTGATCTATTGGCGCGGTGCGATGCTTTCGCTCGCCGCGTTCGCGCTGTCCTGGGTCGTGCTCGAGACGGTGCCGCAGTTGGGCGGCAGCCCGCGCGCGCCGCTGTGGCTCGGTGTGCTGGTCATCCCCGGGCTGTTTCTATCGGTGATCACCGGCATGCTGTACAAGATCATGCCGTTTCTGAACTGGCTGCATCTGCAGCAGCAGGGCGGCACCGTGACGACGTCGCCGAACATGAAACAGATGATCCCGGAAGGCGCAATGCGCGGCCAGATGCGGCTGCATTTCGCCGCGCTGGGGCTGTTGCTGGCGGCGGTACTGTGGCCGGCGCTGGCGCTGCCGGCCGGGCTTATGTTCACCGCGTCCTGCCTCTGGCTCGAATGGAACCTGGTCGGCGCCGCGCGCGTGTATGCGCGCTTCCGCGACAAAATCCGAGCTGCTGCCGGTACTGCGGTAGCGGAACCGCGCTAGAAAACGATCACCTGCCTGATCGCCTCGCCGTTGGCCAGGCGGTCGAAGCCGAGGTTGATTTCGTCCAGTTTGATGCGGTGCGTGATCAGCTTGTCGATCGGCAACCGTCCGGCGAAAAAGAGCTCGATGTAGCGAGGCAGATCGCGCTGCGGCACGGCGGAACCGAGGAAGCTGCCTTTGAGCGTGCGTTCTTCGACCACCAGATTGGTCGGCGGCAGATTGAAGGTCTGTGTCGGATGCGTCAGGCTGACGGTCACCGTGGTGCCGCCGGGCCGGGTGATCTTGTAGGCGGTTTCCAGCCCGGCCACCGCGCTCGCGGCTTCGATCGCTACGTCGACGCCGTTGCTGGTCGCTGCCTTGACCTTTGCCACCAGATCCGGATCGTCCGCGCGAAACGTGTGCGTGGCGCCGAGCGAGCGCGCGAATTCCAGTTTCGAATCGAGCTTGTCGATGGCGACGACTTTGCGCGCGCCTGCGGCCAGCGCGCCCAGCAGCGCCGACAGGCCCACGCCACCCAGACCGACGATGGCGGCCGAACTGCCGAACTTCAACTGTGCGCAATTGATCGCGGCGCCTACCCCGGTGAGCACGGCGCAGCCGAACAATGCCGCAACGTCCAACGGCAGCGCCGGGTCCACTTTGACCAGCGAGCCGCGTGCCAGCACCGCATATTCGGCGAAGCAGGAGACGCCGGCCTGGTGGTTGAGCGGGCTCTTGTCCGTGCGGTGCAGTCGGCGGTGGCCGCCGAGCAGCGTGCCGGCGGCGCCAGCCACAAAGCCAGGCTCGCATAGCGCCGGACGGCCTTCCCTGCAGGGCAGGCAATGGCCGCAATTGGGTGCGAACACCAGCGCCACATGGTCGCCGCGCTGCAAGCCGACGACACCTGGTCCGAACTCTTCTACGACGCCGGAGGCTTCGTGGCCCAGTACCATGGGCATCACCCGCGGCCGGTCGCCGTTGATGACGGAGAGGTCCGAGTGGCACAGTCCGGCCGCGGCCATTTTCACCAGCACCTCACCCGGCCCGGGCGAATCCAGTTCTATGGTCTCGATGCTGATCGGCTTGGTCTTCGCGTAGGGTTGCGGTATTTGCATCTGGTTGAGGACCGCGGCGCGGATTTTCATGCCTATCTCTCCTGATGAAATGAGTAATTGTGCTGTCGCGCAAACATATCACAGTTGACGGCGCGCGAAAGCTTCGCCGCCTGCCTTGCTCACTGCGACAACCGACGATGCAGCAATTGCAGAGCGGCGGCGGTAAAGGCGAGCATGTTGGCCAACCGGTCGGTTTCGCCGGTCTCGATGGTCATCGCTTCCTCCACCGTGCCCGCAATGGCGATGCAGCTGTGGCCGGCGTTGTCGCCATATGCGTTTCCGGTCGGGCCCGAGGCGCCGGTTTCGGCCAGGGCCCAGTTGGCGGAGAAGCGCAGGCTCGCCGTGCGTGCAAGCAGCAGCGCGTATGGCTCGGACGCCGAGCGCATCCCCACTACTGCCTCGCGCGGAAGCTGCAGCAACTGTTCCCGAGCCTTGCGTGTGTACACCACGGCCCCGCCGAGAAAATACGCCGAGGCGCCGGGAACCCCGAGCAGCGCGGCCGAGAGCAAACCGCCTGTCGACGACTCGGCGACCGCTACGGTTTCGCGGCGCGCCTTCAGCAACGCCGCCACCTGTTCGGCCAAGGGCATCAGGGTCTGCATGCCGGTTCAGTTCCCGGTCAGCTTGAATTCGAGATGCCGCTTCACCGCCGGCCATTCCTGCGCGACGATGGAAAAAACGACGGTATCGCGCAGGCTACCGTCGGCGTAGCGTTGATGGCTGCGCAGTATGCCATCCTGCTTCGCGCCCAGGCGCTCGATCGCGCGGCGGCTGGGGTGATTGAAAAACCCGGTGCGGAATTCGACCGCAATGCAATCAAGAGTCTCGAAAGCGTGGGCGAGCAGCATCAGCTTGCACTCGGTATTGAGCGGCGTGCGCTGCACCGATCTGGCGTACCAGGTGGAACCGATTTCGACGCGGCGGTTGATCGCGTCGATATTCATGTAGGTCGTCATGCCGGCGAACTTTCCGCTGGCGCGGTCGAGCACCGCGAACGGCAGCATGGCCCCCGCTTTCTGCAGACCGAGCCTGCGTTCGATCTCGGCGCGCATGCCTTCAGCCGAGGGAACCGCCGTGTACCAGAGCTTCCACAGTTCGCCGTCGCGCACGGCTTCGGTCAGTGCGTCTTGATGCTCGTAAGACAGCGGCTCGAGTGCCGCGTGGCGGCCGATGAGGTTGATGGGTTCGGTGAATGCGGTCATGGTGATTTCGTTGCCTTGTGCTCGCGCCAACATATCACAGTTGCCCTCGCCGGGGGGGCGCGCGCGGCTCGTGCATGGCCGGTACCTGGCGGGACGGCGCTGCAACGCGAAAACCAGTGGCGGTGTTATTCTGCTCGGCGGCACATCCGACCGGGAGGAAAGCAGATGAATCAGCAGGACATCAAGGACGCCGCCGCCATCCTGTGGCAACACTGGCGGCAATCGACCCGTTTCGAGGAGCTGCCGGCGCATTGCCGGCCGGGCAGCCGCGCCGAGGGCTATGCCGTTCAGGCCGAACTGACAAAGCTATCCGGCCAGAGCGTCGTCGGCTGGAAGATTGCGGCCACCAGCACGGCCGGGCAGCGGCACATTCATGTGGATGGGCCGCTCGCGGGCGCACTGCTTTCTGCGCGCGCGCTCGAAGCCGGGGCCCGCATCTCCCTCGCTGGAAATAACATGAAGGTCGCGGAAGCGGAATTCGCCTTCCGCATGGCGCGGCCCCTGCTCAAACGCGGGGAAGTCTACGGCGTTGCGGAAGTGCTCGCTGCCGTCGGCTCGTTGCACCCCGCCATCGAAGTGCCGGACTCGCGCTATGAGGACTTCACCCGCGTCGGCGCGGCGCAATTGATCGCGGATGTCGCCTGTGGCTGCTGGTTTGTGATCGGCCGGGCGACGAGCGCCGATTGGCGCGCCATCGACCTGGCGCGGCACGATGTCAGCGCCTATCGTAACGGAGCGCTCGCCGCTCAGGGTTCAGGCGCCAATGTGCTGGGCGATCCGCGCAGCGCGCTCGCCTGGATTGCCAACGAGCTCTGCACTTACGGTGATGGCTTGCGCGCCGGCGACGTGGTGATGACGGGCACCTGCCTGACACCGGTGCCGGTCTCGGCGGGGGATGGCATCAGGATGGATTTTGGCGCGTTCGGCACGCTCGAAGTGGGTTTTTCCTGACGGCGCAAAATGCCCTGCAACCCAATAGGGACGGGCGTTTCCACGGATCGGGCAAGGCGCCGTTGGGCTCGGTGAGGCGCCCGTTGAAGTGCGCCGGCGGAATCCGAGAGAAAACATGACCTCGGCATCCAGCCACGTCAATCGCCTGCTGATGGCGAAGGGCCTGCGGGCGTTTGGCGACGGCTACGTGAGCCTGCTGCTGCCGCTATACCTGCTGGAACTCGGCTTCAGCCCGCTGCAGGTCGGCGTTATTGCGACCACTACCCTGGTCGGCTCCGGCCTGCTCACGCTGGTGATCGGGCTCCATGCCTGGCGCTTTCACTACCGCAGCCTGCTGCTCGCCGCGTCTGCGTTGATGGCGCTCACCGGATTCGGTTTCGCGCTATTCACCCAATTCTGGCCGCTGATGCTGGTCGCGCTGGTGGGAACGCTGAATCCTTCGAGCGGGGATGTCAGCGTGTTCATGCCCTTGGAGCATGCCGTGCTGTCGCGCGTAGTGACCGACAGGCAGCGCACGGCGACGTTTGCGCGCTACAGCCTCGTGGGTTCCTTGCTCGCTGCCGCGGGATCGCTCGCGGCGGCGCTCCCCGCGACCATCGCGGGCGCGAGCGGCATGTCTTCGGCGAATGCCATCCAGGCGATGTTCGTGCTGTATGCGCTGATTGCCTGCGGCTCGGGCCTTGTTTATCGCGGCCTGCCCAAAGCGCTGGCGACGGAGGTGCGGCAAGCGGTGGCGCCGCTGCACCAATCAAAAAGGGTCGTCTACACGCTGGCGGCGCTGTTCAGCCTCGATGCATTTGCGGGCGGCTTCGTGGTGCAGTCGATGGTGGCGCTGTGGATGTATCAGCGATTTGACCTGTCTCTGGCGGCGGCGGGCGTGGTGTTCTTCTGGACCGGCGTGCTGACTGCGGCCTCCTATCTCGTCGCCGTGCGCGTCGCCGGCCGCTTCGGGCTGGTCAACACCATGGTGTTCACGCACATTCCGTCCAGCGTCTGCCTGATCCTGCTGCCGTTCGTTCCCGATTTGAACTGCGCGATCGCGCTCCTGTTTCTGCGAAGCGCGCTGTCGCAGATGGACGTGCCGACCCGGAGCTCCTACGTGATGGCGATCGTGACGCCGGCGGAACGGCCGGCCGCTGCGAGCATAACTTCGGTGCCGCGCAGCCTTGCGTCGGCATTAAGCCCGTTCCTTGCGGGCTACATGCTGGGTCTGTCGACGTTCGGCTGGCCGCTGGTGTTGGCGGGCGGCGTGAAGATCGCCTATGACCTGCTGCTGCTCGCGCTGTTCAGAAAGATCCGGCCGCCGGAAGAGGAGAACTAGAGCCTGTTACCAGAAGAGAGGATGCATCCCTTCGCGCCCCAAACGGAAATCAGCCGCGCGGGCGCTCCCGCGCAAGCGCCGTTTTTGCGTCGTGCCAAAGATTGCGCAGCCCGATTGCGCACAATATGCCGATTGCGCGCAAATCCGACGCAAGCGATACGGTGACCGAAGCGATAAGCGACGAGGCGGCAGCAAGAATTCTTGCGAGAGACGCCATGCGTGCCTGTCCACGCACGCGGCGGCGTTCATCCCGGCTCATAACGATATTGGCGAGGGCGTATCGGGTCAGGCCGAGGAGCGCGAATAGGTATCTCATGGCGTCACCGGCAATACGAGGTTCGCGCACACCAAGGTCTGCGCATGCAAGCGGTTTGGTTCCGGCGCGTAAGGCTTCATGCTGAGGCTCTCTCTATGTCTAAGCCTCCTCCAGCAGCATTTATAGCATATTGTGGCGTCGCAACAATGCGTTTAACTGATGCGAATCATCAATAAAACAGATGAAATAACGATTGTATTCGACCGGCAGACGACCGATTATGTTGCATTGCAGAAATGCTTCTGGTAATGTTGGTTCGCGGGATTTTTCCTCCTCCTCCTTTGGAATCCCGTTCTTAAACCGATGGCGCTGCAACCAGCCTCATCGGTTTTTTTTCGGCCTGAATCGCAGCGGGGGCTGACGGTCTCCCGGTGTACATTGCGGACGCGAGCCGGCGCGAAAGCCGGAATGTGCGCTGCGTCGGCGCAGCGCTGCTTACAGTTTTTTCAGCAGGACCTTGGAGCGCCTCTGCCAGTTGTAGAGCGATTTTTTCGGCTCGGGCAACTGGCCGATGGCAGCCTCGGCATAACCGCGCTCGATGAACCAGTGCGCGGCGCGGGTGGTGAGTACGAACAGCTTCTTGAAGCCGAGCTGGCGCGCCTCCACTTCGCCGTGCTCTATCAGCTTTTCGCCGTAGCCCATGGTGCGAAACTCCGGGCGCACCGCGACCGCCGCCAGTTCCGCCGATTTTCCGGCCAGCGGGTAGAGCGCAGCGCAGCCGACGATCACCCGGTCGTGCTCGATCACGAAAAAACTCTGCACTTCGCGCTCCAGCAGTTCGCGTCCGCGGTACACCAGGGTGCCGTCGGCTTCCAGCGGTTCGATCAGCTGCAGGATGCCGCCGATGTCGTCGATGCTGGCCGGGCGCAGGCGCTCCAGCTTGTCCGCGGTGATCATGCTGCCCGATCCGCCATGGGTAAAGAGTTCGAGCAGCAGCGCGCCGTCAACCTTGTGCGATACCACATGCGCCCGTGGTACGCCGGCGCGCACCGCTTCCACCGCATGCGTCAGGTACAACCGCGTGTCCGGCGTGAGGTTCTTGCCGCGCGCGAGCAGCTGCTCGGCCTCCGCCGCGGACAGCTCCGGCATCAGCTTGCCGCGCGCGTCCTCCACCGGGGCGTCGCTGAGAAACACCAGCTTCGCCGCACCCACCGCCTTGGCAGTGGCGACCGCCACGTCCTCCATCGACAGGTTGAACACCTCGCCGGTGGGCGAATAGCCGACGCTGGAAATGATGACCAGGTTTTCAGCTGCAAGGCAGGACTCGATGGCCGCAGCGTCGACCTTGCGCACTGTGCCGGTGTACTGTAGGTCGACGCCATTTAGCACGCCCATGGGCCGGGCGGTGATGAAATTGCCGGAGACCGTATTGATCGCGGCGCCCGCCATGGGCGAATTGGGCAGCCCCTGCGACAGGAGCGCGTCGAGCTCAACGCGCAGCACGCCCGCGGCCTCCTTCACGCATTCGAGCGCCACCGCGTCGGTGATGCGCATCCCGGCATGGTAGCGCGAGCGCGCGCGGCGCTGCTTCAGCTGAGTTTCGATCTGCGGGCGCGAGCCGTGCACCAGCACCAGACGTATGCCGGTGCTGCGCAAGAGATTGATGTCCTGCGTGAGCACGGCGAACTTGCCGTCGGCCACGACTTCGCCGCCAAAAGCGATGACGAAGGTCTTGCCGCGGAAGGCGTTGAAATACGGCGCCGCGGAGCGGAACCAGGCGACGAACTGGCTGTGGACGGTGGTCGACATTTAGGCTTAAGCCAGACAAAAGCGTCATTCTAAGGCACTTCCCAGTTCCGGTTATCAGGACTAGACTGTTTGGCCATCACAGGCAATTTTCTGGAACTGCCGGTAAGCTGCGATTGACATGGATCAACTTCAGGTGCATCCGCCCGGTTAGACTTCGGTCGCTATGAGCAAGTCACAAACTCCAAATCAGGTGAAACCGCTGTTTCGCCTGTTGTCCGGCCGTTCCGCGAAAAGCTGGGGGCGGCGGTTTGTGCTCGCGTGGCTGTTCATGTGGACCGGCATGGCGCTGCTTCCTTGCTGCGAGGTGGTGGCCGCGGTTGCGACGCATGGGCAGGCGCTGCATCCGGATTGCGACCATGCGCCCGGATCGGCGCCGGAATCCGACGGTGGCCACAAGAGCGGGGCCTGCCTGGACATTTCAGCGCCGGCTCCAGCGGCGGCAGATAGGCTGGCTGGATCAGCCGGCGATACTTTCAGCCAGCAGACACCGGGCATCTCCGCTTCGTCCTGCTTTGTCCTTCCCCCGCCCGCACTCTCGCGGCCGAAATCGCCTCCCGCCGCGCCGCCGCCGATCGCGGTCTACCTGCGCAACACCCGTCTCCTGATCTGATTTTCTGCGCAGTTGCAGGCGCCGGGCGTCTGCGGCGCCCGCGCCTGCTCGCATGGCGCGAAAAATCCCGCTTTTGATTCCTTGAAAGTCAAGGGTCACGGAACAGCAGAGGAGGTCCGAATGGAAAGATATGCGATTTTCATAAAACTGATTGGCGCGACGCTGGCAGCAGTGTTTGTTGCGGGTCCCGCCTCTGCGCAGATGCCTGCCGGGCAAGCCGCCGCTGCGGCGCCGGTACTGGCATCGCTCGTTACTGAGGCGCTGCAGAACAATCCCGAGCTGCGCGGGGCCGCCAAGGAAACCGAGGCCGCGGGCGAGCGCGTGCGTCCCGCGGGTGCGCTGGATGATCCGATGTTGGAAGCGGGCGTGCTCAACGCGCCGATCCAGCCATTTCGCCTCAACCGCGAAGACATGACCATGAAAATGCTGGGCGTGTCGCAGAAACTGCCCTATCCGGGCAAGCGCGCGCTGCGCGAACAGGTGGCGGCCAAGGATGCGGAATCGGCGGGCTATGGGTTGCGCGAGACCACGAATCGAGTCGTGCGCGACGTCAAGCTGGCTTATTTCGATCTCGCGCTGGTCGAAGAAACCATCCGCCAGCTGCAAAGCAACCGGCTCATCCTGGAGCAATTCCTAAGGATCGCCGAGGGGCGCTATGCCGCGGGCCAGGCGACGCAGGCCGAAGTGCTGAAAGCACAGATCCAACTTGCAAGGATGAGCGAGGAACTGCTGCGCATGGAACGCGAGCGCCCGGTGATGGAGGCCGAACTCCTGCGCCTGCTCGGCCGGCGCGGAAACGCCGTACCCATCGTCGCGGAACTGCCGCAGATCGGGAATGCAGTGTTCAGCCTCGACGCATTGCAGGAATCGGCGCTGCGCGAGCGCCCGCAATTGCTGGGACTGCAGAGCGTGATCGATCGCAGCGGCAAGACGCTGGAACTCGCGCGCAAGGAGGCGAATCCGGACTTCGACCTGCGCTTCTCCTACGGGCAGAGAGAGCGCGACCTGGCCGGCATGCCGCGGGAGGATTTGTTCAGCATCACCGTGGCGATGAATCTTCCAGTTTGGCGCAAAGACAAGATCGAACCGCGCATTGCGGAAGCGCAGGCGATGCGCGAGCAGACGCTGGAAGTACAGCGCGCGCAGCAGAACGAAGTGCTGGCAAAGTTGCGGCAGCAGGTGGCGATCGCCGAGCAGAGCCGAAAATCGGTGCGCCTGTACGAAAGCGCGATCCTGCCCCAGGCCAGGCTGGGGGTTGAGGCTTCGCTCTCCGGCTACAAGGTGAATCGCGTCGATCCGCTGATGCTGCTCGACAGCCAGATGACCGTATTCAACTACGAAATCAGCCGGGCGAAGGAGTTGGTCAATTTCAACAAGGCGCTGGCGGAGATCGAACTCCTGACCGGCAAGCGCGCGTTCTGAAGCAAGGACCAAAGGAACAAACATGAAAACTAGCGTATTGATTGCGTGGGCGGCTCTGCTGGTGGCGGGATTCTTGGGCGCGGGCTATTGGTGGGGGGCGAGCCGGCCGGTAGCCGAGGCGTCGCGCATAGCGGGAACCAAGCCTGCTCCTGCCGCGACGGCGGCCACCCCGACAGCCGCAGCAAAGCCGCGAATCCTGTATTACCGCAATCCAATGGGCCTGCCCGATACCTCGCCCGTGCCGAAAAAAGACCAGATGGGCATGGACTACGTGCCGGTCTATGAGGGCGAGGAGCCGCAGGGCGCGGAAATAAAGATCAGCCTCGACAAAGTACAGAAGCTGGGCGTGAAAACAGAAGCGGCTGCTTACCGCAACCTCGCGCGCGGCGTGCGCGCGCTGGGGACGGTGCAGGTGGACGAGCGCTCGCAGCGTACCGTCGCACCCAGGTTCGAGGGTTGGATCCAGAAACTGTTGGTCAATACCACGGGTGCAGCCGTGCGGCGCGGCCAGCCGCTGATGGAAGTCTACAGCCCGGATCTGGTCGCGGCGCAACAGGAGTACGTGATCGCATGGAAGGGGATGCAGACGCTCAAGGATGCGGGTCCTGAAATTCAGGCGAGCATGCGCAACCTGCTGGATGGCAGCCTGCAGCGGATGCGCAATTGGGACATAGACGAAGAGGAATTGCGGCGGCTGCAGGAGGAGGGCAAACCGCGCAACGCCTTGACCCTGCGCTCGCCTGCGAACGGGGTGATTCTGGAAAAGCCTTCGATTCAAGGCATGCGCTTCATGCCGGGCGAAGTGCTGTACCGTATTGCCGATCTGTCTTCGCTGTGGCTGGTGGCCGAAGTATTCGAACAGGATCTCAGCCTTGTGCGGTTGGGCCAGAGTGCAAGAATTCACGTCAACGCCTATCCCGAACGGGTGTTCCAGGGCAAGGTCGCCTTCATCTATCCCGCGGTGACGGCCGAGACCCGCACCGCCCGGGTCCGTATCGATTTATCCAATCCCGGACAATTGCTCAAGCCGGCGATGTACGCCGAAGTCGAGCTCGCCGTGCCGCAGAGCCCGGTGAAGCGCCTGTCGGTACCCGATTCGGCGGTGCTCGACAGCGGCAACCGGCAGCTGGTGCTGGTGCGCCGGGACGAGGGCAGGTTCGAACCGCGCGAAATAAGGGTCGGCGCGCGCGGCGACGGCTACGTGGAAGTGCTGGATGGAATCCGCGAAGGCGACAGCGTGGTGGTCGCGGCGAATTTCCTGATCGATTCGGAGAGCAATCTGCGCTCGGCGCTCAACGCTTTCGGCAAGCCGGCCGCGGGCCCCGGGCCTGCCCACGGCCACGCGGGGCACTGACATGCTAGGCCGCATTATCTCCTGGTCGGTGAAGAACAGTTTTCTGGTGCTGCTTGCGAGCGTTTTCATAGTCGCCGCGGGCGTCTACGCGGTGAAGAATACGCCGCTGGACGCGCTGCCCGATCTTTCCGACGCGCAGGTCATCATCTATACGGAATATCCGGGTCAGGCGCCGCAGGTGGTGGAAGACCAGGTGACCTATCCCCTCACCACGGCGATGCTCTCCGTGCCGCGGTCCAAGGTGGTGCGCGGATTTTCGAACTTTGGCGTCTCTTTCGTCTACGTGATTTTCGAGGATGGCACCGACATCTACTGGGCGCGCTCGCGCGTGCTGGAGTACCTCAATTCCGTTGCGGGGCGTCTGCCGCGCGGGGTCACGCCGACGCTGGGCCCGGATGCGACGGGCGTCGGCTGGGTGTACCAGTACGTGTTGCAGGCGGCCGACCGCAGCCTGGAGGAACTGCGCTCGATCCAGGACTGGTTCGTGCGCTACCAGCTCGCGGGCGCGCACGGCGTCGCCGAAGTGGCGAGCGTGGGCGGATTCGTCAAGACCTACCAGGTGACACTCGACCCGCACAAACTGCATGCCTACGGCATCCCGCTGATGAAGGTCGCCGAGCTGATACGCGCGAGCAACCGCGACGTCGGCGGGCGCGCCATTGAAATGGCGGAGACCGAATATATGATTCGCGGGAAAGGGTATCTCCGCGGCGCGGCCGACCTGGAGAACCTGGTGCTCAAGGCGCAGCGCGGCACACCGGTATTGCTGCGCGACGTCGCGCGCGTGGAACTGGTGCCGGACGAGCGCCGCGGCATCGCGGAATTGAACGGGGAAGGCGAGGTTGTGTCCGGCATCGCCATGGCGCGCTATGGCCAGAATGCGCTCACCGTGATCGACAATATCAAGGCCAAGATCGCGGATATCGGCCCCGCACTGCCCCGGGGCGTGACGCTTGAGGCGGTGTACGACCGCTCGGAACTGATCCATCGCGCGGTGGAGAACCTGCAGCGCACGCTGCTCGAGGAAAGCGCGGTCGTAGCGGTGGTGTGCGTGCTGTTCCTGCTGCATGCGCGCAGCGCGCTGGTGGCGATCCTGATGCTGCCGATAGGCGTGCTCATGGCGTTCATCGCCATGCATCTGCTCGGTCTGAACTCCAACATCATGAGCCTCGGGGGCATCGCCATCGCGATCGGCGCGATGGTGGACGCGGCCATCGTCATGATAGAGAACGCGCACAAACACCTGGAGCGCATGCAGCCCGGGGAGTCGAGGATGGACGCGATCATCGCCGCCTGCCGCGAGGTCGGTCCGGCGCTGTTCTTCAGCCTGCTCATCATCACCGTATCCTTTCTGCCGGTGTTCACGCTCGAAGGCCAGGAAGGGCGGCTGTTCCAGCCGCTCGCCTATACCAAGACCTTCTCCATGGCCGGAGCCGCCTTGTTGTCGATCACCCTGGTGCCGGTGCTGATGTACCTCTTCATTCGCGGGCACATCCCGGCGGAAAATGCCAATCCGCTGGTGCGCTTCATGATTTGGGTCTATCGGCCCATCATCGCCTGGGTGATGCGCTGGAAGCGTCTGACCATCGCGCTTGCCCTGGCGGCCCTGGGGCTCAGCGCCTATCCCGCGCTGCAGCTGGGCAGCGAATTCATGCCGACGCTGAACGAAGGCTCTCTGCTCTACATGCC
>Ga0194060_10001036_pt1 | contig 20242 bp, 18 predicted proteins | sample SepL225m_MetaG_FD_163427 | JGI IMG/M metagenome (GOLD analysis project Ga0194060, IMG submission 163427) | Anoxic zone freshwater microbial communities from boreal shield lake in IISD Experimental Lakes Area, Ontario, Canada - Sep2016-L222-5m | ecosystem: Environmental > Aquatic > Freshwater >... | reverse complement strand
ACCCTTGGTGCCATATTGCATAGGCCCCACTCCTTCAATACGAGATACTAAAGGATATTCAAGGGTCATATCTGCATCGGCGTTTTTAACCACTTGAATAAGTTGAATTAAAAAAGACCACGACTTTACAAAATCATATTCGTAAATAAAATGTTGATTGGTATCAATTATTTCAGTACCAATTACGGTCTCCGCCATTAACAGAGGAGCTACTTTATAAGCACGGTCGTAAACTTCTTTACTTATCTCTCTTCCTCTTTGCCAAATATCATTGCTTCTATAAAAAGTGGCATCATGCTTTTGGTCAAACTCAAAAGCTTTTAATATAATAGTATGTAAGTCTTGAAAATTTTGTGTGTGTTTCACCAAAACATCACGGTATATCGCATCATCCTCTTCCCAATAAACTCTAAATTTTAATACGGCCATTTTGGTATTTTGAAACGCTAAATTACTATTTTATTATAGGAAATAAGCCTAGTTTTTCAGCTTCTTTTAACATGAAGCCATAGGCTGCCTCATAGTCATTGGGAATAACCCCATCTAATATGGCTTCTCTAATAGCGTCTTTAATAATACCTACTTGTTTAGAAGGCTCAATAGCAAATAAATGCATAATCATTTCTCCTGTGATAGGTGGCTGCCAGTTTCTAATACTGTCTTTTTGCTCAACTTCAATTAATCTTTCTTTTACAAAGTCAAAGCCTTGTAAATAACGTTTCACTTTTACCTTATTCTTACTGGTAATATCGGCAGCACATAATAACATTAAGTTATCAATATCATCTCCTGCATCAAATAATAGTCTTCTAATGGCACTATCGGTGACTGTTTCTTTAGTTAATGAAATAGGACGCAAATGAAGGGCCACTAATTTTTGCACCATTTTCATTTTTTCATTCAATGGTAATTTCAATTGCGTAAAAATTTTAGGCACCATGCGTGCCCCCACTACTTCATGTCCATGAAAGGTCCAACCAAATCCTGTTTCAAACTTTTTGGTTTTAGGTTTTGCAATATCATGTAGTAAAGCAGCCCAACGAAGCCAGATGTCCTCACTAGTAGCTGCTACATTATCTAATACTTGCAAAGTATGTGAGAAGTTATCCTTATGTCCAATACCATCAAGGGTTTCAGCACCTTCTAATTGTAATAGAACCGGGAATATATGTTTTAATAAGCCAGCTTCTTTTAATAAGTACCAACCTTTAGAGGGTACCGCAGTTTGCATTATTTTTTGTAGCTCATCGGTAATGCGTTCTTGCGAAACAATAGAAATACGGTCGGCCATTTTTTGAATGGCTGTGAAAGTTTCAGCAGTTATTTCAAAATTTAATTGCGTAGCGAAACGAATAGCGCGCATCATGCGAAGCGGATCATCGTCAAAAGTTTTTTCTGGAGCTAATGGTGTTCTTAAAATTTTATTCGTCAAATCTTCTAAGCCTCCAAAGGGGTCAATTACTTTTCCAAAATCGTTTTCAATTAAAGAAATAGCTAAAGCGTTTACTGTGAAATCTCTTCTGTTTTGATCGTCCTCAATAGTACCCGGACTTACCGATGGCTTTCTACTTTCTCTAGCATAACTTTCTTTTCTAGCCCCTACAAATTCAATTTCAATTCTATCTAGTTTCACCTGCGCAGTGCCAAATGTTTTAAACAAAGAAACAGGTGGCCTTGGAGAGAATTGATTAGCAAAAGCAGTTGCTAAAGCGAGACCGTCGCCTATACATACTATATCTATATCCTTAGTGGGTCTATTCAAAATTTTATCACGCACGAAGCCGCCTACTGCAAATGCAGGCGTGTTCAATAAAGCAGCTTGCTTAGCCACTATATTGAATATAGATTCTTCTTCTTGTGTAAATTGAATTTGCATGACTACAAAAGTACTAATGTTGGGCCATTTGTAGCAATGGGGCTATTAATTGATTATTGGAGATGGTTTTGGCGCAATTAAAATGCCCTAAAGGACATTGTTTTTTACCATGTAAACCACAAGGGCGGCAGGCTAGTTTTTCTTGAGTTTCTACTATATAAGATTGGGTAGATAAAGGACCAAAGCCAAAGGCGGGAATGGTTGAACAATAAATGGCTACTACGGGTGCATTCATAGCAGAGCAAAAATGTAAGGGAGCAGAATCGTTAACATAATTTAAGACTGCTTTTTGTTGCAAGGCAGCAGATGCTAGAAAACTTAATTCTCCACTTAAGTTTATTATTTTTTTAGATGTACTTGAAAGAACTGAAGTATTTGATGTGTTTGAATTGAATCTTGAAATTTCATCTATAATTCTATCCCCTAAATTTTTATCTACAGGGCCTCCTAAAATATAAATAGTTCCATCAAAAGGCAAGGCCTGTATAAAACTAACCCAAGCACTTATAGGAAATTGTTTAGTAAACCAAACAGAGGCAGGTGCAATACTAATATATTTTTCAGTTTGATATTTTTTTACTTTATCAAAATCGGATGCTGTTGGATATAATTTTGGCATGCAAAGTTTTAATGCCCCTATTGACTCTGTTAATTTATGATTTCTATTTACTTCATGTACTCCATTTTCAGTAACATCATGTTTCACTGAATGGGTAAATAAAAATGAAAAAGGGTTTTTATCAAAGCCAATGGTTCTAGTAGCCTTCGATAAAGCAGTCCACAAACCAGTGGCAGCAAACCTTTGCAGATTTATTAGTAAGTCATATTTCTTCGCTCTTATTTTTTTTAAGACTTGCAACCAGTGTAAATACTTATTCTCTTTTTTATTCCAAACAATAAGCTCCCCTATAAAAGGGTGTTCATTAAATAAACTTTCATTGCCTTGTCTTACTATAATATCAATACTTGCTTGAGGATAATTTTCATGTAGGGTTTCTAAAAGTGCAGTCGCCAATACCACATCGCCAATAAAGGCCGTTTGAATGAGCAATATTTTTTGCATGGTAAATAATTAAGGACGAATAATAATTAAATTACCTGCTTCATCCCATTTGACAATAGAAGAGGGTATTTGTAAATTTGTTTCTTCCTGTCTATGTTTCACCACATAGTCAACCCCTTCTTTAATATCTAATGAAATATCTGCAAAACATAAAGGCGTGGGATAGCCAGAAATATTCGCTGAAGTACTTACAATAGGTTTGCCAAAAGCCTTCATTAAATCTTTGCAAAAAGCATCCTTGGTAATGCGAATGGCCACCGACGCGTCTGCTGCTACTAAATTAGTTGCGAGATTAATAGCCTTTTGATAAATAACAGTAGTGGGTTTATGAATGCCTTTTATGTAATCGAATATTTGTAAATTATTATCGGCTACATAATGGGCAATTTGTGCTTCTTCCCCTAGTAGTACAATCATAGCCTTGGTGTCAACTCTTTTCTTTAAAGCAAATATTTTAGCCACTGCTTCTTCATTAGTAGCATCACAACCAATGCCCCAAACCGTATCAGTGGGATATAGAATAAGCCCTCCTTTTTGAAGGGTAGTTAAACATACTTGTATATCTTCTTCATAAACAAACATGCTGCAAATTAAACAATCCCCTTTAAATAAATTCAGCTTAGTTATTGTGTAAAACTAAGTAGGCATAATTATGGTCTAGTTTGTAATTTTGTACAAATTGAAACAATGGAATTAAAAAACAAAATAGAAGCCGCTTTTGCCGATCGTAGTTTATTAAAAGATACTGAATATAGCAAGGCTGTACATGAAGTGATTGAAGAAGTGGACAAAGGTCGTTTAAGAGTGGCTGAGCCTATAGAAGGAAAATGGGTAGTGAATGAGTGGGTAAAACAAGCTATTTTATTATACTTTGGTATTCAACCTATGCAAACCTGGGAGCTTGCCCCTTTTGAGTTTCATGATAAAATGTTATTAAAATCGAACTATGCCGCATTAGGCGTAAGAGCCGTGCCACATGCGGTAGCAAGATATGGCGCTTATTTAGCCAAGAACGTAGTTTTAATGCCTAGTTATGTAAATATTGGGGCCTTTGTAGATGAAGGCACCATGGTGGATACTTGGGCGACTGTGGGAAGCTGCGCTCAAATTGGTAAAGGCGTTCATTTAAGTGGGGGTGTTGGAATTGGTGGAGTTTTAGAACCCTTACAAGCCAGCCCTGTAATTATTGAGGATGGCTGTTTTATTGGAAGTAGATGTATTGTAGTAGAAGGAGTGCATGTTGAAAAAGAAGCGGTATTAGGTGCCAATGTGGTCTTAACCCAAAGCACTAAAATTATAGATGTAAGTGGTGCTACCCCTATTGAATACAAAGGTCGTGTACCTGCCAGAAGTGTTGTTATACCTGGGTCTTATAGAAAGACCTTCCCTGCTGGCGATTATCAAGTTAGCTGTGCTTTAATTATTGGACAAAGAAAACCAAGTACCGATTTAAAGACCAGCCTGAATGATGCTTTACGTGATTTTAATGTAGCAGTGTAAAAATCCTATTTATCTTAGAATTTCCTCTAAGTACCAAGCCTCCCTAAAAAAAGTTTGGGGTGACCAGGACAAGTCCCAACCACCCCGATTATCCTTCCCCCAAAGGATAAAAAGTTTAAACATTTTTATATTTAATATTTTATTAATATATAAATGTTCATAATGTAAATATGCTGTAAGATTAGACTTCATTCCAAATTAATAGTAAACTAAGTAGTGAAAATAATATTTGATAAATAAATTATTATAAAACAATTATTTACATATTTATAAATTATAAAATATGAATAAATACAAATAAGTAAATTTCTTATTATATTTTTTCTATTATCTTAGCAATATGAAAATAGTTAGGATAATACTTAGTTTAAGTTTCATTATGTATTTTAATTCATCTTTTACACAAGAAAAAAAGGTGAATAACCCATTGCAAGAACAAGATCTTGCCTTGCTTGATATTATTACAGCAGATAGTATTAACCCCTTAAATATTCAGTTAAATAGTGACATATTTAATTTTGGCTTTGACACCAAAACATTCAAAGATATTGCCCTAGTTAAAAAGGGTAAAGATGTCTGGTTACAACCCTTAGGTACAGGTAGGTTATATAAGCTAGAAAAAAGTAAAAGCAACTATTCACTAATAAGAATTGATTCCACTATACATTCAGGTGTAAACTATAAAGCCTTTACCTTCCAACTAAATGACACCCTATTTCAATATGGTGGTGCAGGGTTTTGGAATATGAGAGGCATTATGACCTTTTTCAGTCCTAAAACACATGAGTGGGAAATATATCCAAGTAATACTATTGTCAATGGCTATGACGATTACACACATTTCATTAAATATAAACTAAATGTTGAAGCAAGTAAATTATACATTACTAAATCCCTAGCTTATGCCAATATGCCGAAGGATTTTTCTATCAATGATATTGATAGCTGTTACGAGTTTGACTTTCATAAAAATTCCTGGACGAACTTAGGTGCCACTAACCCTGAATTAATTAAAGTGCTGCAAGCTTCTAATTATTATAATTTGAATTTTAATGACCTACTTATTTTTCAAAATTACTTGGACTATTATTGGATTAATTTTAAGAAAAATGAATTTGGAAAAATAAAATCATCAACAAATAATTTGATGAAACAACCTTGGTTAAGTTTATATAGCACCAAGGAATCATACGAATCACTCCAATTTAATTTAGGAAGTACCGTTTACTTAATAAAAATAATAGGTGGCAATAAACTCAGTTATGCAAGCTACAGTTTTGATGCTACAGATATAGATCGAAGCACTGTTCAATATGTATACAAAGTGGAGAACCCTTTAGTCCATTTTTTCTTTAATAAAGTAATCCCCTACTTTACCCCCAGCGTTTCTATTACTATACTCATTGCATTTGGTATATTTTTCATTATTTATAGACAAAGAAAGAAAAGAGTGCCCAAGGAAGTAACAGCTAGGCTGAATTATAATTTTTATCATTCACTTAGCATTATTGAAAAAGAACTTTTACAAGTATTGTATTTAAATCATCAGAAAGGAGAATCTATTTCAACCAAGGTGATTAATAAAATTATTGGGGTACAAAATAAGGATGTATTAACTCAAAATAAAAGTAGAAGTGATCACTTTTTAAAAATTAATCAGAAGTATAAACTTTCTACACAACAGCAGTTACCTCTTATAGTTAAAATGAGAGACAGCATTGATAAAAGACAGTATAACTATGGGCTAGAGCCTAGTTATCTAATATATTTAGAAAAGATGATTGAATCGGAGAAGACTATGTTTGACGAATAAGAAATAGCAGTAATAATAAATAGCGATGAGTAATATATAAATTCATTTAGCAGTAAATTATATAACGAGTAAACTACAACCTCTTCTTGCACTTGCATCTAGCCTACCTAATACAGTAAAGCTTCCGTCTTCAAATACCTCTCCTATATCTTCAGTGGCAATAAAGCAGCAACTATATATATTGGCAAGGTCAATTATATGCAGTACTCCTCTTCCAGTTTCTTTAATACTAGTAGGGTCTTCCTCTTCTGCCACCATTACCTTCATCCAAGGCGGACATTTAAATACTCCTTCTTTAATGGCATAGGCTTGACTTAATAACTCCGTCATTCCATATTCAGAATGAATATTTGATACACCTAAATTATCCGTTAATAATTGATGTAATTCATTTCTTGTCAATTCTTCTTTTCTGCCTTTCATTCCCCCCGTTTCTAAAACTATGGTAGACTTTAATTGTTGAGGAAAGTCAATGGCGAAGTCGGTTAATGCAAAACTTACTCCAATAAACCATACAGGTTGATTTTGTTTTTCTAAGTTTTGTAATACTTCATTCAGCTTTGTAAAATCATCTAAGTAAAAACCGCTCTGCGCATGACCCGATGCTTTTATTAATTTATCTACCATGTATACCAATGAAGAACGTTTTCTTTCTAAATAGGAAGGCAGTAATCCAATTACACAATACTTACTGGGTTCTCCATAAAACATTTTGAAACCATGAAGAAAGCTTGCTTCATACAAACTTATATCTTGTACCCAATGATGGCTTTTTATATCATGCGTTGTGCCACTACTTTCAAATAAATGCATGGGCTTCTCTCCAATAAATACATCTTGCGTTTTAAAAAAAGAAATAGGTAAAAATGGAATGGCAGTTGACTTATTTAATTCTACCCACTGCTTATACACCGCATTATGTTGCAGCTGCCAATTAAAAATTATTTTACTGGTCTCCAAAAATTGACCTGGAGCAAGTGTCCATAATATATTGGTATCAATGGGTGGCTGGAGCAAACTGATTCTATTTATTTCCACAAAAGTATCAATAAATAATCAAGAAAAGGGCAAAGAAAGCCTGTTTCAAAATAGCCCAATTAGTGTTATCTTGCAGGAGTCAATTTTAAACACATTTTATGGCAAAATCAAGCACCAAAAAACCAGTGGCAAAGTCTAAAAAAGAATTAATTAGCGCTGCGTCTTATCAATTTTTAACTAACTATATCAATAACCCTTCTCCGGTTGGATTTGAAACAAGTGGACAAAAAATTTGGTTAGAATACCTTACAAAATATGTAGATACTACCTATACCGATGCTTATGGAACTGCAGTAGGTGTGATTAACCCAACTGCTCCTTTCAAAGTAGTCATTGAAGCACATGCCGATGAGATTAGTTGGTTTGTGAATTATATCAACGACCAAGGTTTAATTTATTTAAAAAGAAATGGCGGCGTGGATCATCAAATTGCACCCTCTATGCGCGTGTGGATACATGGTAAAAAAGGCCCAGTGAAAGCGGTGTTTGGATGGCCTGCTATTCATACAAGATTAAGTAACCCAGAACAAAAAGAACCACAACCTAAAGTAGACAACTTAACCTTGGACTGCGGAGCAAGATCTAAAAAAGAAGTAGAAGCATTAGGTATTCATATTGGAGCAGTGGTTACTTATCAAGAAGGTATTGATGAATTAGCCAACGATTTTATTATTGGCCGTGCTTTTGATAACAGAGTGGGTGGATTTATGATTGCAGAAGTAGCCCGCTTATTAAAAGAAAATAAAAAGAAACTTCCTTTTGGATTGTATATAGTAAATGCTGTGCAAGAAGAAATTGGTTTACGAGGTGCTGAAATGATTGCCCGTCGTATTAAACCCAATATTGCTATTATTACCGATGTTACCCATGATACGCATACACCTATGATTAACAAAGCCATTGAAGGAGATATTCAATGCGGTAAAGGGCCTTCCTTAGCCTACGCCCCTGCTATTCATAATAAATTATTAGCTATTGTTGAAAACACTGCTAAAGCGAAAAAAATACCAGTTCAATTTAGAACCTTAAGCAGAAGCACTGGAACCGATACCGATAGCTTTGCTTATGCAAACGATGGTTGTCCTTCCGTTTTAATTTCAATGCCTTTAAGATACATGCACACTACAGTTGAAATGATTCATAAAAAAGATATCGTGGACACTATTCAACTTATGTATGAAACCTTATTAGTATTAACGCCTAAGACTAATTTAAGCTACCTATAATGTCTGCTACCCACTTAAATATTGCTATCATTGATATGTATGATGGAAATACAAATGTGGGTATGGATTGTATTCAATTACTTTTAGCACATTGGAGTAAAGACAGAAATACAAGTATAGAACATCAAATTTTTAAACTTAGAGATTGTTGCGAGATTCCACATAATGGTTTCGATGCCTATATTTCTACAGGAGGGCCAGGCTCTCCAGTGGATTCTAAAGGTGAGCCCTGGGATAATTTATATACTGAATGGCTTGATCAAATGTTTGCATTAAAAAAGCCAGTGTTTTTAATTTGTCATAGTTTTCAAATCGCCTGCAGGCATTTTAATTTGGGGAAAATAACGCTTAGAAAATCAAGACAATTGGGCATACTGCCTGTTCATCCCATAGAATACAATGATTTATTTGAAGGATTAGAAGACCCTTTCTATACTTTAGAAAGCAGGTTGTATCAAATTACTGAGCCCAATGACGAACTCATAAATAGTATGGGCGCACGCATTACCTGTTTAGAAAAAATTAGACCTCAAGTACCCCTAGAGCGCGCCATTATGGGTATTCAATTTAACGAGCAGATGGCAGGTGTGCAATTTCATCCCGAAGGTGAATACCATATTTTATTAGATTATTTTAAAGAAGAGAAAATTAAGAACGCCATTTTAGAAGAATTTGGAATAGAAAAATGGGATAGAATGATTGAACATTTAAATGACCCTGCAAAAATCAAGTCCACCTTTCACGCTATAATTCCTAATTTTTTAGACAAGGCCTTAAAAGCAAAATCATAAATTAAATATATGATTGCTTCTATTAGACAAAAATTTAACGCTGCATTTACAGAAGAAGCTTACCAAAATTATTTGGCCTTCTTGAATACACCCTTTCCTGGGGCATTAGATTTCAGTGTAGCAGAAACACCTATTTTTATTGGTAAAGATTTTACCGAAAAAGTGCTGGCTACAGGCGATTATGTTTGTAGGGAAATTCAATCGGACAGTTTTAAATCTATTACAGAGCCTTCCTTAAAAAATGTTCCCCTTTTCCCTAATGAGACAGCACTGCCCCAATGTATTGTAATGGATTTCGCCATTGCAATGAATGATAAAAATGAAATAGTACCTGCATTAATTGAACTACAAGGCTTTCCTTCCTTATTTGCCTATGAAATATTACAAGACGAGTGCCTTCGTCAAAACTATTCTATTCCAGCAGGATTTAGTCCTTATTTAAATGGCTATAACAAAGAAAAGTACATGCATCATTTAGAAACTATTTTGAAAGGAGATACATTAATAGATCCTAAAAAGAATTTAGATACGAATAATCGAAATATATCCGACTCTACTAAAGAAACTCTAAAGCATACCGTGCTATTAGAAATACTACCCCATCAGCAAAAAACAAGAATTGATTTTTACTGCACAGAAAAGTATTTTACTATTCCTATTGTTTGTATTACTGAAATTTTTGTAGAAGAGAACCATTTATTTTATGAAAGAGCAGGCAAGAAAATTAAAATAGATAGAATTTATAATAGAATTGTACTTGATGAATTAAAGAACCAAACTAAAGAGATACAAGATAAAGGGGCTTTACTTTGGGCTAATTTAGATATTGAATGGGTAACGCACCCTCATCATTTTTTTAGAATTAGTAAGTTCTTACTTCCTTTTTTAAAGCATACCTACATTCCTAAGACCCAATTTGTAGATCAATTAACATCAATACCTACTGCATTAGATAAATATATATTAAAACCCCTATTCTCTTTTGCAGGACAAGGCGTTATAATAGATATTAGTGCAGATGATATAATGAGCATAAAAGACCCTTCAGCTTGGATACTTCAAGAAAAAGTGGAATATGCGAATTGTATTGAAACGCCCACTGGACCTGCCAAAGCAGAATTAAGGCTTTATTATTTCTGGGACGAAGGCAAGCAAGAATATATAGCCACTATGAACCTTGCTCGTTTAAGCAAAGGGAAAATGATTGGGGTTGATTATAATAAAAATAAACAATGGGTGGGCGGTAGCCTTGCGTATTTTGAAAAGCATTAGTTTTGCGCTAAAATGCTAATTATGGATTATACTAAAAGAAATGGCTTTTCTATTTATCCCCTCTTATTTCTTGTATTTATTTTTAGTTTAATAAGTCAAAATATATTGGCTCAAGATGCTGGAGAAATTCAGGTTTATGGTTCTGCAACTACGCCTAAGTATACTACCATGATTGAATTGCATACCAACTATACATTCACTGGTCCAAAATTTAATACATCTTATCACCCTTTACTTCAAACCTTAGAAGTAACTACTGGTATTTCAAACGATCTTGAATTAGGGTTTTATATTTTCACCTATAATAACAATGGCAAACTACAATATACAGGTTCTCATATTAGACCAAGAGTAAAAGCACCTGATAGCTGGAATTGGCCATTAGGTGTAAGCTTATCTACAGAAATTGGTTTTGACAAGGATCCTTTCAGCAATGAAAAAGATTGGGGCGCAGAAATTAGACCCATCTTTGATAAAACTATAGGTGACCATTATTGGTCATTTAATCCTAGCCTTGGCGTTTCCTTTACGAATAACGAAGTATTGTTTGAGCCTAATTTCAAGTATGCTTATGCAAGCTCTAAAAAAGCAAGTATTGGTTTTGAATATTTTGGAAATACAGGGAAATTACTAAGCCCTTATAAGCTACCTAATCAAGAACATCAACTATACGCAGTGGTTGACCTTTATTTACACCCACTTTACGAATTTAATTTTGGTATTGGTAAGGGGCTCACTGAAAGCTCTAATGGATTAAATGTAAAATGCTTTGTGGGAAGAAGAATTAATTGGAAACATAAATAAACTAAATATTTAATTTATTTCTTTACTTTTTAATGGCCTACGCTTAGGTAGTGCATTAAAAAATAAATAATCCCAGCTAATACTAGCAGTATTATAAGTAGCTCTATTGGTTTGATTCACCAAGGGTAATCGATAACTCAAGTTAAGCTTAGCTTGACTATTAAAAATAAACTGAATCGCAGGGGCTATATCTACATAATGAGCCTTCCCAGAAAATAAGCTTTGCCCAATTAATTCAAGATAAAGATTCACATTGGTTTGACCATAAGAAGTATAAGATGTAGGATATAATAATACTCCATTGGAGAAACTATATTGCAAGCCCCCTGCTCCATTACTTGACAATGATTCTCTTTTTACAATAGGACCTACACTTAAAGAACTAGCCCATTTATGTTTTAATTGGGTAATGATGAAACCACCTTGAATGACCGACTCTTCTCCGTCTAATAAAATAGCATTGGTGGATATAGCCGTACTGGAAGATTGTATGGATTTAAAATATAAAGCCATTCTCAAATGTTCATACAAAGCATCTTTACTAAAAAATCGGTATTGCGTATAAAAATCCCAAGACTTATAATTAGTTCCTATATGTGCCATCCATTTCTTATTCAAACTAAACTGCAACTGCGAATTAAAATTATGAAGCGTTTTCTCCCCAGTCATTGTAGAATAGGCTTGCTTGATAATAATAGATCTTGCGGGCATGGTACTAGCAGGCTCTGCAGAAACATATAATTCTTGTGCGTTTAATTTAAGATTAGAAAAGCATAAGCCTAGCATACAAAATATAGAAACAAATAATTTATTTTTGAATAACATATTATTGAATTAAAATCTAAGCCCTAGATAGATTGTGTTTGTAAAAAAGAATCAATGCTAATGAAATTAAAAAAGTTAATTTTAAAACTTCAAATAATACACACCTTCAGTAGGCAAAATTTCTTTATTTACTATGGTTACCTCCTGAGGACTTGAAATATTTTTCGAACCTAGAAGCTTCCATTTAAATTGGTACCCATTTAAAGAAACTGTTTCATTCGTCACTGCCTTAGCACTAGGAAAATTAGCAGTCAATTGCATGGTTTCAATAGCGAAACCTGCGTCATAGACTGCATCTCTAATTTGCTCAATTTTAACTTCATTAGGAGATTTAAAGGCTAATATATAACTAGACTTTTCAATATCTACCTTCACATTCGATACAAAATCTAATGCTGACAAGGATTTGAAAATGGCTTTAGAGCACATAGAGCAAGTAAGACCACTTGCTACTAGTTCAACCGACTGCACTTGGGCAGTAGCACTTGAACTTAAAAAGAAAAATAAACCTATAATTAAATATCGCATGAGTATAATTTTTTTCAGTAATTTTTTTGAGTAAATGGTATAAAGCTTACTATAACTAGATTTTACTATCCAGAAATAATTAAATAAAATCATCACCCACTAGCTTATTTTTTATAATTCTTAAAAAATAAAATAATAGATGATGATTTCAAAAGCTTACTTACGAATTATTTGCAACAAGCGCCGTCTTTGCAACAGCTGGCATCTTTTTTGCAACAAGCCATTTCCTTATTATCAGAAGACATCCCTTTTTTACAAGCTACGCCATCAGTGCAACAACTAGCGCCTGGCTTGCAACAACTTGCATTCTCTGCAACAGCCGTTTTGCTAGTTCTATCATACTGGCAACATTCATCTAATTTGCTATAAGCTTCAGCACTAGCTACTTTATGCTCTGTATCATAACCAGCAGCAGCCACAGCGTTTTCAATTTTGTCAGTAGAAGTTTTAGTGGCATCAAAGCTCACTTTTAAAACTTTAGCTGCCTTATCCCAGTCTGCACTTACAGCGCCGGCTTGTTTCGCGGCTTTTTCAATATGTCCTTTACACATAGCACAATTACCTGCTACTTTAATTTTAATAGAAGTTTGCGCTTGTAAAGCAAAAGTAGAAATCAAAATAAAACCCATTAATAATATAAAATTTTTCATAATCTTTTTTTAAATATAATATTTGTAAAATAATTCTATAGTATAGGCATAAGCTATATACTATTTTCGGATGACTTCATTCATACAAATGAGGCCATCTATTCTCTAGTAAAAAATCAAATTAAATAAACGCAGATAAGTTCGTAAATAGGTGGCCCAGTATTGACCAAATTCTTTTTAGAAATAAAAGGTTTGCTATTAAGTAAGGTAGAAATAACCTTCTGAATAGTAACTACTTCATGCGTAGCGCTAAGACTTAATTTCTTAACAATATTATTAGTACTCGCTTGAGACTGATGGTTGTCCTGTGATTTTAAATACACTGTTTTTTCAGAACAGCATAAGTCCTTTTTAGAAGGCTTAGCACATTTGCATTTTTTTACCTTACCTGAACATAAATGGGTAGTTGCTGTTGCACCAATACTAGCAACAGAATACAATAAAACTAAAAGTATAGTAATTACCCTTTTCATTCCCTCAAAGATACAGACTATTTCATTTATGTAAAAAAATAGCTGTTAAAATAAAGGCAATTCTAGTCAGTTGGTAGAATGACCAAAGTCACACTAATTGATAAAATTCCACCAAATGCCCACTCTGAACCAAGTACCCGTGCCTGGATAATTTTTAGCGGTGAAATTATAAGTATTTCCTAATGAACTACTTGTAGGAATTAAAGTATTCAGGTTTTCTAATCTAATATAGCCTTTGAAACGTTTAATCATAAAATGAAGGAAGGCATTGGCTGTAGGCCTATTATGAAGCATATAAGTATTTTGAACAAAAAACTGACCTGTCATAGGCATATAATCGTCGGCTTTAAAGTCGGTATGATAAATCATTTCTAGTCCGGTAGAAAGGTTCAGGTTTTTATAAAAATTACCTTCAAAAGCAATTCTTTGTCTAGATAAAACGAGTGGGATATGTATAGGCGCTGATGGATCCACTACTTGAACGATAGTTTCATTATACCAATTCCAATGATTACTAATTTTAATTTTATTGGCAAGCAAACTACTTATGTAGCTTATAGGTTTTGTATATACTGCCGGTTGAAAGCTAGATGAGAAATAGTTATAGTTATTAATTAATTGATAGTTAAAAGAAATCCTGAAACCTTTTGCAGCATTTCCCGCTTCCCCATTCATGTCTACTGTGTTTTCTTTTTGAATTCCTTTTAAAGCATTCATAGGAAATTGCGTAAGCCCTAAATAGTTAGCAGAAGGCGTTCGATTGCTATTTTGAAAAGCTATTTTCAAATAAGTTCCTTTTGAATTTAAAATTCTTGATAAATAAAACTGAGCATCGTAGTCTCCCGCATGGTAACCATTCAAATATAATTTACCTGAAGCTAATAAGTCCCAAAGTTGGTTTTTCGTTTTATTCTTATAGGTACCAAAACCATATAAATCATAGTCAGACCAAGTTTGTAAATTCGATAAAGTAGTGGCTAAATGTGCATAGCCCGAACCTACTTGTAAAAATTGATTAGCATTATTTTTTTGAGGATAGCTTATTAAACTAAAGTCATTGGTTACTAAATTCCAATTATCAACAAACTTTAAATTCGTATTAGAATTATACACATAATTAAAGTATTGTAAATAACTATTTTCATTAGGCGACCTGTCTTCAAAAGTAAATTCACTCGACTCTAATTTAACCTCGTTCTGAAACCTTAGTCTTGGATAAAATAAATGTATTACCACTGTATCTTTTACAATAGAATCTTTTTGACCAAGGTCGTAGGTTTGACGCCATAAGTAAGTATTATTCTTATAGGTAGAACCAGTCGCAATAGTGGTATTAAAGGGATTACGGAAAGAGGCACCACTCACCCCTAACCTAGTCTCTAATTCATAAGGGTTATTCAATGACAAGCTATCTAATAATGAAGCTTTCACTAAACCTCCATTTTCAGAAGAGGCTGCCTTATTGGCTAGCATTACAAAGTAGGACTCATATCTTTTACGCTTCGATTGAAAATGCGCCGTAATGCGCATATTATTCAAGTTCGCATTCTGGTTTTTTACATTCCCGGGGGAATTGCTAAATCTATATTCAAAAGAAAAATTTAATTGTTGCGTTTTATTTTGCGTATGCTTTACTTCAATTAACTGCTCTCCTTTTCCACCTAATAAATAACCCAATTCAGTATAAGGTCTAGTGGTTTGATAAAAAGGAGTGGCCGCTAAAGTATAAGAATAGCCATCATAAGCATGGAAGCCAGCATCAAAGCCTCCTTTTTTTTGCGTCGCAAATAAATAAGACTTAGAGGCCGTTCCTAAATTACCTAAGTTATAACTAGTATAAGGCAAGGGGTAGTGTACAAAAAAGTCATTAATACTAGAATCTAATTTTCGAATATCATTATTATTATAGAGCTTATAAAAAATAGTAATAGAGTCGGCATTCTGGTCTCTTTTTTGCAAGGAATCGGTACTTTGTCCATTTCCAGTCGACCTTCCTCCGGGCCTTAGTGCATTGCCAAAATTTTGAGCGCTTACTTCTACATTAAGCAAAGTAAATATGACTAAACAAAATAAAATGCGATTACAAATGAACATGCGTAAAATTATATTAGGAAATTTGTTTCACTAAATCGCTAATAATTAAGGTTAACTTAGGTTCTGCTGCATTTGCCGCTTCTAAAACTTCCTCATGTGTAATAGTATTGTTGTCTTCTCTAATACCTAAATCGGTTACTACACTAATGGCAAATACTTTCATACCACAATGCACTGCAGCAATATTTTCTTGCACAGTACTCATACCTACTACATCTCCTCCTACCGCTTTAATTAATTTATACTCTGCTCTTGTTTCAAATGTAGGACCTGTTACACCCACATAAACACCTTCATGTAATTTTATTTGATGCTTAGTCGCAATAGTTTTTACTTTTTCAATAAAGTCTAATGCATAGGGTTCACTCATGTCTGGGAAACGCGTGCCCAAACTTGATTCATTTTTGCCTATTAAAGGATTAATACAGAATAAACTTATATGATCCTTTATGATCATTAAATCTCCGACTTCATAATTTAAATTCACGCCACCTGCTGCATTGGATAAAATTAAATTTTCAACTCCTAATAATTTTAAAACGCGAACTGGATAAGTTACTTGTTCTGCCGTATAGCCTTCATAAAAATGAAAACGACCTTCCATTACCCAAACCTTTACACCATTCAATGTACCTAAAATTAATCTTCCTTTATGGCCTTCTACCGTACTTACAGGAAAATGAGGTATTTCGGTATATTGAATTTCAAAATCCACCTTTATTTGAGCAGCTAAATTTCCTAAGCCACTGCCTAGTATAATAGCAGTTTCTGCCGTTGCATTAATTTTCGATTTAATAAATGAAGCAGTCTCTTGTAATTGAGACAGTAAGGTCGTCGACATAACAGGTATAATTTAGCCACAAATATAACGACAGTAAGGGATTATAAGGCAAGATTCTAGGCCTTTGATGGACTTGTATCGTGTTTTAACACCCAATAGGCAACTATAGCACTTAAAAGCATAAAAAAGGCACCTAATAAAAATGCAGCACCTGGAAAATAGATATGAGTTGGGTCGTTTTTTATAGAGAAATAAGAAGTAAGGCCAATCATCATAGAGGGGCCCACTATAGAGGTTAAACTTTGCAATCCTGTTAATGAACCTTGTAATTCTCCTTGTTGATTTTTAGGAACATGAGAAGATATTAAAGCTTGCAAGGCAGGCCCTGAAATACCTCCTAAACAATAAGGCACTAAAAATAAAAACATCATCCAAGTTTGAGAAGCAAAAGCAAATAAAACTAAGCCAATTGCATATAAACTTATACCGTAATAAACACTTTTTTCATTGCCTAACTTAGGATTAATAAAACGAATTAAAACGCCTTGCACTAAACCCACTAATAAACCAATGATGCCTAATGAAATACCAATCATTTTTGGTGTCCAACCAAACTTGCTAATATTAGCAAAGCTCCAATTGCTTTGCACAGAATGAGAAGCTAGATATATAAACAACAAAGAAATAATTAATCCAAATACGGCAGGATACTTATTTAAATTTTTTAAAGAAGCAATAGGATTGGCTCTTTTAATATCAAAGGCTCTTCTATGTTCTTTGTCTAATGATTCTGGTAAAATAAAATAACCATACAAGGCATTTATTAAGGCTAAGCCTGCTGCAACTAGAAAAGGTATTCTAGGTCCTATCTCTCCCAATAAACCACCTAACAAAGGGCCAATAATAAATCCAATGCCAAAGGCAGCCCCAATCATTCCAAAGTTTTTAGCGCGCGTTTTTTCATCACTAATATCGGCCATATAAGCAGCTGCTGTGGTAATACTTGCGCCTGTAATGCCTGCAATCATTCTACCTACAAATAACCAACCAATAGTAGGTGCGAATGCTAAAAAAATATAATCCAAACCAAAACCTAATAAAGAAAAAAGTAAAATAGGACGGCGTCCATAATGGTCACTCAAACTTCCTAAAATAGGCGCAAATACAAACTGCATGGCAGCATATATAAATGTCAAATACATGGCAGGTTTTGCAATAGCGCTAATATCGGACCTGTCTGTGATATGCATTAAATGCTGCAATAATTGAGGTACCACAGGAATAATAATACCCAAGCCAATGACATCTAGTAAAATAGTTGCAAAAATAAAACCTACTGCTGCTTGTTTTGTACTTGCCATAGTTGAAGGATAGTTTAGTATGTACTACCCTTCAAATATACATTTACTAAGCAATATTTCAAAACGGAGTCCCCAAAGACTCCTCCTTGTTAATATCTAGTGCTTGAATGAATGCTCTAGTGCTTGAATGCATACTCTAGTAATTGATAGCTTCAACTAGTACTTATGCTTCATTTCTAAATACAATTACCCCATCAAAAATATCAATCAATACTTTTTTAGTTTTATCTATCTCACCGCTCAATATTTTCTTGCTAAATTCATTGACTACCATTTTTTGAATTAACCTTTTTAAAGGCCTGGCGCCTAATTGCATATCAAAACCTTGGTCAGATAAATAGTCAACTAAATAATCACTAAATGCTAATTCAATTCCATTTTCTGCCACTAAGGCTTTTAAATTATTCAATTGAATTTTTACAATGGCTGACATTTGCTTTTGCAGTAAAGGAGAGAACATAATAATCTCATCAACCCTATTTAAAAATTCAGGACGAATGGTTTGTTTGAGCAGTGCCATTACCTCCACTTTCGACTGCTCAATTTTTTGTTCCAGATTTTTTTCAGTAACACCTTCGAATGCTTCTTGAATTAAATGACTACCCATATTACTTGTCATAATAATAATGGTATTTTTAAAATTTACCGTTCTTCCTTTGTTATCGGTCAAATGCCCATCATCTAATACTTGTAATAAAATATTCCAAACATCGGGATGCGCTTTTTCAATCTCATCTAATAAAACTACACTATAAGGCTTGCGTCTTACCGACTCTGTTAATTGTCCCCCTTCATCATAACCTACATAACCCGGAGGCGCTCCCACTAAACGAGACACTGCATGTTTTTCTTGGTACTCACTCATATCAATACGGGTCATCATAGAGTCGTCATCAAATAAATAATTCGCTAAGGCCTTGGCCAACTCTGTCTTACCCACACCAGTAGTGCCTAAAAAAATAAAAGAACCAATAGGCTTTTTAGGATCTTGTAAACCTGCTCTACTTCTTCTGATAGCATCGGATACAGCAGTAATGGCTTCTTCTTGTCCCACCACTCTTTTATGTAACTCTTCCTCTAAGTGTAATAATTTTTCTCTTTCAGACTGCAGCATTTTATGTACAGGAATGCCCGTGGCCTTCGCCACATTCTCTGCAATATCTTCTGCATCCACTTCTTCTTTCATTAATCTTTTGCCATTGTTGCCAATTTCTTGCAAGAGTTTACTAAACTCAAGTAAATTGGTTTCTTGCTCTTTTACTTTACCATATCTTATCTCGGCTACTTTGCCATAGTCTCCATTACGCTCCGCTACTTCTGCTTCTTGTTTTAATTTTTCAATTTCAGCCTTTGTGTTTTGTACTTTATCCACCATTTCTTTTTCTTCAGCCCATTTTGCTTTTAACGTATCTTGCTGAACAGTTAAATTACTTATCTCAATGTTCAAGGCTTTTAATTGATCCGGATTGTTTTCTCTTTTAATGGCCTCTCTTTCAATTTCAAGCTGTCTAATTTGTCTAATTAAAGTATCTAACTCTTCGGGCATTGAATTCATCTCTAATCTTAACTTAGCAGCACTCTCATCAATTAAATCAATGGCCTTGTCTGGTAAGAAACGATCGGTAATATACCTACTCGATAATTCCACCGCTGCAATAATGGCTTCATCCTTAATTCTTACATGATGATGGGTTTCATATCTTTCCTTCAAACCTCTTAAAATAGAAATCGCATCTTCTTTATTGGGTTCATCTATTATTACTTTTTGAAAACGACGCTCTAAGGCCTTGTCTTTTTCAAAAAACTTTTGATACTCATTTAAGGTAGTCGCACCAATGGCTCTTAATTCTCCTCTTGCAAGTGCTGGTTTTAAAATATTGGCAGCGTCCATTGCGCCTTCTCCACCTCCAGCGCCTACTAGGGTATGTATCTCATCTATAAATAAAATAATTTCCCCATCACTATCTGCTACTTCTTTCACCACTCCTTTTAATCTTTCCTCAAATTCCCCTTTGTATTTTGCTCCTGCAATTAATTGCCCCATATCTAAAGCAAAAATAATTTTACTTTTTAAATTATCAGGTACATCGCCATTCACAATACGCATCGCCAAGCCTTCTGCAATAGCTGTCTTACCTACACCAGGT
>Ga0194060_10001034_pt1 | contig 20254 bp, 19 predicted proteins | sample SepL225m_MetaG_FD_163427 | JGI IMG/M metagenome (GOLD analysis project Ga0194060, IMG submission 163427) | Anoxic zone freshwater microbial communities from boreal shield lake in IISD Experimental Lakes Area, Ontario, Canada - Sep2016-L222-5m | ecosystem: Environmental > Aquatic > Freshwater >... | reverse complement strand
TTCTTTGCGAGGCAGCATGAGCCAACTTGCACTTCTCGGCGGAGCGCGCGCCATAGAAAAGAGCTTCCCGCGCTACAACTCCATCGGTGCGGAGGAACTCGCCGCAGCGCGGCAGGTGATCGAATCGGGAGTGCTTTCGCGCTACCTCGGCGAATGGGATCCGGATTTCTTCGGCGGTGAAAAAGTCCAGGCGTTCGAGCGCGCCTGGGAAACGTACTTCGGCGCACGTCATGCGGTGACGGTGAATTCCAACACCTCAGGGCTGATCGCTGCGGTCGGCGCGATCGGCATCGAGCCCGGCGACGAGGTGATCGTGAGCCCCTGGACCATGAGCGCTTCGGCCACCGCCATCCTGGTATGGAACGCGATACCGGTATTCGCCGATGTCGAGGAAGACACGTTCAATCTCGATCCGGCGTCGATCGAGCGCAATATCACGCCTTACACACGGGCGATCATGGTTACCGATATCTTCGGCCACGCGGCTGATCTCGATGCGATCATGGACATCGCCCGGCGCCGCGGACTCCGGGTGATCGAAGACGCGGCGCAGGCCCCTGGCGCCATGTACAAGGGCCGGCATGTGGGAACCGTGGCAGATATCGGCGTCTACAGCCTGAATTATCACAAGCATATCCACACCGGCGAGGGCGGCGTCTGCGTCACCGGCGACGCTGCTCTGGCCGAGCGTCTGCAATTGATCCGCAACCACGCCGAATCGGTGGTCGAGGGCAAAGGCGTGAGCGATCTGTGCAATATGATCGGTTTCAACTTTCGCATGACCGAAATCGAGGCCGCGATCGGCATCGAGCAGCTGAAAAAACTGCCTCGGCTGCTCGCCGAACGCCAGGCCCTTGCCGGGCGCCTGACCGAAGGGCTGCGCGGCCTCAAGGGGCTGCGCGTGCCAGTGGTCAAGCCGGATTGCTCGCACGCCTACTACGTCTATCCTATGGTGATCGACGCCGCAGAGGCGGGTGTACCACGCAACCGCATAATCCAGGCCCTGTGCGCCGAAGGCGTAGCGGCTGCCGGGGGCTACTGCAACCTGCACCTCCTGCCGATGTACCAAAAGCGGATGGCCTACGGCAGTAGCGGATTTCCCTGGAGCGGAGGGCTCTATCGCGGCAAGGTGAGTTACGACAAGGGTATCTGCCCTGTAGCGGAATCCCTAAACGACGATCGCTTCCTGTGCATCGGCCTGTGCCAGTACGCCTACACGGCGGAAGACATCGACCTGATCGCCGCCGCTTTCCGCAAGGTCTGGTCGAACCTGAATCAGCTGACGGGATCTTGAGCAATCCTCTCCCCCGCCCACGGCCGCAACCGGAACGACCGGAGCTGCTGCTGTTTGTCGAAGATCCGAGTGCCGTCAATTATGCGGCGCTGCTGCTGCCCGAGTTCGAGAGGCGCGGCTGGAGCACTCTGCTGTGCGCGGCAAACGTCGCCTCGGAGCTGTTGCGCGCGCGCGGCATCGACTTCCTGGAAACCGATGCGCAGACGGGCGCCCGGGCTTTGATCGAGCGCAACCGGCCAAAGTGCGTGCTCACCGGCACGGCAGAGAACCCGGACACGCTTGGACTACAGTTGATTGACGCGACGCGCGAGCAGGGCATCGCTTCGATCGCTTTTGTCGACGCGCGCATGAATTCGGAATATCGATTCCGCGGACGCAGCGGCGCCCCGCTCGCCCATGCGCCGGACTGGCTGATGGTACCCGACGACTGGACTCTCAAGGCGTTTGCCTCGCTGGGTTTTGCGCCGGAGCGCATCGCAGTGTGCGGGCACCCGCAACACGACCTGGTTCGCGACCTTGGGAAACAATGGTCGCGCGTCGGTGCACCGGCATTCCGGCGGCGCATTTTCCCAGAGGTGCCGCTGGAGCGCAGAATCGTGGTGTTTGTGAGCGAAGGATCGGTTCGGTACGATATTCAGCCCAGGGCTTCGGCCGCAGACCTCGGTCTCAAGGGGCGCGGACGCGACAACGGTCGGACCAAGATTGCCCTGGAAGAAGTGCTGGATGCGATTGCCGCCATGGGCGAGAAACCGTATTTCGTCTTCCGCGCCCACCCGACCGAGAACCCGGGTGATTACGCCGAATATGGCAGCGAGATCGACCTGATCAGCAGCGACGGTTCGCCGCTGGAACTGGTTTATGCAAGCGACCTCGTCATAGGCATGACTTCGACTCTGCTGCTAGAAGCCATGCTGCTGGGAAAGCCGTGCCTGGCGGTGCTTCCCGATGCGTCGGAGGGCGTCTGGCTCCCCGGAACGGAGTTCGGACTCGTTTCGTACGCCACTTCGCGCGAACAGCTTGGTATTGCTTTGGCAGAAGCATTGCAGGATCATCCTAGGCTCTATGCTGCGGTTGGCATACATGAAGTCGCAGTCGGCGCGGTTCAACGGAGCGCGGTATTCATTGCTGGCCGTTTGAAAAAGAGCATTTAGAGCAAAACGCGACGCTTTCCACTATGGCTGTATCCCCAATAATAGAATCCGCACGGCTGCGCATCGAACCTTTCGCCGAATGCCATCTAAGCGAGCGCTATGTCGGCTGGCTAAACGACCAGCAGGTCGTGCGTTACAGCGAACAGCGTTTTCGAGACCACACTCTAGAATCATGCCGAACTTACTGGCAGTCATTTGCAGATACCCCGAATTACTTCTGGGCGATTATTGCCAAAGATGAAGCGCTCGGACACATAGGCAATCTCAACGCCTATGTCGATCTACGCCACGAAGTCGCCGATCTCGGAATTCTCATCGGCGAGCGTGGGGCCTGGCGGCGGGGCTACGGGCTGGAAGCTTGGCGCGCGGCATGCGCCTACCTGTTCCAAAACGGAATCGCGCGCAAGATCACCGCGGGCTGCCTAGCCAACAACGTTCCGATGTCGCGCATCATGAATCGGGCAGGCATGGTGCCAGACGGGGTCCGCACTGGCCATTGTCTGTTCGAAGGCAGGCCGGTGGATGTTTGCCATGCGGCATTATTTATCGAACACTGGCGCCCGTGAATTAGCGACCGTGCCATGGCGAACTGGATTCTGACTAAGCTTCTCCGGAATTTCCTCAACCTGTTCCGCTCGCTGGTACCAAGCGAGGCAGAGCGTACCTTCAGGACCTTCAATGCCCGCTTCTGGAGCAAGTACAGATGCGAGCGGGCCAATGCGAAATTTGTGCTTGTCGAGCAACAAGCCAACCCGATCATTAATCACTGCAACGCTTCATTTACCACCATCGTGTGTCACGCCAAGGGCTTGCGTCCGGTATATCTTCTCAATTTCTGGCGCGATCAGTCGGTGCGGCGGGTTCTGGATTCCTATGCGGCAGCGCCCATCTATGTCTACACTAACGGACTGCGCTACCTATGGCCGCGCGTGGTGGCGTTGACCCAAGCTTGGCGGGTTTTTAGTAAATTGCGGAACCCTGCGGACATTCTCGAAATTAGCGTTGACGGCATTAGGTTTGGCGACATTGTTTACGACAATGTACTGGTGTTGGGCTACGCGACGATCACCAAGCTCGACATTAAGGTTTTCGCAGTACTCTACGCACTGTACCTGCAGCGCCACATCATTCGCGACGTCATCGCAAGGTTCCATCCAGCCACCTCAGTGTTCAGCCACACAATCGGATTGGTGAGCGGGGTCCACACCCGCTACCTGATGCGCGACGGCATCGAAGTGCTGAACCGCGTCGGCTCCAATCAGATCATTTTGAAGAAGTACCGCAATCTCTCCGAAGTCGGTTTCTACCCGCTCAAACCCGAACCGCGTTATTTCCGTTTCATGCAGGAATGTGCTGCCGATACCATCGTGGGTCTAGCTGATGCCTATCTGGATGAGCGCCACAATCAGAGAATCAATCATATCGCAGTCGAACTGGCCTTCGATCGCGGCAAGCGTTTGTTCCAGACACGCCGGGATTTCTGCGATCACTACCGGCTGAATCCGGAAAAACAGACTGTCTTCGTCATGCTGCACGGCTTCAATGATCATCCGCACTCGCATTTCGCGCGGCGCATGCTCTATCAGGATTACTACGACTGGTTCGCAAAAACGCTGGCCGTGGCGCAATCAAATCGCGAGGTCAACTGGATATTCAAGGAACACCCTGCATCGCAATTCTACATAACCAAGGACGTTGATCTGGAGAAGCTGTTTGCCGGCAGCACTCACGCCCATATCCGCTTCATGGGGAGTCACGCTGATTTCAACGCACTGTCGATCCGCTTCGTCGCCGATACCATCGTCACCTGCCTCGGTACTGCCGGCATGGAATACGCCTGCCTGGGTATTCCCTGCCTGCTCGCCGGCGAGAGTCCCTACAGTGGGTTCGGCTTCACGCTTGAGCCCGAGAGCATAGCTGACTATGAAGGCTGGCTGAGGCGGATAGACCACATCCCTAAACTAAGCGAAGAGCAGATTAAGTCCGCAAAAATTGCGATGTTTTTCGAGCTCGAAATGATGCAGGACTCTCCCTACCTGTTCTGCCCTGAGTATGGCGCAAAGGAAGCCATGGAACTCAAGCCGGGATCACTTTGGCGCGATGTCATCGAGCTGATCCAGCGGCAAAATCCGGCAGCGATCGAAGCTCAAATTAAAGAGCTGACAGAATTTGTACTCGACGTGCATTACACCCAATACCTCAATCTAAACAGATTCCCGTTTATGAAGAGCGCGCTTCGCCTCGATTGATGATATTCCGCTTACACCTATGCTTCGGCGGAAAAGTACCTACTACAACTTGTGGCGTACGCATCAAAGATTGATTGACCCAACCCTAGCTCCCAGCCGCAAACTTTGCTAGGCCTTGACATGTACTTTCAGTATTTCTTCCACTTATATGGCGGAAAAGACCGCACCCTCTACACTCGAAACCAACCCCTGTTAAGCCCAAAATCGCTTAAAATCTCGCTAACCTGAAATGTCGGACTGCGGGTAATTACTGAACAAACAAGCTATTACTCCTGAGATCATCGCTTCCGGCCAAAATGCGGCCACCAGCCTCAGGGCAGAAGGAAACGTCATGCAATCGAAAGGCTATTTCAGCGAGTATTTCAAAATTATTGAACGAGGCCTTGCCTCGATCGACCCCGGTCAGCTGGAGCAGGCCGCGACCATTGTCCGTGACGGGCAGCAGACTGGCCGCAAAGTCATTATCGTTGGCAACGGCGGCAGCGCCGCGATAGCAAGCCATGTAGCCGTCGACTTTACCAAGGTCGCGAAGATTCGTGCCATAAACTTCAATGAAGCCGATCTCATCACCTGCTTTGCCAACGATTACGGATACGATCAGTGGGTCGCCATGGCCTTGGAGGCTTACGCTGACAAAGGCGATGTTGCAATTCTGATCAGTAGCAGCGGCAAATCCCCCAACATCGTGAACGGCGCAAAGAAAGCCAAAGAGATGGGCTTGGCCGTCGTGACGCTTTCTGGTTTTGATGCGCACAATCCGCTGCGGGAGCTAGGCGATATCAATCTCTGGGTCGATAGCTCAGCATATAACGCCGTAGAAATGACGCATCAGATTTGGTTGCTGTCGATTGCGGATTACCTGGCGACACATGAGTGACCGCAGAAAGTAATAACCAAATGAGAATTCTTGTCACCGGCAATCTTGGTTACATCGGCAGTGTTCTGGTTCCAACGCTGCAAGCCTTGAATCACGAGGTGGTCGGGCTTGACAGCGGATACTTCAAGGACTGCCTGCTCAGTCCTGTGAATGACAACTTCCGCCAGATCACCAAGGACATTAGAGACGTTGCGGCCGAAGATGTTCAAGGCATCGACGCAGTCATTCACCTCGCCGGGCTCTCGAACGACCCCCTAGGAGAGCTTGCGCCGGGGCTTACTGACGAAATCAACTTCGGCGGTGCGATAAGGTTGGCGGAACTTGCCAAGCGTTCCGGAACCAAGCGATTCATCTATGCCTCGTCTCAGAGCATGTACGGCGTGTCTGACACCGACGAAGAACTCGATGAAGATTTGAGCAGGAAGAACCCGATCACTGCTTATGCAAAAACGAAATGGGAAGCCGAATTGCGCCTTTGGGAATTGCAGTCCCCCTCGTTTCTTGTCTGCGCCTTTCGTCCCTCAACGGTGTTCGGGGTGAGCCCCAGGTTGAGATGCGATATCGTATTTAATAATCTCGTGGCCTGTGCCTACACGACAAACAAGATTGAGATCAAAAGCGACGGCACGCCGTGGCGACCGGTCGTACATGTTCGAGATGTCTGCTCAGCTTTTATCTCCGGACTCAACGCCCCGGGGGAGTTAGTTGCCGGGCGCGCCTTTAACGTAGGAATACCGGATGGAAATTTTTCCGTACGCCAGCTTGCCGAAGCGGCGCAGCGGTCGATACCAGGCAGCACCCTCGTTTTTACCGGTGAGCATGGAAACGATTCGCGAACTTATCGAGTATCGTTTCAGCGCATTCTGAATGAGTTGAAAGATTATTTCGTACCGGCATGGGATCTGGATAGAGGGGCAAAGGAACTTGTCGATTATTTCAGGACAATTGGCTTTACCGAGAAGGATTTTCGTGGCTGGAAGACGACTCGGATCATGCAGCTGAACAGGCTGAAGGAAGCGGGCAAGCTTGACGAGAGTCTAAGAAAACTGGCTTAGCTAAGCCCAGCTATGGCGACGATGGAAGCGAAATCAATCACACACCAGATCTGGTCAGAAATCGGCTCCTGCAGGCTATGCGGATCAAGCGAGCTTAACGATGTTTTGGACCTGGGCGCACAGCCCCCGGCAAACAGCCTGCGCAAGAGCGGCGACGTGTCTGCGCCCGAGGCCCCGCTCAAACTCGTACGCTGCGAGAGCTGTTCGGCCGTCCAGCTCACTGCGACGGTGGACCCAAGGTACCTTTTCAGCAAGTATGTATGGGTAACCGCGACTTCCGCTACCGCGCGAACCTACAGCGAGTTTTTTTGTAATCAAGTCTTGAAGCGAACTTCAAACCCGTTACCTTTTGTAGTCGAAGTCGCAAGCAACGACGGCACGTTTTTGAGCCGGTTCAAGGATAGGGGCTGCAAAATACTTGGCATCGATCCTGCCAGCAACATTGCGGCGGCGGCGAGCGCCACGGGAATTCCAACGCTTCCTGAATTCTTTGACGAGAAACTCGCCGATTCGATTCTGGCCCACTCCGGGCAACCTCAAGTCGTCATAGCCAGAAACGTAATTCCGCATGTCAAGGAGATTCACTCTATCGTCAAGGGGCTTGCCAAACTCGCAGGCGCTGAAGGAACGGTCGCCATTGAGTTCCATTACGCGAAAGCAATTGTCGACGAGCTGCATTACGACTCGATTTATCACGAACACCTTTTTTACTTTTCCTTGAAATCAATTGCAGGTTTGTTTGCGAAATGCGGCCTTCAAGCATTCGATGTTTTCCCGAGTCCCATTAGCGGGGGGTCGCTTGTCTTATTCTTTTCGGCGGCCGCACTTGAGCCTTCTGCCGCTCTCAAAGAGCACGCAGAGGCCGAGAACAGAGCAAGGCTCAATGATCTAAGCGTCTGGCAACAGTTTGGAAAATCTTCGGAAAAGCACGCCCGGGAGCTAAAGCAGCTTGTCGCCGGTTATGCCAAGACGAGCCCACTGATCGCGTATGGCGCATCGGCGCGCAGTTCGACGCTGATGAACTTTGCGCGAATTTCAAACAAGGAAATCGAATTCGTCATTGATCGCAACCCATTAAAACATGGGCTTTTGACCCCGGGAACCGACATACCCATAGTGTCTTACGAGGACGGCAAAAAGCGGCTCGCCGGGAGGACCATGCTGCTGCTCGCCTGGAACTTCGAAGACGAGGTTGTCGGTGACCTACGCTCGATCGGCTTTAAGGGAGATATTATTGTTCCCCTGCCTAACAAGATTCATATTCGATGAAGTTTATTGCTCAGTCTTTAGCGGGTGTCGTCCTGATAGTCCCGGAAGTGTTCAATGATCGCCGAGGAGCGTTCCGACGTAACTTCTGTGTTAAGGAATTTTTGGATAACGGCATTGGCTTTTCTGTTTGCCAGGGCAACATCTCGGAAAACCCCACTCGATTTACCCTTCGCGGCTTTCACTACCAAAAATCTCCAAGCACAGAGTCGAAAGTGCTCACCCCGATAAGCGGCGCGTTGTACAACATTATTGTCGATCTGCGCATTTCTTCGAGTACGTTCTTGAAATGGATAGCCCTTGAGGTCTCTGCCGAGAGAAGAGAATCGCTGCATGTACCCGCCGGATGTGCGAATGCGTTTTTGACTACTCAAAGCAATACCGTCGTTCAATATTACATGGGCGACTACTTCAGACCCGAGACATACTCTGGTTTTCGCTATAACGATCCGTTTTTTGCCATTAAGTGGCCTCGAGAGCCGGCCTTGATCTCGGATCGCGACGCTTCGTTTCCCGATTTCTCGCAAGAGCAGTTGTGAAGATTCTCCTGACGGGAGCTACGGGCTTCATCGGCAGCAAGCTCTGGGGCGTTCTTTTGGACAGAGGCCATGACGTCATTGGGGTAAGTCGTCACCCTTCCGCCCACGATTGCCGGGAGCACGGAGCTCGCCATGTCCGCTACGCAATGGGCGACGTGCTTCCTGATAGCCTGATCGATTTTTCTCCTGAAATTCTGGTTCATCTGGCCTGGAGCGGTATTCCGGACTTCTCCGCAAAAGCCTGTACCGACAATGTAGAGAAGCAGATGCGGTTTCTTGACAAAACAGAGAAACTCAAAAGCCTGAAGAAGATATTGGTTTCAGGAAGCTGCGTTGAATACGGAGACAAGAAGGGCCTCTGCCAAGAAGCGGAGAACGTCCTTCCAGTCAGCTACTTTTCCTGGGCCAAACAGACTCTATCCAATTATTTTCGCCTCAACTGCCAGCAGCGGAATATTCAACTGCTATGGTTTAGAGTGTTCTACGTCTATGGACCGGGGCAGCGCCCAGGCGCGCTGATTCCGACCTTGATTGACGCCTTCCGCGCCGGACTGGCGCCTGAAATCAAGAGTCCGGCGGCAGCGAATGATTTCATCTATATCGACGATGTGCTGGATGCATTCGTAAAAGGTATTGAGCTTAAGGATGGTTCAGGGGTATTGAATCTCGGTTCGGGCCACCCCGTGTCGGTGCTGGAGGTTGCCAGAACAGTCGAAAATGTATCGAATGGTGACGCTAGCGGGTCAATTGAGCACTCCCTGAATTATGGGGGGAGCCAACCGAGTCCGGCAATGATCGCAGACATCAGTCAGGCAAAATCAGTCCTTGGCTGGACACCCAAGACACGTCTATGCGATGGAATTGAACGAACTTGGAGGTTATCTGCCTGATGCCTGCTCAAACCGACATTCAGCAAGCAGTTATCCTCTGCGGCGGCCTGGGGACCCGGCTTAGGCCGCTAACGGATAACTTGCCCAAGCCGATGGTGCAGGTCAACGACAAGCCTTTTCTGCACCATCTGCTGATGCAGTTATCCGAGCAGGGAATTGCGAGATTTGCGCTGCTTACTGGATATCTTGGCGAAACCATCCATGAGTACTTCGGAGATGGCTCTCGGTGGGGTTGGTCAATTCGTTACTCTCATGGCCCTGCAGAGTGGGACACTGGCCGCCGAATCTGGGAAGCAAGAGGGCTTTTTGATACACAGTTTCTGTTGCTCTATTCGGACAACTTCGTTCAATTCAGCCTGCGAAGGCTCAAGGTCCTGCATCAACGACAAAATGTGCCTATCACCCTGCTTCTGGCACCAAAAGCGAAGGGAAATATCCGGGTTTCGGCCGAAGGCAGAATTGAAGCCTATGACAAGAGTCGAAGCGGTGAGGGTTTCGACTATGTAGAAGTTGGCTACATGTTGATCGAGAGAGACTTGGTACTGGAGGACTTCCCCTCAAAGGAAGGCTTCCCGAACTTCAATTTCTCTGCCTTGCTGCAAATTTTTGCGCAGCAATCCAGAATTGCAGGCCTGGTCGTTCTTGATCCTTACCACAGCATCTCTGACCCTGCTCGCCTGCAGTTAATGTGCGAATACCTTAAACAAAAACGAATCCTGTTAATCGATCGTGATGGCACGATTAACAAGAAGGCGCCTCAAGGCGAGTACATCGCGAAATGGGATAAATTCGAATGGATTCCAGAGACCAGGCAGGCGATGAAAAGCCTGGCAAAGTCCGGGTTCAAGTTCATTGTAATAACGAACCAGGCGGGTATAGCACGAAAGATGATAGCCCCGGACGACCTTCAACAGATACATCAAAACATGATCGGGGAATTGGCTGAGGACGGCGTGGAAATATTAAAGGTTTATATGTCACCCCATCACTGGGAAGAGAATTCTATTATGCGAAAACCTTCCCCTGGAATGTTCTTTCAGGCGGCGAAGGAATTCAACTTGCGGATGGACCGTTGTCTGTATATTGGAGACGATGAGCGTGACTGCCAGGCGGCGAGCAACGCCGGCTGTGGAATGGTTTTCGTCTCCGATGATGCCAAAGAGCCTTCGCTCGCAGAGCAGCCAGCGCCGTATCTATTGACCAAGACGCTTCAGGATTCTGTCGATAAGATAAGAGACATCTATCTCAGATGGGAAGCAGCGGCATGAGTCCCCCGTACAAGCGTCTCCCGAAAGCGGTTTCGACTATCACGCCACAGCGGATCAGCTTTGTAGGGGGCGGAACCGATCTGCCGGCGTTCTACAAAGAACACGACGGCGAAGTTATTAGTGCCGCAATCGACAAATATATTTATGTGACGGTAAAACGGCACAGTCCGCTATTTCAGGAAGCCTACCGCTTAAGTTATTCCAAGACAGAACACGTTCAATCCCTCGAAGATATCGAAAATGGGGTAGCACGTGAATGCCTCCGGCTCGTACATATAGAACCGCCTCTTTACGTATCTACGGCTGCGGATCTGCCTGCTTCCTCCGGGCTCGGCTCTTCCAGTAGCTTTGCTGTCGGATTGCTTCTTGCATTGCATCTTTTGAAAGGCGAGCGCGTTTCTCCTGGGCAGCTTGCGGAAGAGGCCTGCGAAGTGGAAATCAATTTATTGGCCAATCCGATCGGCAAGCAGGACCAGTACGCTGCCGCATTCGGCGGATTGAATCATATAATTTTCAAAAAAAATGGACGAGTTGAAATCGATCATCTTGTACTTCAAGACAACCTGATAGACGTGATATTTGAGAATAGCTTATTGATTTGGTCAGGGATTCAGAGGGATGCCTCAAGTATTCTATCGAAGCAAAGCAAACATCTGGAAAGCAAATTGGCAGACTATAAATTGCTTATTGAGGATAATAAAAAGTGTAAGGAAATTCTCCTCCATCCACCCGAGAAGTTCTTGAACTATTTTGGCGAATTGCTCGAGAAGACCTGGCAGACTAAAAAGCACCTTGAAGGCTCGATTAGCTCTCTGGAAATAGATGAAATACACTTACAAATAAAGGCATTAGGAGGATATGGCGGAAAATTAAGTGGCGCGGGAGGCGGTGGCTTTTTCTATGAAATAGTCCCTAAGGAGATGCACCCTGCAGTGCTAAGCCGCTATGGGCCGAGCAAGGTCCTGAACGTTGCCTATGAGCCTTTGGGCTCGCGTTTGCTGTCCGAACTGTTTTGAGCTAAGTGAGACATCAAATTGTTCATGTTGCTCGTACCCTCAATTGACGAGAGGCGCTAAGTGGTCAATGTACCTGACTACGCGAGTTTGTCTGCCAGAATTCTGAAAGCCAGGTTTGCGCAGCTTGTTGTAAATGAGCACTTGAAGTCCAAGCGATTTGCTATTCCAGTGCACTTGGCCCTGGGGCACGAGGCATTTTCCGAGGCGGTTGCAGCGTCGATGCAAAGCAGCGACAAGCTGCTATGCTCGCATCGAAACATACATTATCAATTTGCTCGCGGTGCGACTCTTTTCGAGATTCTGGAAGAGTTTAAGCTCTCAGAAAAGGGGTTGGCCAAAGGTAAAGGCGGCTCCATGAACCTGGCAAACCCTGCTGGTTCAATCGTGTATACGTCCAGTATTCTCGGCAACAACCTTTGCGTCGCTACTGGCGTAGCGTTGTCAAAGCGAATAAAGCAGGAAGAGGGTGTCGTTTTGGTAGTGACCGGGGACGGCGGCATGGAAGAGGGAACCTTCTACGAGACGCTGGAGAACGCCCGTAGCATGGACCTGCCATTGATGATTTTAGTTGAAAATAACCATTGGTCTTTGGCGACCAGAATAGAGGAGAGAAGAAAGCCAATCAGCCTAGATCAGTTGGCTTCAAGCCTCGGTGCCAGATACACGTTCCTGGAGGGCAACGATCCGATAACGTATTGTGACGCGCTTATGGCGGTAAGAGCGAGAGTTCAACTGCGAAGGACCCCTGAAGTAGTCGAGGTAAAGTTGACTACACTCGGGGACTGGAGGCTTCAGACCGATGCATTTCCGGATGGAAAATTTGTCAACTACCACGCAGGATCGGCGCCGAAAGTGTCATTGGACAAGGGGTTGATATTGACCTCGGACGCCTCCGATCCCGTGTATTTGATTAAGGAAAATCTCGGTGAACCGGGATTTGGCCAGTTGGTTGAATCAACCCGGCGGCTATTTTCGGATTTTATCGCCGCATGAAGTACGTATCCTGCGTGAATGAGCTTTTTAGAAGCGAAATTGACAAGCTCGATGAATTTGTCTTGTATGGACAGAACGTATCTGCTGGATCGTGCCTTGGAGGCTTGACGCGGGACCTAGAAAAAAGCAAGGGCTGCAGCGTATTCAATGTACCAAATACGGAGAACACCCTGGTCGGAATGGGGTTCGGGCTGATGTTGAGCGGAACTTCATCCGCCTATTTCATGAAGCAGCAAGATTTTTTGCTTCTCGGGATTGATCAGCTGACAAACACCAATAATTTTGTAAGACAACATGCGCCGGCCGCGAGCTTTACCATCGTGTGCATTGCGATGGATGCCGGCTATGAAGGCATTCAATCAAGCCTTAATAATCTGCCGGATTTTTGCGCCATCGCGAACTGCAAAGGCTACACGATCTCATCAAAGCAGGACGCGGAACTCATCATTGGACAATGCTTTACAAAACCCGGATTTAGGCTAATTTCTGTTAGCCAGCGGCTTTTCGCCACAGAAATGCTGGACATCCGCAACGCGACCGCGGTGGATGATGAATTTATCTTGAGATACCGGGAAGGAAAAAGCGCCACGATTGCTTGTTCTAACTTTTCACTACCTCAAGGCAAGAAACTTTGTGATCAATTCGCTCAGTACGGTCTTGATACTTCACTTTACGGCATCACCGCAGCACACCCGGGCAGCTACGATTCAATCGTAGACGACGCAAAAAACGCGGGGCGCCTGCTGATAATTGACGACTCGAAATCCTATTCGTCAGCGAATGCTCTTTTGGAATTAGGCGCTTTAAGGGCTGGCGTCGGCATTGTGAAAGTTGTTAAGAGACGGATAACTGAAGATTCGTATCGTCCACATTCGGAAATTTTCGATTTGGATATAGCTGATGTGGCGCAGCAATTGAATTTGCCGTTACAAGTTACTAAGGTTTAGCGGTATAGTTTCCCTGGGCAATTCGGGCTGGAACAAATGTCAAACTTAAAGAGCCACCAAACCATCCAATCGTCTGCACGCAATTTCTTGCTTGATTCAGTTGCGGAAAGATATTCGTACAACTTTGAGTGGCTTGGCCGCCCGATCATCCAATACCCCCAGGATATCGTCGCAATGCAGGAGCTGATTTGGAAGGTTCAACCTGACCTGATCATCGAGACCGGTATTGCTCATGGAGGTTCGCTGATAATGAGTGCATCCATGCTGACGCTGCTCGACTACTGCGATGCGGCGACGGCTGCCCGGATGCTCCATCCGGCTATCCCACGGCGAAGGGTACTTGGAATAGACATCGATATTCGCGCCCATAATCGCGCCGCAATCGAGGCGCATCCCATGGCCAACCGCATCGAGATGATACAAGGATCGTCTATTGCACCAGAGGTTATCGCGAAAGTTCACGAGCGCGCCCAAAGCAGCGCCAAGGTTCTGGTCTGTCTTGACTCTAACCATACCCACAAGCACGTCCTGGCCGAACTTCAGGCCTACGCGCCTCTCGTCACCCCGGGAAGTTACTGCGTGGTGTTTGACACAGCAATTGATGACATTCCGGCACATATGCACTCAGATAGACCATGGGGACCGGGTAACAGCCCGAAAACAGCAGTGAGGGAGTACTTGAAAACCCATTCTGAATTCGAAATCGATAAGGCGATTGACCGCAAGCTGATGATTAGCGTTGCTCCGGAAGGGTATTTGATGAGGGTTCGATAAATTTTTCGGTTAGTAAGATAAAGAATGTACCCGTCCTTCCAAAGCGGGGACATACCCCCCAATGCTGAGTCTGTCGTTGCCATCGCTACGTTTTTTTCCCGCGCTGAATTCCACATATGACAACTTAGAGGCGTAAATAATCTCTGGAATGCTATGAAGCGAATATTAGTCACCGGATCTTTAGGATATTTGGGAAGCGTCTTGACCAAGTCGCTCGCCGAGAACGGCTATGCCTGCATCGGCTACGACACGGGATTTTTCAAGGATTGTCTTCTGTATCCGCAGCCAGCCACCGAAACGATTTTCCGGGATGCGCGGGACATTGTGGAGGCGGATTTTAAGAACATCGATGCAGTGGTACATCTTGCCGGAATTTCCAATGACCCCATGGGAAAACTGGATGCCGCGCGCATCTATGATCCGACCCGTGCATACAGCCTCGCTATCGCAAAGATATGCAAGAAACTTGGGATAAGGTTTGTTTTTGCGTCCAGCTGCTCCGTATACGGGCTGGGTGGGGGCGAACTCCTGACAGAGTTGTCTCCGACTCATCCGCAGACGTACTATTCCCTGAACAAGCTTCAGATTGAAGAAGACCTGCGATCGATAAGCGACAAGGATTTTTCACCGATAGCCCTGCGCTTTGCCACTGTTTTTGGACCTTCGCCACGCCAGCGGTTCGACGTAGTCATAAACATGCTCACGGGGATGGCGGTAACAAACAAGATCATCGTCCTTAACTCAGATGGACTGTCCTGGCGTCCGAATTTGCATATACTGGACGTATGCGAGGCGGTGCGGCGCGCAATCGAGCTTGATTATCGCGCTGGCCAGCTTCTGGTTCTAAACGTTGGCGATGATGAGAATAATCTTCAAGTAATCCAGATTGCAAAGATTGTTCAGCAAGCCATCCCCGGTTGCGAACTGAAATTCCTGGCCGAAAACCCGGATCTGGACAAGGAAGGGCTAATTCGCGACCGCAAGATTAGAGGAGGCGGCGATACGCGCACCTATAAGGTTTCCTTCAAAAGAATTGGGGAAATCTTCCCCGGTTTTGCCTGTGAATGGACTGTCGAGAAAGGGGTCAAAGAAATGGCCGCGCTATTTGAGAACCTTCATCTCGACATGGCTTTTTTCAAACACAAAGGGTTTTACCGTCTTCAGGAACTTGAACGCCTTTACGAAAGCGGCCAATTGTCCGATGACTTGCATTGGCAGGGAAACAAGCTTCATTAGCCGTCGCGAATATATTGCAGGTTCATTTTGAATAGCGCACAACTCCCGCAACTCTCGGACCAGGAAATCAGCGATTGCCTGATTCAGGCTGGCGGCTCGGCGCGACGGCGGCATCCGAAAATATTGCATAAGAAGGGGGATGAATTTAACCAGGTGGTTAACTTCATCATGCATGATTCCTATATGCAGCCTCATCTTCATCCGGGAGTGGAGAAGATCGAAAGGATATATCTGATCCGAGGCAAAGTAGCCGCACTGTTTTTCGATGAGCAAGGTGCCGTAAACGCCTGCACCGTTCTGGAAGTCGGAGGAAACACGCTGATTGAAGTGCCCGCATTTACATGGCACACCTATGTCATGCTTTCAGAATACGCAATTACCTATGAAACAATGATGGGTGTATATGAACCCAGCACCTGGAAACAATATGCGGACTGGGCACCAGCCGAGAACTCGCTAGAAGGCAGGGCGTATCTTGACGCCCTGAAAGCCACCATAAAAAGCAATCCTGATGGGGTAATGCCATGAAAATTGCCGGCCATCGACATACCGCTATCGTTGTCCAAGATATGGATCTGGTTCTGGGTTTTTATATGAAACTCGGCTTCCAGTTTGAACGGCGCGATCAGGAAGAGGGGGAATTCATTTCCCATTTAATCGGACATCCAGGCACCCGGCTTGAGAGCGCCAAGCTGCGACTCGAAGACGGCTATCGAATCGAGCTTATCAAGTTCATCGAGCCGGCCTCCCCTGACAGGCCGCGTCAAATCAACATGGCCCAATTAGGCCTCCACCATCTCGCATTTACAGTTTCCGATATTCATGAGGCGATCAGACTAGTCGTAGCGAATGGCGGAGAACAGATTAGTACGCCAAAGAGCACAAATCCCGGACTTCCATCCACCCATGCATACGTATTGGATTGTGAAGGAAACATCATTCATTTGGCGGAAAACAATTAGAACCTGCTCATCTTCAGGAGCGAACGTGGAATTAGCTGCGAGGGGAAAGTGTTTTGGATAACCAATCAATTGAGCTGATCAACGCGCACGGACCTTTTGATCATGGGGTTTGGAAGATCGCGAATGCGAACTCGGCCGAATTGCAGTTCGGCGAAAATTCACTGTTCCAATCGCGAGCGGACCAGATGGTTTCGACCATTGTCAGGCATTTGCGGGACGCATACACGGTCGTTCAGCTCGCCGAGAAATCGATCCTCGATGTTGCCTGCTATGACGGCTGGGTTTTGACCCAAATCTCCGCACAAATTAAGTTTAAGAAGTGCGTTGGCATAGAACCAAGGGCGAAGAATATCCAAAAGGGAAAGTATGCGCGGGAATTATGCGGCATAGCTACTGAATGTAGCTTTATACAAGGCGGGTACGAAGATCTTGATGCTTTGTTTCCTGAACAGTCATTTGATATCGTGCTTTGCCTTGGCATGATTCACCACGTTCCATCGCCCTACAATGCCATTAAACTCGTTTCCGAGAAATGCAAGAGCTTGCTTGTTTTTGACTCCATGGTGATTCCTGAGCTGAAGAACGACAATTCAGATATCGAACCTTTTATAAACACCAAAGACATCGTCTACCGTGACCGCCCGAGTGAATGGTCCATGGCCGCCTTTAAGTATGAGAGCCCCTATTTCGACGGAAGCACCAGCCAATATCAATTGGTAAGCCTTCCCCAAGAGTCGTTACTGCGGATGTGCCTTGTCGCCTCTGGCTTTCAGGTAAATCAATGCTTGATGACGGAGAAAGACTACTATCCCGAAAGCTCGCAAAAGATCCGTGGGGTCCAAGAGGTAATGCTCTCCTCGACCCGAATTCGTGATCATAACTTTGTCGAAGTTGCGTGGAAGGCGGACGCCGCCGCCTACGAGAACTTGTACTGCCATACCCTGCTAAACCCTCTCACGCTAAAGTACCTCCTAAATCGATATGCATTAAAGAACTCGTCCGAACTTGTAGAGAGCCTGGGGTTGGACGCGCAAGTACCGCCTGAAGAATTGGTGGCTGCTCTAAATGGCGTTTTTTCCGACTTCGGTGCCATAGACAAAGACCGAAGCCAATTGCTCTCGCAATATGGCATCTTGAAGAACCATCTGGAAATTCTGTCGACAATACCACGGGCGCCGGAGGACAAGCTGCTTTTAGAGTTGGGGAAAGTGGCGCTCAATGGGCATCACCCGGGGTTGGCGGCTGACATATTTAGACGCATTACTCACAAAGTAAACTCGGACTGGAGATCTTTTTACCGAGCATGCTATTTGATGTGGGTTATTGCAATTGCGCAAGGAAACATCGAAAAAGCCAAGCACTATAAAATGCTTCTTGATACCTCAAACGAACTGTTTCCGCTCGATCTTACGTCCCACAAGTTCGTTTGACATGATGAGGGTGCGACCGCTGGTCAGCATCGGTCTGCCGGTCCGGAACGGAGCGACCCTGTTGAAAGGGGCAATAGAGTCCTTGCTTGGCCAAGACTATGGCGACTTGGAGATTATCATCTCCGATAATGCCTCGACCGATCAGACTGAGGATATCTGCCGCGAATACGCATCGAAGGATTCGCGCATTCGGTATTCTCGCAGCGACGTGGACCTTGGTCCCGTCAAGAATTTCAACCGGGTTCTGGCGTTGAGCAAGAACCCCTATTTCATGTGGGCGTCTCATGATGATGAATGGAAATCGTCATATGTCCGCAAATGCGTCGAATTGCTGGAACACCAACCTGATGCGGTTTTGGCCGCCACACAATGTGTGTCCATAGACAGCCTATCGGGTAAAGTCATGTTCACGGATTCCGGTCTGACAACTATTGGCCTGGGGCCGGCAGCGCGGTTCAGGCGCTACCGCTCTGTGATTCATTCAGGCCAGCATATCGGAAGCATCTTTTATGGAGTCTACCGACGGGCTTTTCTAATTCAAGCGACACCAATTCGGAACATTATTACGACCGATCATCTGGCGCTCGCCCGGCTTTGCCTCCTCGGGGAATTCGCGACCGTCGAAGAACCGCTACTTTTGAAGCGCTATGGCGGAAGTTCACGCAGTTTCAAGTCCCTGGCCAGGGTACTGGGTATTAGCAACCCTTTTTTGCAACGCTTTCCATATTTGGTTCGTGAGGCGTATATGCAGCAAATCATTTTTCAGTCCAACCAGCTAGCCGTTATTGAGAAAGCTGGTCTGTCATGCTGGTCGGCAGGCCACTATCTTTGGGTTAACTTTTTAGTCGGCGGGGTGAAGAGCCTAGCGCCCGAGATCCTAAAAGAGCCGGTCAAGCGGTGGCTGAGCCGCCGTAAGGAAAATTAGGCTAATGCGGATATGCCACCAATGCCAATAATACGAAGACTGCTAAGTCAGTTGCGCCGCCTCCCGGATACGCTGGATGACCTGAAACTCGCACTCGGCCGGATCGAAGCACGCCAGCTTGGTCAGATCAACGGGATTGATCTCTCACTGAATGAGTTCAGGGTGTTCTCGCAATGGGGTGAAGACGGCATCCTGCAGTACCTGATTCGGAAGGTAGGCGTGGCCAAGCGCGTATTCGTCGAGTTCGGCGTCTCCAATTACGATGAATCCAATACCCGCTTCCTGCTTCAAAACGACAACTGGTCCGGCCTGGTGATTGACGGCTCGCGCGACAACATTGAGTTCATCCGCCGCCAGCCCTATTACTGGCGCTACAACCTCAAGGCCGAATGCGCTTTTATAGAGCGGGACAACATCAACGCCCTCCTCGACGCCAACGGTATCGAGGGCGACATCGGTCTGCTGTCAATCGACATCGACGGCAACGACTATTGGGTGTGGCAGGCGATCGACGGCGTCAGACCGGCCATAGTGGTATGCGAATACAACAGCCTCTTCGGTTGCGAGCGCCATCTCAGCATTCCTTACTCTGCACGGTTTTCGCGCAGTGCCGCGCACCATTCCTGTCTGTACTTCGGCGCTTCGCTGCCGGCGCTTGTTGCCTTGGGCAAGACCAAGGGCTATGCCTTGGTCGGATCGAACAGCGCCGGCAACAATGCGTTTTTCGTGCGCCGCGAATTGCTGGGGTCCATTCCCGAAAAGACGCCAAGTGAAGTCTATATTAAGGCCCAATTCAGGGAATCGCGTGATTCTGCAGGACAGCTGAGTTTCCTAGATTTCGACTCTGGCCGGAAGTTGATCGAGAACTTGCCCTTGCACGACTTCGAGTCCGGACGCATAGTCACGTTGAAAGAAGTGACTGCGCGCGACTGAGCAGGCGGAACGAACCGTGCACATCGCCTTCGATCCGCAGATTTTCGCCTTGCAGCAATATGGCGGCATTTCTCGCTATTTTTTTGAGACCGCCGCCCGCCTCGCAAAGATGCCGGATACGCGCGTGTCCATCCTTGCCCATGCGCATGTCAATGCCTACCTCGGCGCCGATCCGGTCGGTGAGCTACGCGGTCACCTCCTGCCCGCGATTCCCGAGCCGGCCCGTGTGCTGCTCGCTGCGGCTGACCGGATGCTCGCGCGCCGCTGGCTCGCGCGCCACCGCGTAGACATCGTCCACGAAACCTATTACGCACCCAAAGCAATTGCCCCAAGCGGCGTTCCCGCGGTGATCACGGTTCTGGACATGATCCACGAAAAATTCCCGCACTTCGCCGCAGGGGTGGACAAAGTCGTCCGGATCAAGCGCCGCGCTATAGAACGCGCCGACC
>Ga0194060_10001031_pt1 | contig 20265 bp, 22 predicted proteins | sample SepL225m_MetaG_FD_163427 | JGI IMG/M metagenome (GOLD analysis project Ga0194060, IMG submission 163427) | Anoxic zone freshwater microbial communities from boreal shield lake in IISD Experimental Lakes Area, Ontario, Canada - Sep2016-L222-5m | ecosystem: Environmental > Aquatic > Freshwater >... | reverse complement strand
GTGTAATTCCGGTGACAACTGGTGGTTAGTATGAGTGACCCGAATGACGCGCTCTTCAAACTGCTCGAAGCTGTCAAAGTGGCTGGGGGTAGAGAAGAAGCGTTGCTGGACAAGCTGAAAGTGTCCATCCTCGACAGCCTGACAAACAGCTGAAAAGGCGGCTTCTCGCACCTCCTTCTCGTCGTGGAACAGGCGCAGGACGTCGTTGAATTCTCCGGAATAGACTGGCTCGGAAATCCAAGCTAAGCCACCTGGTTTCAGAACTCTACGAATCTCGCTGAGAGCAACGTCCATCTTGTTTACGGGTACGTGATGAAGTGACTTGAACATCAGCACAATATCGAACGTGGAATCCGCCACCGGGATCGCCTCCGCCGCGCCTTGGCGAAAACTGACATTCGGCAGGTCCCGTATCTGCTGGTTTCGAGAGTGTTGGACGCCATCCACTTCCAATGCCACGATAAACGCGACCTTCCCCGAATTCGCGATTGCACGTGTCTTCTCTGCCTTGCCACAACCGAGTTCAAGAACTTGAGCATTCTCAAGCGGTAGTTCTGCAAAAATCACATCGTACTCGTCGCAATGCGGTTCAGCTGTACCGTCTGAAATCTTCATGGCTGTGCCTGTGTTTGGGCCACGGGAAGGCCCAATATATGGTTTCAGTTCATGGCACCGAATCTAAAAAACTAGAAATTGCGACATTGACCTCATCGGCGCGGGTCAGAGGCGCCATATGGCCACCCCCGAAACTTCATTAGCCATGAGGTTGAAATAGCTTCCCGCTGACAACGCCGCCGATAGTATTGAGGAGAGTTAGCGTCCAGATCAAGGTAAGTAACGTCCAAGCCAGCCAGCCGAAAGCAAAAGGTGTGCTCAAGCCGGTAACTTCGGTCAGTCGCTGACTGCCCAGCGTAAAGGCACCAAGGGGAAAGGTGAACGCCCACCAGGTGAGAGAGAACGTCAGGGGCGCGGTTTTTCTTGCCGACCAGGTCAGCAGTACCGACATGAAGAGCCAGAAAGCACCGAAACCCCAAAACAGGAAGGCAGCCATCAAGTACGCGCCCGATTCGCCGGCGAAGGGTGAAACGGCGACGAGGTTGAGACCGCTGACCACCATCACACCCAGCGGTGCCAAGTTAATCCAGAAGGTGGGTACCATCATCGGCGACAAGCGCTTATGCACATAGAGACGATGGAAAACCAAGGCCAGCAGTGCCAGATACATGAACATGCCCGCACCGAGTCCGATGCCGTTGATGGTCAATGCCAAGTCGCGCAGTACATCAGGCTGAGAGGAAAGCAGCGGTCCGCCGGCAACGGGGATCACGGCTAGGCCCACCGGCGGCATGAAGATGCCGGGCGTGATGTGATCGAGGTTCACGTGCTCTCCCTCGAAGATGGAGAGCAGCACGGTCATACCGAGCACGAACATCAACACCACGCCCAGCCACCATACAATCAGGGCCGCCTCCAGATGGCCACCGAAAACGCGCAGTTCGCCGGCCATGATCAACAGCGCAATAGCGTACGTCGGATAGAAACTGGCGGCTACGGGATGTTTGAAGGTGGCCACCACTGCCGCTCGCGCCAGAACCCAGCGCAGCAGCCAAGGAATGCTTATAAGCGCGAACAGGACAAGATTGAATCCGTGCAGGCACCAAGCCATCCACTCTAGCGCTGGAATCTCACGGGAGAAACGCAGTGTGGCGATCGCAAAGGCACCGGTCCCCATCACGGCCGCAGGCCAGCCCGGAGCGAAGGTCTTGACGATGAGCGAGGCGCTGAACGGAATCGGTGTTCCGGACTTGTCCATGTCGGTTGTTGATTCAGGTGCTGTCAAAACCAACCTTCAATCTTGGCGCGCGCCGGTACGCCTCCCGCATGAACGACTTTTCCATCGATCACGACGCCTGGCGTGGACATGACACCGAAACTCATGATCTGTTGCAGGTCCTCTATCTTCTCCAGATGAACTTCGACGCCTTTGACCTTGGCGACTTCGTCGATCAGCTTGAGCGTGTTCTTGCAGTTGGCGCAACCGCTACCGAGTACTTTGATGTTTTTCATTGTGCTCCCTTACAAGACTGCGTTGAATACGTAACCGACGAGCAATATGCCTATCGCGACTATGCCGGCAAAGGTGGCGATGAGCGGCAACTTCATCACCTTGCGCAGAATGATCATTTCCGGCAGGGAGAGCGCGATAACGCTCATCATGAACGCCAGCACAGTCCCAAGTGCTGCGCCTTTACCGATCAACGCTTCCACCACTGGGATGATGCCGGCTGCGTTCGAGTACATCGGCACCCCGATCAGGACGGCGACCGGCACTGACCACCAAGGCGCATCCTTGCCCATGATCCCGGCCATGAAGTCTTGCGGCACATAGCCATGTATGCCTGCGCCCACCGCGATGCCTGCAAGTATGTAGGGCCAGACCTTGCCGACTATGTCCTTGACGTGAGTTACACCGGCATCAATGCGCTCACCCCAATCAGGAGACTCATCTGCGTATTCAGCGCTACCGGTCTGGATAGCGCGCACCCAGTCTTCCAGATGGCGCTCCATGCCAAGTCTGCCGATGACCATACCGGATAAGATGGCCACCGACAAACCGAGGCCGAGATAGAGTGCCGCCACCTTCCAGCCGAACATACCCAACAGTAGTGCCAACGCGACTTCATTCACCATCGGAGCGGAAATTAGGAAGGAAAATGTCACGCCCAGCGGAACGCCTGCCGACAGAAAACCGATAAATAGCGGCACTGCCGAGCAGGAGCAAAAAGGCGTAACGATGCCCAGGCTAGCCGCCAGCACGTTACCCACGCCTAAGCGCTTGCCGGAGAGCAGAGCGCGTGTGCGCTCAGGTGAGACGAAGGTATGCACTACGCCCATGATGAAGACGATTGCGGTCAGCAACAGCAGCACCTTGGGGGTGTCGTAGAAAAAGAAATGAACAGCCTCTCCAAGCTGAGTTTCACGAGAAATGCCCAACAAGGAGACTAGTGCATCGGCAAAGGAAATCAGATTGGCATAGACCGACACCCAGACAGCCATGCCAACCAACAGCCAAACCCAAGGTACTGGCCGCCGGTCACCTTGACTATCGATCAGAGGGTTCATTGGTTTGAGTCGCGTAAGACTCGGGGGGTATCCATGATGAGGATTGCGATAATGATGTTACGAGTCCCTCCCACGCTTGCGACAAAAGATTGATACCGTAAAAGTCATGATACGACAAGCAACCTTGAAATTTCGTTTCTAGTTTGCAGTCTGCCGTGGGGCACAGCCCGATCTTACCTATACTGACATCAGCAGGTATTCGTTCCTCGGCAACTAGCCATATGCTGTGATAAGGGGGTGACAGCTCTCCCATCCCTCATCCAATCTGCTATACCATTTTTAACGTTATAGACTTTTGCAAATCCCGCTTGATCGCTGAGAAATTTACTCATTTCTTTAGTGCGATTACCAGTTCGACAGATAACGATGACTGGGTCGGTAGGCTTGACGATTGATCGAGCACTTTCGAGCCAGGCCGCGGGATCAGCTTCCCCCCGCTCATCAAAAAATGTTAGCAAACGGCTTCCCTTCACGACGCCTGTTTGTTTCCATTCCTGAGATGTGCGGATGTCGATGAGCGGAACACCGGTTGCCATAAGTTTTGCAAATTCAACGTTATCAATGTCGATCACCACAGCCCCAGCACTTCCACTGACCAGAAGACCGCAGTAGAGAGCAACAATCTTTGCAGCTTTCGATCTGAACATACTCATTTTGATGTTTCTTTCCTTGTTGTGTTCAAAGTTGCACCGCAAGCCTGGAATATTGGCCGGCGAGACGGCGTTAAAACAGGCTTGGGCATGACGCAAGTAGATAATATATTAGAGCATGCTAATATGTCAATTTTCGTGATGGCAAAAATCATTGTGATTAGTGATGTTCCTTTCAGATTGAAGCCAGTTCGCTCTTTCTGTATCGACGACCGCTAGCATTTATCGGTATGCAAAGGAGAGCCTTATGCGCATTGCTGTCACCAGTCAAAACTTCATATCAGTCACGGGTCATGCAGGACGGGCACATCGTTTCATGCTTTTCGAATCTCATGGTGTTGAACCCGCTTTGGAAGTTGCGCGGCTTGATCTTGATAAATCGATGGCAATTCATAGCTTCGATTCTCGGACTGCCCATACACTCGACCGCGTAGACATACTTATCACAGGTGGCGCCGGGGCCGGATTTGTCCGTCTTCTAGCTGCTCGTGGTGTACTTGTTGTTGCAACGGACGAGATCAACCCTTTACAGGCTGTAGAAGCCTTCCTATCAGGTCATACGAAATTGGCGATCGGTGGATGTAACCAGAATCAAGGTGATCACGCGTGTACGGTTACGCACATTCCTTCTGCCATCGAGGTCGATATATGAAATTGCCGCGCAAGAGTCCTTTGATTGCTTCGGCAATTCTTTTGGTGGTAGCTGTCGCTGCGATCGTGCTACTCAACGGACCTCTGGCCGGGGTCAAAGTCACGACGGCGCGTGCGGAACAGTCGGATCTCCAACCCAAGGTATTCGGCATTGGAACGGTGGAAGCTCGTCGCAGCTATCTGATTGGTCCTACGGTGGCGAGTCGCGTCGTTTCAGTGCTTGTCGATCATGGCGACGACGTAAAGATGGGGCAACGGCTTGCGGAACTTGATCCGGTCGATCTCGATGAGCGAATGGCCAGCGCTGCCAATGCAGTTGAGCGGGCCACCAATGCGGTAGATGTCGCCGTAGCTCAATTGAGCGAGGCCAGGAGTCGGAACGAACTGGCCAAAGCCAGCGCCCAGAGGTTTTTGGAGCTGCGCCAAAAGAACTTCGTCAGTCAAGATGCCGAGGCAGCAAAGCAACACGAAGCTAATGCTGCCAAGGCCGCATTAGCGGCAGCTGAAGGAGCGCTTGCCGTCGCCCAGCGTGATCATGACCGACTTGGGGCCGACCGGGCTGGTGTCACCAAGCAACGTGCCCAGTACCGGCTGATCAGTCCGATCAACGGTTTGGTCTCAGCTCGCGACGCTGAGCCTGGTTCGACGGTTATCGCCGGCCAGTCAGTGCTGCGCCTAATAGATCCTGCGAGTCTCTGGATCAGGGCTCGCATTGATCAGGGACGAACTCATGGCCTCGCTTTGGCGCAATCAGCAGACATCGTGCTCCGCTCTCGCCCAAATGAGCCGCTGCCCGGCAAAATCGTTCGTATTGAGGTCAATAGCGACAGCGTTGCGGAGGAACGGGTGGTCGATTTTGCTTTTGACCGTCTCCCCGAAGGTCTTTCCATTGGAGAAACTGCCGAGGTCGTCATCCGCCTGCCGAGCGTTCCGAACGCTATAAGCGTACCCGCAGCAGCTATTCGCTATGGCCGCCAACAAACGGGCGTCTGGCGCAACGTCGATGGTAAAGCAGTGTTTGTACCGATTCGCATCGGCACGCATACGCTGGAAGGCCGAGTGCAGATTGTCGCCGGCCTCGCCCGCGACGATGAGGTAATCGTTCACAGTTCCACTGAATTGAGTGGAGGCGAGAAACTGCGACTAGTGGAAAGCATTGGCCGATGATTAGCCTTGCCGGCCGGGACATTCTCCATTCCTGGGGAAAGTACGTTTTTACGGGGGCTGGGCTGGGATTACTAATCGGCGTAACGTTGTCCATGGCGGGCATTTACCGAGGAATGGTGGAGGATGCCAGAATGTTGCTGACCAACAGCGGAGCTGACCTCTGGGTCGTGCAGCGCGACACGCTCGGGCCTTACGCCGAGCCTTCGACTCTCCATGATGATGCGTGGCGTAGTATCTCCGGACTGCCCGGTGTTGCATCTGTGGGCAATGCCACCTACCTCACCATGCAGGCCCAGCGGGGTAACGAAGACGTGCGGGTGATGGTTGTCGGCTTCGAATCCGGCCGGCCGGGCGAACCGTCCTCGCTGATTGCCGGACGACCGATCATGCGCTCCCACTACGAGGCCGTGGTAGACGAAAAGACCGGTTTCTCGCTCGGCGACAAAGTAGGGATCCGGCGCCACAACTACACAGTAGTGGGCATCACCCGACGCATGGTTTCTTCCAGCGGCGATCCAATGGTCTTTATTCCGCTCAAGGATGCCCAAGAAGCGCAGTTCCTCAAGGACAATGATGCCATCATCAACGACCGCGCCCGCACAGCTGCCAATCCCGGCTTGAATAGGCCTGGTGTTCCTGGCTTGCTCGACGCGGTGATCGCCAGCCAGTCGAGCAACCACAATGTCAATACTGTGCTGGTGCAGGTGGCTCCTGGATGGGATGAAAATCTGGTGGCAGATTCTATCCGTCGTTGGAAGCGGCTACAGGCTTATACCCGTGCCCAAATGGAAGAAATTTTAGTGGCAAAGCTGATTGCCACTTCAGCGCGCCAGATCGCAATGTTTCTAGTCATTCTTTCCATCGTCAGCGGAGCGATCGTTTCGTTCATTATTTATACGATGACACTCGGCAAGATACGAGAGATCGCAGTGCTCAAACTAATCGGTACGCCCGACCGCACCATCGCCGGAATGATCCTCCAGGAAGCCCTTGGCTTAGGTCTTGCCGGATTTATCGTGGGAAAAACCGTCGCTACGATTTGGGCACCTTACTTCCCTAAGTACGTGCTGCTGGAGACTGGCGATACGGTACGAGGATTCTTTGCCGTCATGCTCATCTGCACTCTGGCCAGCATTGTTGCGATCCGTGCTGCCTTGCATGTAGATCCGGCTACAGCGATCGGGGGCTGAAGTGACTCGACCTGCCATTCACATTGAGGGGCTGACAAAACGCTACGGTAGCGGGGATACGGCAGTCGACGCCCTGAAGGGAGTAGATATGACCATAAGCGCAGGCGAGGTGGTCGGTCTTGTCGGACCGAGCGGATCCGGCAAGACTACTTTGCTGAAATGCTTGGGTGCGGTGATCGAACCCAGTTCGGGCTGTATGGACTTGGATGGTCAGCGCATATTTGACGATAGCGCTGGTGGGTGGCAAATAAATGACTTGAGGGCATTACGTCGCGATCAAATCGGCTTTGTCTTCCAGGCACCTTACCTCATTCCATTTCTCGACGTAACCGACAACGTTGCACTGTCCTTGATGCTGGCAGGAAAGGCTAATAATGTTGCGCGGCAGCGTGCGTATGAACTGTTGAAGGCTCTGGACGTGTCTCACCGTGCCGGCGCCACAGTGTCGTCGCTCTCCGGCGGGGAGCAACAGCGGGTGGCCATAGCACGGGCGCTAGCCAATCAGCCGCCGGTGATTCTTGCAGACGAGCCGACCGCACCGTTGGATAGCGAGCGGGCCTTGACGGTGATTCGTATCCTTAATGAAATGGCGCAAACATATAGGGCAGCAATCATCGTAGTTACCCACGATGAAAAGATCATCCCTACGTTCCGCCGCATCTATCATATTCGTGACGGCAAGACCTACGAGGTGGCTGGTGAAGGCAGGTCACTTTGAAACTCGGCTATTCTTGACTGAGCGCCGGTTATGCCGAATTGAATGCGACAAGGTTGTAGGTCTATAGGAGAAGCTCGCGGCCTAATTCCATAGATCGGGTTTCTCACCTCGCCCTTTCAAGTACTCCGCCTTGTTCTGTAGAAAGCGCTGAAACTCGGGTTCCGTCCTGTAGGCACCGCTGCTGACGTATTCGAAGGACGATGTGAAGTGGAAGGGGCGTACATAGGTTTCAAGCCGAAAGACCTCGCTGCCGCTATCGTCGAAAAAAACCACGGTTGGTGTATAGCTGATCTTCAAATACTTGGCCCAAGACTCAGCATTAATCTCTTGCCCATCGGGCGTAGTGATAGTCTCATGCCCCGACAATGAAAAGCGCGCGAGATCGAAACGCGAGATCGCCACCAGCGTTTTCTTCTGCGTAAATCCTTCCCGGTGCAACTCATCACACGGCGCGCAGTGTCGTGTTTCGAACAACACCGCCAGCGGCTTTCCGCCCAATTTTCGTCTCAGGTCAAATGGCGGTTTGATGAAGAAAGAGTGCTCATGCAGAGTCGCGCTGGCGCCTTGCTGCGGCACGGCATTCATGTGCTCGGCGAAGGAAAACTTGTGCTCAAGTCGCCGCGCCGCATAGTCCAGCGCGGCGGAAAAGCGATGCGGTGGATAGTATCCATTGATACGGGTAATGATCGAACCCCGTTCATCCAGCAACAATACAGTTGGAGTGAACTGTACCTTGAGGAATTTCGCCAACTGCTTCTCGCTACGCACCTTGCCGTCGAACCAAGTGGTTTCACGATCGCCCCACAAATTCAATCCAATTGACACAAAATACTGCCTTGTCTTGTCGACAATCGGCTTTTGCGTGAAGTTGGTCTGGATCAGTTCCCTGCAATAGGGACAGCCATCCTGGCCAAAATAAAGCAGCAGCCGCTTCTCGGTCTTGATCGCATCCGCCGCGTCTTCGGGGAAATTGAGGAAGGTCTCGACAAAGAAAGATGGCAGTTCAACCGCCTGCGGATGACCTGCCTGCGAAAAAGTCGGCGCTGGCAACACGGCTACAAACAGAAACACAAGTGCCAGGATCAGGCATCGCATGGCGACTACTCCCCAAAGATCAACAGACGCATCCGATGCGGGCTATGGGCGCCGAGCATAATGGTCTCCTCGATATCGCCTATACGACACGGGCCAGAGATAAAGTTCTCTGGACATATCAAGTAGTTAGCTGGATTCACCGGGGTATTGTAAGTTGGTTTGGCCAACGCCAGTCTAAATGGAGGCGAGAGGGCCTATAACATCACTCAGATACAGGAAAGGTCATTGGCAAGGGATGGTAAATCGTCAGGGCTTCGTCCCCGAAGCTAAGATGTTTGATTTGCAGGACAATGATGTCAAGTGGGTACGGACAATCGAGGCTGAAATTGATCAGTTTCCCAAAGAAGAAATGCGTCTCGCGAAGTAGCGATGCAGCGAAACTGAAGCGACTTGCCAAAATGAAGGTAGCAAAGTTACCCCTAGCCTGTCGTAGCTAAAACCAGCGCACGCGCTCTGATCACTCGGCCTTCAGGTAGGCGTAGCCCTGGCTCTGCAACTCAGCGATCCGCACCACGCCCGAGCGTACAGGCGTCACCCCGGGGAAGATCTGCTCCTTCGGAAGAGCAAGTGCCGCGATAGTCAGCTCACAGTATTCCATCTTCACCTGATGCAGTTCGCGGAGTTGCTTGAGTCGCTGGATCAGATCTGGACGCACATTGCGGAAATCTGCATCCTCGGCGAAGGGACTGTTCATGAGGGAATTCGTGGTCACGAAGCGGATGCCGCCAGAGTGGAACACCACGCGGACGTCATAATCCTGCAGTTCGCCCTGATAGGTCGTGACCATGTTGTTGATGTTCTGGATCATAGCGCTCAACCGGCGCGGGTCCGGAAAATCGACATGCCACACGACCTTTGCTACGGAAGACCCCTGTGCCTCGGCGTGATTCGGCGTTGCCCCCATTCCGAGCACCACGGCAAACATCAACGCAAATAGCGCAGCCCGACCGATCCAGTTCATGATTTCTCCAATTAAAGACAAACCAACGAGCGATAAAAAATATCAACAATTTCGAGACGGCATGCGTCAAGGTTTGCCAAAAAGCCTTCCGAACAGCCACGACCAGGCAAGAACACTATTCCATGTCGAACGACCGCCCGCTATCTCCCGTTTCGCTATAGGCCACTTTTTGGTCAAGTCATGGTTCGCGCATCATTCGCCAGAACTCATATTTCATCATCGCTGCGGCCCCGAGAATAATCGCGCCAAAGGTGATTATCGAACCGACCGACAAGGTCGAGACTCCGGTGATCCCCTGTCCAACGGTGCAGCCCATGGCGGTGACGCCACCGAAGCCCATCAGGATGCCGCCAATGATGTGGCGGAACATGTCCTGGGAGGAGACAAAATGCTCCCAGCGAAAGGCCTTGGTGGCTATAGCGTAGAAAAATGAACCAATGCCGACCCCGAAAACGGTGGCAATGCCCCAAGTAACGACCGTGCTCGCGTCTGTCCACAACGACCACAATTCCAGCGTATAGCCTGAGGGCGCGATGAAGGACATCGACTCAGCCAGTTTGGAGTTGGTTCCAACAGCCATCTCAGTCAGCGTCTCTGGGTTTTCCACCCAGCCTAGCTTGCCGGTAATATACCAACCGGCTACTACTACGCCACCGAGAACGAATCCAGCGAGCAGGTTATCCTTATCTTGCCGGAACGACTTGTTCATAAGCACAAAGGCCATCAGTGCGCCGGCAATGACAAGCGAGATGACCAGTTCGGCGGTGGTCGGATTCATGCCGAGGCTGGCGTTCAGCAAATAAGGAAGGGTCTGGTGAGTCGGCAGGTTCAGTGTCACGGCTGAAGCTTGCAGCCACTCAACGCGCGGCACAGCCAGGATGCCACGCAGAGTGACGTTCGCCGCGTAAGCCATATAGATGAACACGACCACTGCCTTCAGGTTGCCAGCTCCGAGCCGTACAAGTGTCTTGTTGCCGCATCCTGAAGCCAGAGTCATGCCAACGCCGAAAATCAAGCCTCCGACCAAATGGGCCAGCCATGGGAGGTTCTGGCTTGTGTATATCGTGTTGGCGAGATTGATCTGGCCGGTGTAAGCCAAAACATTGGTGCCGAGAATAGCGACTGAGATGGTTAACAACCACGCTCGCATGCGGCCCCAATCACCCATGTTGACGACGTCAGAAACGGCGCCCATGGTGCAGAAATTGGTCTTATTGGCAACGATGCCAAATATGAGACCGAGGGCGAAGCCCCACCACACGACTGTATTTGCGATTGATTGCAGTTCTTGAGGCATGTCGAGCTATCCTTTGGCAATTCGTGGTTTCAAGTTTCAGCTGCCGTACTTAACAACAATAGATGGAACATCGCAACTGTAATGCTACTACCTGCCGGCAGACAGACTATCGATGTGGTCGTCGGTCGGCGGTTCTTGGAACTGCGATTTACTATAACAAGTGTTTCCCTAGAGAGGCGCCATCATGATTCGCAGAACTTTCGTTCAACTTGTACTCGCGAGCGCGTTTGTTTGCCTCGGATCTCCTGCGGCGAAGGCACAGCCCGTCAAGCCTGGGCTTGTAATCCAAGTCAGTGACAACGATGCCCGTACGTGGCATCAGGCGCTGAACGTCATCAAGAACGTTCAGGCTGAGTACGGCAAAGACAATGTCATTGTTGAGCTTGTGGTTTTCGGTAATGGCTCCGAGTTGCTGAAGTTCGACTCGACGTTCGCGAACCGCATTGACGATACGTTGGCGAGTGGTGCGACTGTCCTGATGTGCGAAAACACGATGAGGGGTGAGAAACTTATCAAAGATGACATGCATCCAAATATCGGCTACGTCAAAGCCGGCGTCGTCGAGATCATGGAAAAGAACAGGATGGGGTGGACAGTAGTACGGCCATAACGCTGGACTCACTAGCCGGACGGTGTTGAGTGCTACCTGATTCTTTTGACGGAAAGAAAAGCCCCGCGGCGATCCACAGCGGTAGCCCGATGCACAAGTAAGCGCCCTACGGAACCGGGAATTGAACTCAGATAGATTCCTGCCTAAAGGCAGACTGCAGCTATTAAATATAGGCATCATGAAAAGTATTGTGAGTCATTCCACGGCTGCGCAGCCTAGCAGTTGAACGCAAAAAAGTTTATGTGTCGCGCAATAAGATGAATGAGCGGATTACTTGGACTACTGATACCATTTGAGTCAAAGATAAGTTGGACATATATCAATAATGAAGGAGGAAACTGCAATGGAAATTAACCCCACTCGCAGAACGGTACTTCGCGGCGCGGGTAGAGCAGGTGTGCTTTATACGCTGATAGCAACCGGAGTATTCAAAACCACAGCCGCCATTGCGGCAGCATGGAACAAGACCGCCTTCGACTCCAAGGATACGATCGGCGCATTAAAGGGTATCGGAGCGAATGCGGCAGCGGATAGCAACGATATCATTCTCAAAGCGCCAACCATTGCCGAAAACGGTGCTGTGGTTCCGGTTGATGTAGTAAGCAACATACCCAACACTACATCAATCTCGATCTTGGTCGAGAAGAACCCTTTTCCGCTTTCTGCGCATTTTGAGTTCGCCAATGGTGCTCTACCCGATGTATCGGTTCGCCTCAAGTTCGCCCAGACATCCTTGGTCAAGGCTGTCGTTAAGGCCGACGGCAAGTTCTACACCGTTCAGAAGGAAGTCAAGGTTACGGTCGGCGGCTGCGGCGGCTAATAATCAAATACCGAGAAAGAGGACGAGAACATGACAGATCCAATGAAGATTCGTGCGCAGATGAAAGGTGATGTGGCGGAGGTCCGCGTGCTGATGAGTCACCCGATGGAAACCGGCCAGCGCAAGGATGCCGCCGGCAATGCCGTACCGGTCCACTTCATCCAGAATATAAGCATAGAGGTCGGCGGTAAAGTCGTCGTCGAAGGCCAAACAGGTACTTCGGTATCTCGCAATCCGGTCTTCGGCTTTAAGGTCAAGGGCGCCAAGGTTGGCGACAAGGTAGCGGTCAACTGGATCGACAACAAGGGTGACAAGCGGACAGACGAAGCAAGCATCACCTGAACGCTTCATTCGCGAAAAAACGGAGCGGGACACACCCGCCCAAACCTTCCAGGAGGAGACCATGAAACAACGTTTTATTCGCGCACTGTGTGCCATGCTGCTCATAAGCAGCGCATTGGCCCAGACGCCAAAAAAGCCGGCGGTCAAGGTGCCCAAGAGCTCATCTCAAGCCGCTCCGCAGGCTGCCGAAGAAAAGGACGCTGCAACCCTTGAGTTCGAGAAGTTCCGCGCCGAGATGGAGGACAGCAACCCAGCTGAACTCTTTGAAATGAAAGGCGAGGAGCTTTGGAAAGCCAAGCGCGGCCCGAAGAATGTCTCGCTCGCCGAAAGTTGCGACCTCGGCCAAGGTGTCGGCAAGCTTGAGGGTGCTTATGTCAAAATGCCGCGCTACTTCGCCGATGCTGACGCCGTGATGGACGCAGAGCGCCGCATCGTCTGGTGCATGGTCGAAGAACAGGGTTTCAAGTTCGACGACATCGAAAAGAAGCCCTTCGCAAACGCTAGCTTTACCCCCGACATCACCAACTTGGTGACCTATGTTGCAGGCCAGTCACGCAACATGAAGATCGCTGTGCCGCTTGACGACCCGAAGGTACGAGACGCCTATGAAACCGGCAAGGAGATCGCCGCCTACCGCGCCGGCCCCTACGACTTTTCATGCAACACATGCCACGGTTCCGACGGCAAACGCATCCGCATGCAGAATCTGCCCAACCTCGGTACACCAAAGGGTGCCATAAGCAGCGTACAGGGCTGGCCGGGATATCGCATGACGGATGGCGTAATGCTTACCCACCAGTGGCGAATGGGCGACTGCTTCCGTCAGCAGCGTTTTCCAGAGCCGAGATACGCCTCCGACGTTGTTGCTTATCTGCTGACATACATGACCGGCAATGCCAACGGCCATGTCTACAAAGGCCCAGGCATCAAGCGCTAAAAGGGAGAGAGACATGACAAAGAAAATATTGATGGTCGCCATGGCCTCCCCATTCCTGATAGCAGCCATGCCGGTTGCCGCAGACGCCGACTACCGCGCTAAGGCCATTGCGGTCATCAAGAAGGACTTCAAACCGCAGGGCCAAGCCACGCTCGACCGGCTCGACGAAGATGGCTTGCAGGCCCTATGCAGTCGTACCGGCAACAAACCCCCGGAATATATCGCGAAGCGACTGGAAGCCGATCAATTGGCTGCAGTCATCTATCCCTCCGATAGCAAACTTCTGGGTGACTGGAAAGCCGGGGAGGCACTCGCGCAAAGCGGCCGCGGCTTTACTTGGACCGACAAGCCAGGGCTACCGGTGGGAGGCAACTGCTACAACTGTCACCAGATCAGCCCGAAAGAAACTTCATTCGGCACGGTCGGACCGACCCTCTATCAGTTTGGCAAGTTGCGTGGCAATTCGGAGGAAATCCAGAAATACACTTACTCCAGAATTTACAACTCAAAGGGTTACAACCTCTGCACGGAGATGCCGCGCTTCGGCCATATAGGTGCTTTGAAAGAGCAGCAGATCAAGGACCTGGTGGCTCTATTGCTCGACCCCGAATCTCCGGTCAATAAATAGACATAAGCCATCACCCTGCGGGTCTGGTCGCTTGACCTGACACTTTTCTGTTTGGAGTTCCAGATGTCTTCGATGAACCGCCGCGAGTTTCTGCAGTTGCTGGCCGCAGCCTCGGCGGGAGGCTTTGCGCTTGATGCCCACCAGGTCTTGGCGGCCGGCAAGGGCGATGCCTTTTACGAACTGCCGCGCTTCGGCAATGTGCACCTTATGCATTTCACGGATTGCCACGCCCAACTGCAACCCATCTGGTTCCGTGAGCCGAGCGTGAACATCGGGATTGGCCTCGCACGAGGCAAGACACCGCATCTGGTTGGCGAACATCTGCTGAAGTCATTCAATTTCCGGCCGGGCACGCCGGAGGCCCATGCCTTTACCTGCCTCGATTTTGAAAGAGCGGCCAAGATCTATGGCAAGGTCGGCGGATTTGCTCATCTCGCAACGCTGGTAAAGCGCCTGCGCGCAGGCCGCCCTGGCGCCTTGCTGCTCGACGGTGGCGACACCTGGCAGGGCTCCGCCACGGCCTTGTGGACCAAGGGCCAGGACATGGTCGATGCCTGCAAACTACTGGGCGTTGACGTCATGACTGGGCACTGGGAATTCACGCTCGGCGACAAGCGTGTGCAAGAGGTTGTTGAAAACGACTTTGCTGTGAAGAACGGAGGCCGAGTCGAGTTTGTAGCCCAGAACATCAAGACCACCGAATTTGGAGACCCGGTCTTCCCGCCTTATTCGCTGCGAGAGATGAACGGTGTGCAGGTCGCCGTGATCGGTCAGGCTTTCCCTTTCACGCCAATTGCCAACCCGCGCTGGATGATGCCCGACTGGACCTTTGGCATACAGGACGAAAAGTTGCAGGAGGTCGTAAATGAGGTGCGCGGCAAGGGCGCCAAGGTCGTTGTGCTGCTATCCCACAATGGGATGGATGTGGATCTGAAACTGGCCAGCCGGGTGAGCGGCATCGACGCTATTCTTGGTGGCCATACTCATGACGGCGTGCCGCGCCCCATCGTGATCAAAAACAGCAACGGGCAAACGCTGGTGACCAACGCCGGTTCTAATGGAAAATTTCTTGCCGTGCTCGATTTCGATGTCCGAGAGGGCAAGATTCAGGACTTCCGCTACAAGTTGCTACCGGTGTTCTCTAATCTACTTTCGCCCGATATCGAAATGAGCGCCTACATCGAGAAAGCACGCGCCCCCTACCTAGCCAAGCTTGGCGAAGAACTGGCAGTGAGCGAAGGACTGCTTTATCGCCGTGGCAACTTCAACGGCAGTTGGGACCAGTTGATCCTCGATGCACTCTTGGAGGTCAAAGGTGCCGAAATTGGTTTCTCCCCTGGCTTTCGCTGGGGCACCACGATACTGCCCGGCGAGGCCATCACTCTTGAACACCTGATGGATCAAACCGCCATTACCTATCCGGCTACCACACTCACCGAAATGAGCGGCGAGCAAATCAAGGCGATTCTTGAAGACTTAGGTGACAACCTCTTCAATCCCGACCCCTACTATCAGCAGGGTGGCGACATGGTTCGTGTGGGTGGGCTCAGCTACGCCTGTGATCCCAGCGCGAAGATCGGTGGCCGCATTCAGGACATGCGCCTGAACGGAAAACCGCTCGATCCGGGAAAGAACTACAAGGTCGCCGGCTGGGCTCCGGTTGGCGAAAGCGCCGCAGTCCAGGGTGGTGAGCCGATCTGGGATATAGTCGCACGCTACCTGCGTGACAAGAAATCCATCGCGTTGCGTAGCCTCAATCAACCTAGGCTGATAGGCGTACGAGGAAACCCTGGGCTGGCTTGAACAGTGCAGAGCTATTTTAAAAATGCCATGATCATTCGATCAAGCGGCCCTATCCTACACTGTGCATCCATATGGAATGTACAAGTACTGTCCAACAGAATCAGTCTGATCTGGTCGCTTCAGCAACATAGACATCAGCACTTCAGCTATAGGCGGGTTCAAACAGGTTCTCCCTCGCCAACCTAGATCAAGGCCGGTTAGTGGCAAGCCCGAGACAAAACAGCAAGGCTGGCTTTCAAATAGCATACGCTCAGCAAATGGTTAGAACTCAATAGCGTCGGAAATCGCTTTGATCCCCTCCCTAGCGCAAGCGTCGTCGGCTTCACCTCCAGGTGCTCCAGATACTCCTATTGCACCGAATACCGTGCCGCCGCCTTCAATGACCACGCCTCCTCCAGCGGCAAGAAATCTAGGTAGATTACGCAACCCACTCATCGGTTTTCCTGATTGCGTTTCTTCGGCAAGAGCGACAGTTGATGTACGAAAACTGGCTGCTGTCCAAGCCTTGTTAGTTGCGACGTCAACAGTGTGTGCCCCAGCGAAACGGTCGCGAAGTACCACTTGAGTAAGACCTGCTCTATCAACTACAGCCACACCAATCTGATAGCCCTGCTTCCGACATGCCTCCATAGCAGCACTCGCAGCTGCGAGTGCTGTTTCTGGGGTCAGAGACTTGGTCTGGAAAACCCCCTCCTCCGCGAGTGATGCACCTGCAAACCCAACTGCTGCAACTATCACGATCGTTTTGACGTTCATCGATTGCTCCAATTCAGGCTAAGTCATAACTTGAACATAGAAACGAATTCTGCGCCACGATTCCAGGATTACTCCCCCAACTTAATGAGGATCGTACCAAAGTAGCGCCCGTGGTCGCCAATGTTCGCTCCCCTGTATTGCTGTAGTTCAGGCCGAGGAAATCAGTGCAGCCAATTGAATGGCTATGATAAATCACCCCGAGCCAATGACCAATGGAGGAGCGACCCGACAGGCTGTTCCTGGCCGTTACCCATTCGGCTTCTCGAATTCGACGCCGAAAAGCTGCCATTGAATTTTCGGGAATCGAAATCTTTCAGGGAATCGAAATTTAAATGACCGCATTCCGGCAACGAATCCGGATAGGCGACTGTCTCTTGAGTGCCCTTATGCTGACTACGCGATTATGTGGAGTGGTGTGAGCGCCATGCTGTCATAACGCCTCTGCAATGGCGTTCCCAGAAATTTGTCTGACAGCAAGGTCGACATAATTCCTGCGGTGGTCTGAAGTGGTGGCTCCACTTCAGGAGACCTATATGGACCACACTCGTTTGTACCGGGCCGGGCCTGGCGCACAGCCAACCAAGGCATTGTCGGATCACGTCACCAAGGAATTGCATCGCTACGACGCACACATGCGCGACGTACGAGGACTGGCGGCGGGGACGCGTAAGCAGCGCATTCACATCGTGGGTCTGCTGCTGAAACAGAAATTCGCAGGCGGCAGGGTCGATATTGCCAAGCTACATCCTGACGAGGTGCGCGATTTTCTCGCCATTCAACTCAATGCGCATCGAACAGCCTCCACTGCATCCAGCCTGGCGTCGGCACTGCGGAGTTATTTCCGCTACCGAGCCACCTGTGGCGATCTGGTCGGCGCACTAACCGCAGTAATTTCTACGCCCGCCCACTGGCGGCTGGCGACACTGCCGCGCGCACTCAAGCCCGATGAGAGCCGGCGCTTGTTGAACGCTTTCGTTTCTGTCCATCGCTGGCCGAAGCGCGGTTATGCCATCGTTCGCTGCGGATTGGATCTCGGATTGAGGGCCGGTGAAATCGCGCATCTCATGATCAGCGACATCGACTGGCGTTCTGGCACGGTAACGTTGCGGGGAACCAAATCTTTGCGGCAGTACATCCTTCCTTTGCCGGTGGAGACAGGCGAGGCTCTGGCTGACTATATCCAACACGAACGCCCAATAACCGCCAACCCGGCCATCTTTGTTCGCCGCAGGGGTTCGCACGATCAACCCATTACGTCTGCGGCAGTCCAGAAAGTAATAAAACGGGCTTGTCGCCGCTGCGGGTTGATGCACTCAAGTTCGCATGCGCTCCGCCATACCTTGGCCTGCCGCCTTGTTGAGAATGGCAGTTCGCTCAAAGAGGTAGCCGATGTACTGCGGCACCGGTCACTGAACACGACGCTGATCTACGCCAAGCTCGACACGCCGAAACTGTCTGCCGTGCCATTGCCATGGCCAGGGAGCAGATCATGAGTCGGCGCATCAGCCTGCAGGCAAGGATCGATGACTTTCTTGCCGAGCGCCGTCGTCTTGGATTTGAGTTGCAGTCGTGGGACACGTTTCTGGCAGGATTCGCACGTCACGTATCGAAACGACATCATCGTGGGCCGCTGACCATCGAGATCATGACCGATTGGATACGCCAGGGCAAAGGGGGCAAGGGATCACCGGGTACCTGGGCGCGTCGCCTGGAGAAGCTGCGGCTATTTGTCCGCTATCTGAAACAGTTCGATCCGGATACCGAAATGCCGGACGAATTTATCTTCGGCCCCGTTCCCGGCCGTGTCGCACCGCACATCTTTCATGAGGGCGAAATTATTGACTTGCTGGCGGCAGCTTGCCAACTCGAACCCCACGGCAGCTTGCGCCCGGCTACCTACGAGACGCTATTCGGTCTGATGGCATCGACGGGCTTGCGTGTCTCTGAAGCCATTCACCTGCGCGATGCCGACGTTGATCTCAAGCGGGGAATGCTGATCGTGCGACAGACCAAGTTCGCCAAGTCGCGTCAATTGCCAATGCACCACAGTACGGTGGAGGCATTGGCGCGCTACCGGCGGAAGCGTGTGCAGCACGTTCCATCTTCGCCAGACACTCCGTTCCTTGTCAGTAGTCGTGGCCGTCGCCTGGGGCTGCCGCTCGGCGATCGGCAGGCACATCGCGTCTTCAATGCTTTGCGTCACAGTCTGGGTTGGGTCAATCGTGGCGCGCACGAGGCGCCGCGACTACACGATCTGAGGCATACCTTCGCCGTCAGGCGAATGATGCGCTGGCATGCCGATGGCACCGATATCGAGCAGATGATGCTGGCGCTTTCAACCTACCTGGGTCATGCCAAGATCTCCTGTACATACTGGTACCTCACCGCCGTACCGGAATTGATGGCGCTTGCCGGCGGCAAGTTTGAGCGCTTCGCCAATCTCTCAGGAGATTGCGATGAATAAGATCAAGCAACCCAAGACACCGCCCTCTTTTGCTGCGCTCGTGCAAACCTACTTTGCCGAGTATCTGACCCAGCAACGGGCGCTCAGCCCACGGACCATCGCTGCCTACCGGGACGCATTCGTGTTGTTCCTCAACTTTGCCGAGTTGCGTACGGGGAAGCCACCAGCCGCGATGGCAATGGTAGACATTACGCCAGCGCTGATCATGGCCTTCCTCGACCACCTGGAACGCCAACGACACAATTCTGTTCGCAGCCGAAATGCGCGCCTTACGGCTCTGCGGTCGTTCCTGAAGTTTGCGGCCCACCGAGATGTATCGTCTCTGGGAACCATTGAGCGTGCGTTGGGCGTGCCCGTGAAACGCTTCGAACGCCCAATGTTCGAGTACCTGTCGCGCGAGGAGATGCTGGAGGTGATCGGCACGCCCGATGCAACCTGGGTGGGTCAGCGGGATCATTTGCTGTTCCTGCTGCTTTACAACACCGGGGCGCGTGTGTCGGAGATCATTGGCATCAAGGTCGGCGAGGTGGTGCTTGACCAGGGTGCTGCCTGCGTTCATCTGCATGGCAAGGGTCGCAAACAACGCAGCGTTCCGCTGTGGCATACCACCGTCAAGACTATCCGGGCATGGTTGAAATTGAATCCGCAGTTCGATGCAGCGTCTCCTCTGCTCCCAACCCGCAATGGGGTTGCGATGTCGCGCTCAGCGGTTGCAAAGCGGCTGTCGTTGGCAGTGCGTGAGGCGGCCACAACATATCCCAATCTGAAGAAGAAACGGGTCTCTCCACATGCCATCCGCCACACCACAGCCATGCATCTGCTGCAAGCCGGCGTGGACATCAGCGTAATTGCACTTTGGCTCGGACACGAGAGCCCCGTCACCACTCACTGTTACGTCGAAGCCGATCTAACGATGAAGGAGCGCGCCCTGTCAAAGCTTCACGAACCTGATGCCAAAATTCAGCGTTACCGGGCACCAGACTCGCTGATCGACTTCCTAAACGCGCGGTGATTATGCGGACAACGAAATGTGCGCCAGTCGCTCACCTACGG
>Ga0194060_10001029_pt1 | contig 20287 bp, 16 predicted proteins | sample SepL225m_MetaG_FD_163427 | JGI IMG/M metagenome (GOLD analysis project Ga0194060, IMG submission 163427) | Anoxic zone freshwater microbial communities from boreal shield lake in IISD Experimental Lakes Area, Ontario, Canada - Sep2016-L222-5m | ecosystem: Environmental > Aquatic > Freshwater >... | reverse complement strand
CGTTCAGCCTCCACCCAGTATTCCCACACAAGCAGCGACGCTGACTATGACACACCCCCACCCGTAGCCGCAACATTTTCCCTTGGAGCAACGAGAGCGTGACTGCCCTGGACTTTCTCCTTGAGACGTTATCCCCACAAGGGTATATTCCGATCGTATAGAGAGAGCACAAAACATGGCGGATCAAGGTCTACATTTGAGTCAGGAAATGCGCCTCAATATGGTGCTGGCGCCCCAATTGCGCCAGTCACTGGAGATGCTTCAAGCCCCTGTTCTGGAGTTGCGCGCCATGATCCAGACCGAACTGAACAGCAATCCGACCCTTGAGGAACTTCCCCCGGATACCCCGCAAATCGAGGTTGAGAAAGTCAATACCGAGCTCGAGGATCACAAGTCCATGGATTTTCGCAAGGAGTTTGAAATCCTGGTGCGGCTTGACGATGAATGGAAGGATTACTTCTTTCAGGAGCGCGAACGCAACTCCTATTCGGCCCACACCGAGGAAAAACGGGACTACCTTTATGACTCCATTACCCAAAACCCATCACTTCAGGAGCATCTACTCCATCAACTCTCCCTCGCCGAGTTTAGCGAGACCGACAAGGCGCTGGGCGAACTGATCATCGGTAGCATCAGCGACGACGGCTATCTCTCCACCTCGATCGAGGAACTTGCAGCCGCCTGCAATGCCGATGTGGAACATATGCAGGATGTCCTCGCCGTGATTCAGGATTTCGACCCCCTTGGGGTGGGCGCCCGAGATCTTCGCGAGTGCCTGATGTTCCAACTGGAGCGACTCGGAAAGACCGACAGCACCGCCGGGCGCATTGTGGCCGGACATCTGGACCGGCTGGCCGCGCATAAACTTCAAGAGATCGCAAAAGCGTTAAAGGTTCCCATAGAGGAAATCCAGGCCGCTTCCAACCTCATCGCCACTCTGGAACCCAAGCCGGGCCGCGCCTACGGCGCCGAGTCCTCGCCCTATATCACTCCCGAAGTGGTTGTGCGGGAGGTCGATGGTGTGTATGTCATCCTGATGAACGACGATGATCTCCCCCGCCTGCGGATCAGCAAACATTATCGTTCTCTCATGAACGATGAGGGGACGGGCCGCGAGGTACGTGACTACATCCAGGAGCGCGTCCGGTCCAGTGCGTTCCTCATCAAAAGTATTCATCAACGTCAGCAGACGATTTTTAAAATTGCCACCGAAATTGTGAAGGTGCAGCAGGACTTCCTGCGTAATGGACTCAGCCATCTGAAGCCGCTGACTATGTCCGAGGTCGCCACCGTCGTCGGATTGCACGAAACAACCATCAGCCGCGCCGTGGCGGGCAAACACATTCAGACCCCGCAGGGCATCTTTGAAATGAAATACTTCTTTACGCCCGGCCTGAAAACCGACGCGGGCGGTGTGATCTCGAATAAGACTGTGAAAGACAGCCTTGCCACCCTGGTGGCCGGAGAAGACCCAGAGCACCCATTATCCGACCAGGAACTCCTCGAGATCCTGAACGAACGCGGCATCCAGATCGCCCGCCGCACCGTCGCCAAATATCGCATCGCTCTCAGGATTCCTCCCTCCCACATGCGGAAGAGATACGGGTGAACGACATGAAAATCATTATTGCACACCCCTCCTGACGTATGGCGTGGCGGAACCTTTTTTCTTTTCTATTGTCATTCGGTATAACTTTTGACAGATTTGACCGTTCGACGGAGTGTTCTGCCCTTTTATGGGCAATGTAGTAAGGCTGTTATTGAGGAAAATTATGGCGAAGAGAAAAGCATCCGCAACAAAACATGCGGCAAAAGTTCAAGTTCAGGCGAAAAAGGCCTCAGTTAAACCCTCAAAACAAAAAGCCAAGCTCTCTGTTAAGATCAAAGAAACTCCGGCGCCAATCAAGCCTGCCAAGGTTCCTGTTTCCAAGGAAATCAAGCCTGTTGCTCCTGTAATAGCCCCCGTTGCGAAGGCCAAGTCCGGAAAACTCAAGGCATTGTCGATCCCCAAAATCACTGACGGTTCGCCCAGTGGCGCGCTTCTTGAAGAGTCAACCGAGATCGAAGCGAAATCCGAAGTTGAGGGTAGCGATGAAGTGGGAACCCCTCAAGCAGGCGGATTAAGCTGGGAAGAGCGCAGTCAGCGCATCAAGGATCTCGTCAAATTGGCCGAGGAACAGGGATACCTGACCTTCGATGACGTGAACGAGATGATCCCGAACTCCGTGATCAACCCCGAGGAGTTGGAGGGCTATCTCGAGCTGCTGCGTAGCATGGATATCGAGATCATTGAGGCTTCGGACGCGGAGAAATTTCGTAAAGAACCGGTTAAGCAGACCACTTCCGTGGCCCGCGCCGAACGGCTTGATATTTTCGATGACCCCATACGCATGTACCTGCACCAGATGGGACAGGTTCCCCTGCTCACCCGCGAACAGGAAGTGGAGATCTGCAAACGCATTGAAACCGCTGAAGTCACGGTTCGGGTACTCTTTGACGAACTCGGTCTGGCGGCGGATATGTACCTGACAACCGCCGAACGATTGGAGACCGGACGGGATCGCTTCGATCGAGTGATAGAGGACAAGTTCGTGGACAGCCGCGACACCTACCTCAAGGCCCTTCCCCGGCTGAAGCGGGAAATCCTGAAAAACCGTGATAAACTGCTGGAGTCGTCAGTAACATTCCGAAAGAGCAAGTCCACTGTCGCCAAGAAGGCCGAGGCCAAAAAGGAACTTGAGAAAATTCGCAAACGCCTCTCGGAACTTTTTGAATCTCTCTATTTCAAGCAGAAAATCGTCGAGACCCTCGCCACCAAGGCAGAGGACGAATACAAGGAAGTTCTCGGCTGCCTGACTCAAATTGACATTCTCACCAAGGCAAGGAAATCCCCAAAACAGGCGGATGCCCTCGCCAACGAGTATCGCAAGTTGCGCAAACTGGAAGACCTTGTATGCCTGGATGCGCAGGAGTTTGTGGCCAAATACAAGCAGCTCAAGGAAACCATGCGCAAGGGCATGGTGGCGCGCACGGAAATGGTGGAAGCCAATCTGCGGCTCGTGATTAGTATCGTCAAAAAATATATGAACCGTGGGCTGTCATTCCTGGATCTGATTCAGGAAGGCAACACTGGCCTAATGAAGGCCGTTGAGAAGTTTGAATACCGCCGCGGCTACAAATTTAGCACCTATGCCACCTGGTGGATCCGCCAGGCCGCCACCCGCGCCATTGCGGATCAGGCCCGGACTATCCGCATTCCGGTGCACATGATCGAGACCATCAATAAGTTGATGCGCGTCCAGAAGAAGCTGGTGCAGGAACTAGGCCGCGAACCCACCCCCGAGGAAGTGGCCGAGGAAATGAGCCTCCCCGTGGATCGGGTCCGTGCTGTCTATAAAATGGCTCAGCAGCCGATTTCACTCCAAAGCCCCGTGGGCGATGGCGATGATGCACATTTTGGTGATTTTATCGAGGACAAGGGCGCTGAAAATCCGTCCGAAATGACCGCTTATAGCTTGCTGAAGGACCGTTTAAAAGACGTTCTTGGCACGCTCACTGAGCGTGAACAGCAGGTTCTCAACCTGCGATTCGGCCTGGCGGATGGATATTCGCGCACCCTCGAAGAGGTAGGGAAGCAGTTCAACGTCACTCGTGAGCGAATCCGTCAAATTGAAGCAAAGGCTCTCAGGAAACTGCGCCATCCAACGCGCATCCGGAAGCTTGAGGGATTCATCGAGATGAAGTAACCGGTCCAGGACGTCGCACCTCTCGACGTAACCCCCCGGAATTAGGAGAATACGAAGCAATGAGTACTATGTGTTGTGGCATGAGTTTGTGGCATGGAATAGGCGTTTCCGCGACCGGTCTGGCGATTTTTCTGGCAGGCGTCCTCGCTGGAATGAAGGTCAGCGGAAAACGGGGTGGCAGTGGAAGCGGAAGTCGGAATGGCAATGGTGGCGGAAACCGCCCAGTTCGCACCCCCGATCTCTATATCGGAAACCTGAACGAGGACATCACCGGCGAGGAATTGCAGAAGCAGTTCAGCAAGTATGGCGATGTCCGCGAGGTGCGTATGGTGCCGCCCCGTAGCGGTGAGACCAAGACGTTTGCCTTCATCACGATGGGCAGCGTCGAATCCGCCCAGTCCGCCATGAATGGTATGAACGGCAAGGATATCGATGGACGCACGATCGTCGTGAGCGAAGCCCGCTCCCGCAGTAACAGTGGCGGCCGTCGCGGCCCACGCCGGTAAAAGTTGATGTAAAGGGTAGGCGGGTTTGCCAAACACGTCCTACCCTTTTTTCTATCCGGCTAGAGCATCCCCTTTAGGCGATCCTTTAATGCCGTTCGTCGGAACGACACATGATTATTCCGGATGGCCATATGGACGGCTTTACGGGATCCGATCAGGCAAACCAGCTTCCTCCCGCGCGTCATGGCGGTGTATAAAAGATTGCGCTGAAGCAACTTGTAGTGGTGCGTCGTGACCAACAGGACCACGGCGGGATATTCGCTTCCCTGCGACTTATGCACTGAACAGGCGTAGGCGAGATCAAGCTCGTCCAGATCTTCGGCAGAATAAACCACCCGGCGCCCGTCGTAGTTGACAATGACTTCCTGGGCTTCCAGATCTACCCCATCAACCTGCCCAATGTCGCCGTTATAGACATCCTTGTCATAGTTGTTGCGGACTTGGAGAACCCGATCCCCCTCCTTGTACTCACGCCCGTACCGCTTGATGACTGTCCCGCCGGGATTGAGCGTATGCTGAAGAATCGTATTGAGGTTCTCACACCCCAGTTGGTTCCGCCGCATCGGCGTCAACACCTGAACTTCGGTCATGGGATTGAAATGAAACTTTCTGGGAATACGCGACGAGACCAGTTCCAGCATCTTGGCAATCACATCCTCCGGGGTGTCTGATTCAATAAAGAAAAAATCAGTCGGGGCCCCATTTTCCGGGAACTCAAACGGGAGCCCGTTATTGACACGATGGGCATTCCGCACAATCCAACTCTGCGCCTCCTGCCGGAAAATGGTTTCAAGCTTCGTCAGGGGAATCACTTTTGAATCAATCATATCCCGAAGGACGTTTCCTGAGCCCACGCTCGGCAATTGGTCCGCATCCCCCACCAGCACAAGCGTGGCGGTCGGCGGCAGCGCTCGGAGAAAGGAATTCATCAGTTGGATATCAATCATCGAGACTTCATCCAGGATAAAGACATCGCCCTCGAGGGGGTTATCCGGACCATGTTCAAACCGGTTGGTTCCCGGGGTGTACTTCAAAAGACGATGAATGGTCTTCGCCGGCAGCCGAGTGGCTTCCTCCATCCTCTTGGCCGCACGACCGGTCGGCGCGGCCAGGCAGATCTCCAGTTTCCTGGCGTTGAAAATATCCACCAAGGCGCGGACTATGGTAGTCTTCCCCACGCCGGGGCCCCCGGTGATAATCGAGACCTTTCGCGATAACGCCATTTCCAAAGCGCTCCGCTGGGCAAGGGCAAACCCGATCCCCATCTGGCCTTCCGCCCACGACACGGCCTTTTCGAGCTGAACCGGAGGATGCGCGACTTTCGTTCTCATCAACCAATCCAGGGATCTCGCCACCCCTGTTTCCGCTTGATACAGGGGTGACAGGTAAACATTTCCACGCTCATCCACCAGAGTCTTGTCCCCGACGCCGTGAACAATGGCTTCTTTCAGGATCTCGCCAGGAATCTCCAGCATCTGTTCGGCGGCAGGGATAAGATCCTCCCTCGGGCAGAAACAGTGCCCTTCATCCGCCATGGTCTGTAAGATATACTGGATCCCCGCTCGGGCCCGGTTCAGCGAATGAGGCGGCACACCCAGACTGAGAGCAATGCGGTCGGCCGTCTTGAACCCGATGCCCCACACTTCGTAACACAACCGGTAGGGATTCTCGCGCACCACGGCAACGGACTGATCCCCATATTGTTTGTAAATTCGCATGGCGCAGGCCGTGCCAACCTCATGGGACTGAAGAAACACCATGATATCACGCACGGCTTTTTGTTCCCGCCAAGATTCCTTGATCATCTCCCTGCGTTGCGGTCCGATGCCATCCACCTCTTGAAGCCGCGCGGATTCCTTGTCAATGATTTCAAGGGTACGCTCCCCGAACGCCGCTACCACCCGATCCGCCAGCCCTGCCCGGATTCCCTTGATCATTCCACTGGCAAGATAGCGTTTGATTCCCTCAACCGTGACTGGGGCGTGGCATTCGATACGGGTTGCCTGGAATTGCCGGCCGTGTTTCGCGTGATGGGTCCAGCGTCCCTCCGCTTCCAGAGACTCGCCCTCAACGGCGGTCGGGCAGTTCCCCACCACCATCACCTCATGCTTGTCAGACTTACCCTTGGGGATGACCCCACACACGCAATACCCGGTCTCCTCAGAGTGATAGAGCACACGGTTCACAGTCCCCTTTAGGATTTCCAGGGGTTCACTGTCTGGCGCTACGGTCGAGCGGCTTCGTTTGAAATCAATTTCCTCTTGCACAATGCCGAAGGATGCTAGCGACTCGAATGCAGTCCGTCAAACGATGACTATCAAAGCGGGTTTCCAGATGGTGGTTGGACATTGATTCTTTTGTGCGGATGGTATAGATGTTGCCCTTCATGAAAACGAATCGCTATCTCGGGAGAGTGTCAGCAGGGGGGCTGGCGGCCATATTTGTCGTCCTAGGCCTCACCAGTTGCAATATGACCCTCATCAATTCGATTCCCCCGTTGCCTGAGGACATGCATGCCCCGGTGGTGGCGGTAACCTCGTTCGAAAACCGCGCCGGTTTTGAGGGGCAATGGAAACTGGGCGACGGGATGGCTGACCTGCTTGTCTCGGAACTGGTTCTATCCCGGAATTTTGTCGTTGTGGAGCGCCAGCACTTTGCGCGACTCACCGACGAGATTAACCGCCAGCAAAGTTCCTTCTTCCGACCTGAGGGTAAAACCCCAGTCGGGCGGATGAAAAACGCCCAATACCTGATCCGCGGAGTCATCAACGATTTTTCCCAGACAGGCGGGGGAAGCCTCACTCTTTCATTCCTGCGCAGCCTGTTTTTACTGGGACGCGGCCATACCGCCCGAGTCTCACTCACCCTCACCCTGGTGGACATCGAAACCGGCCAGATACTGAGTTCAGTGCAGAGCACCGGTCTGGTTCGCACCCGGGAAGCCTTCGCAGAAGCCACGTATAAAGGCATCACCTTCGGTGGCGAGGTCTTCTTCGCCACCCCGCTTGGCAAGGCCACCGCCCGCGCCATCGAGGGAGGCGTCCAACAAATTGTCCAGGATATGCCCCAGAACCCCTGGCGCCCCATGATCAGTTGTATCCGGGATGACGTCATCCTCATTAACGGTGGAAAAGACCGTGGATTTAAGGTGGATGCGGAATATGTGGCACGCGGTCCGGCAGAGCCCGTGACAGATCCCGCCACCGGCGACACCCTCACGTTTGTGCCCGGCCCAAAAATCGGCGCCATTCGCATTTTTCAAGTGGACGACAAAGTATCGTTTGCCAGAGGCATTCAGGGACGGGGATTCAATCGCGGCCAGTGGCTGGCCAAGGCCACGCCGAAAACCCGCGGTCCCTAAAATGGATCATCTTAATGGCCAAGGAACACGAACAAGAATACAGGGGTAATTATGGCGACTACTGAACAGATTAGCGGAAGCAAGGGATGGATCTCATACCGACCTGAAATCAAAGTATTGGATGTCACCATCCGCGATGGTGGTTTAATGAACAACCACCAGTTTAACGCCAGCCTCGTCAAGGCGGTTTATCGCACCGCGTGCGAGGCCGGAGTGGACTACATGGAAATCGGCTACAAGGGCTCACGGAAGGTCTTTTCAAACACCGAGAACGGACCCTGGAAATTCTGCGACGAAGACGCGCTTCGCGATATCGTCGGGGATAAGAGCGGGGGGACGAAACTCTCCGTCATGGCCGACGCTGAACGGACGGATTATCACACCGATATCCTCCCCCGCGACAAAAGTGTCATCGATATGATCCGCGTGGCCGCCTACATCCACCAGATTCCCAGCGCCCTGGACATGATCAAGGACGCCCATGACAAGGGCTATGAGACCACCATCAACCTGATGGCCATCTCCACTGTTCCGGAATGCGAAATCGACGATGCCCTGGAGGTGCTCGCCAAGTCTGAAGTGGATGTTTTCTACCTGGTGGACAGTTTCGGTACCCTCTATAGCGAACAGATACAATCCTTTATGCAAAAGTTCCTGAAGTTTGCGAAGGCAGGCGGCAAGGAAGTGGGAATCCACACCCACAACAACTGCCATCTGGCCTACGCTAACACCATTGAGGCGATTATCTGCGGCGCCAACTACCTGGATGCCAGTCTTGCCGGACTCGGCCGTGGCGCAGGCAATTGCCAGATGGAACTTCTGCTCAGTTTCCTCCATAACCCGAAATACCGCTTGCGGCCTTTACTCCAGTGTATTCAGGATAATATCGAACCCCTTCGCAAAGACTTTTTCTGGGGCTACAGCATCCCCTACATGATCAGCGGTATCCTAAATCGCCATCCCCGCGAGGCGATTGAGTTCATGGAAAACGGAAGCAGTTCCGACATCGTCAAGTTTTACGACACAATGACGGCGGAAGGCTGACGCCAACAGACGGCATCATGTTTGAGCCCAACCACGATCATTACATGCAACTGGCGCTTCGTGAGGCGCAGATTTCGGCCGACAACGATGAGGTTCCGGTTGGCGCCATTATCGTAAAAGGCGGCCTAGTGATAGGCCGGGCTCATAATCAGACGGAATTGTTAAAAGATCCCACTGCCCATGCGGAAATGATCGCGATCACCCAGGCGGCATCGGCAGTCGGGGACTGGCGTCTCACCGAAACCATCCTGTATGTGACCAAGGAACCCTGCCCCATGTGTTCAGGCGCCATTGTACTCGCCCGTATCCCCACTGTCGTATTCGGCGTCGCCGACCTGATGCGGGGCGGGGCGGTCTCGGCGTTCAACATCCTGAATCATCCCCAACTCAATCACCGGCCGGAAGTCATTCAGGGAATCCTCGAGGATCCCTGCCGCGCCCTGCTTCAGGACTTTTTTCGCAAAAAACGCAACACCAACCCGGGCGTGTAAGGAGTCACCGGCGGAAACGGTCGACTCGGCCCGCCAGGATGCCGGCGTCCCGCAGTGTCTCGTACTCAATCCTGCGCCACGACTCAACCTCGCCCGGATGAGTCATCAAAATTCCGTCCTCCCCCTCCATGTTCACGACAAACCGCTCGAGGTGGTCGGGATACGACGTGTACCCGTCATAAGCGTATACCCCGGCAAAACCGCCATTGGTTTTCCATCCGCGCTTTCTAACCGCCCTTTGGAAGGCCCGTCCGGATTGCCCGATCGCATAACACTTCAAGGGAGAGACTCCCTGCCGGATGATTTTCCGCAACGTCATGGCCGTGTTCCGGATATACGGCGCCGTCTCCGGATCCAGTGTGGCAAAAAACTGAAGAACGCCTTCGCGAACCCCGGCAAACTGATGCACGTGGAGATGACTATCCAGATAATCCGGAGGCCGCCCCGCAAACGCGGTAAACCGCTCGAATTGCGCCCCGGCCTCCCGTGCCACATCGGACGGATCCAGGCGGCCGCATAATCCCTTCCTGAACAATTGTCCCATTGAAACAAAAGAACCCGTGGAGTGAACCAGGGAAGCCACACCGGCTACGGGATGAACCGGAGCGATGTCGGTGAGGGTCAGATGAAGCCCGATATCCAGCCGGTCGGAGAGTTTTAACAGCCGCGAAAACGCATCCCGGTCAAACCCCTCTAACGCGACCATGCAGGAAACCGCTGAAATCCTTCCCCGTTCCGCCAAATCAATCACCGCGCGATTGATGTCGTCCGCCAGCCCAAAATCGTCAGCACACACAATCATGATCGTCGCCCCGTCATTTCCGCTTCGCGTTGCGGTTCTGAATGACCTCACTGATCACGTCTGCGGCTTCCCGGGCGCCATTGACGCCCGTGATGGGGGATTTCGGTTTCAGGCCCTCCCAGCGGTTGAGGCGGCAGAGGCGCTTGATCGTGTCAACCACTTCATCCTCCCGCACCACATACCCATACCCCATATCGGCAAGCACCCGGGCATTGACATACTGCTCCGCATGGCCTGGAACCGGGATCACGAAGGTCGGCTTGTTAAGCGCCATGGCCTCGCTGACGGCGGAAAATCCGCCGTTAATCACAAAGGCATCCGCCCTCTTGAGGAACCCGATGTTATCCATCAAACGACCATGATACGTGACATTCCCGACGTTATCCCCATCCCGTCCGATGACATCCACCTGAAACGGAAACTGGCCATCATCCACGGAAATGGTCGAGGCAAAAACTGAACCGCTCAAAAGAAACACCATGTTTTTCATCTCGCCCGGGGGAAGAAGGGGCGGCGGTTCGGCAGGAAGCGCGTTCAGGACAGACTGGCGCACAATCAGCCCCACCCTGCGAATCCGGGGATGTCGAATATTCCCTGGCACAGCCGATGGACTGATCACCACGTCGCAGAAAAAACGATGAAACAGATAATCGGTGTACTCCACAAACCAGAAATGGCTACGGATAGCCGAGGGGGAATTCGGACATTTCAAATATTTCGAAACCACCGTGTCAGCATTGTTCAGCCCGATCACCGGGATATGGCGCCGGCGAAGAGGCGAGGTGATATATTCCGAATCAGTCACCGCCACATCAATATGGAATCGCTGAAGGAGATCCTCCAGTTGTCGTCGCTTGTCGGTTGCCCGGCCATACAGCGTATGAAGCGAGGCAAACGTCCTCCAGCCACTGACGCCGCCATTTTTTCCAGCGTAAAAGAACGACTCCATCGGGGTGAGCGACGCGATGCCCTTGACCGCCGAGAAGTACAGGAGTCCATTCCCCGAGGTCAGGACATGAATACGCACCCCACGCTCAATAAGATGTTCCATAATGGCGTGACAACGGGTGCTGTTGCCCATTCCAAGGCCATTAATGATAAAAAGACAATTGCTGCCCCCCGTCATGGGGATCCTTTCGGCAATTCAGAGAGACGCGTCATGACAGCAAGCTACTTACCTGAATCAAGGGAGTCAAGCGGCTAAACGGGTGGAAAATTGATCGACACGCCACTGCGATTACGATTAGCATCCACCCGCATAAGAGGGAGATCACGTGAATGAAGTTGAATAAAACCCGGTCATCCATTTGGGTCGCTGCCATGATCGCGGTGATCGCCATTGTTTTCATCTGGCTCACCGCCTATTCCACCCGGAAAGCGGCCCGGGGGGATGTCAGCGATTTCCAAGCCTATTATGTGGCCGCGCAAGCCCTGTGCAACCACACCGATCCCTATTTCTTTTCCGAAAAGCCCTACATCTACCCGCCGCTGTTTGCGACACTCTGCATGCCGTTAACCTCATTCTCCATCGAGACAGCAGCCACGCTCTACCTGCCATTACTGGTGGCGGCCGTTCTACTTTCCTTATTCTGGGGCGCCCGCGAAATCATGGATCGTTTCAATCTTCGCGCGGAGGGAATTCTCATTGGCTCAGTCGCCTTAATCACCCTCCTGATCATGGAAGACCGGATCAAATCCGACTTGCAGATGTTCCAGGTCAACTCGCTGCTGATGGCCCTGCTCACGCTGTCCTTGCGGTGGCTTGACCGGCGCCCTGTATGCTCCGGCGCAGCATTGGGACTGGCCATGAATATCAAGGTCTTTCCTCTTATCATGCTGCCCTACCTGCTGTTTCGTCGCCGCTGGGTCGCGGCTGGTGCCATGGTCGCCTCCACAGCGGTTTTCGGGTTGCTTCCCGCGCTGGCGCTAGGCTGGAAGACCAATCTCCAATATCTGGCACAATCGTCGGGCGGATTCCTTTCCCTGTTGGGCGTTCAAACCCATGTGGGGGGGCAAAAAGCCCAAATCAAGGATGTCACGGCCTCCTACAGCGTTTCCATCACCAGCGGCATGGCGCGTATCGCCGGGCCGGATCATGCCCTCCTCGCCTGGGTCGTCGTGGTAATCGCGCTTGTCGGTTCGTTTGCCTTCGGCATTTGGGCCTACCGTCGTGCCGGGCGCATGGGTTTCCGCTGGCCCGACCGGATCGAGCAACAGACACAACCCTGGCGGGCCATCATCGCTATGGAATGGGCTACCCTCATAGCCATTGCGCTGATCTTCAGTCCCCAGACCAATTCGCGCCATTTATTGATGGTGACAACGCTCGCCACGCTGGCGGCCGTCATGCTGCTGAAATCATACCGGAAACCGGGGTGGGGTCTCGTTCTGGCGGGAACGGCGCTTTTATGGGCCGCACTGACTCTGCCTCCCGGTAATCATAATGTCCGCCTGTTGCACGACGCGCATGTCGTCTGGCAATTTATTGGCGGCCCGTCATGGGTCTTGCTGGCTGCCCTAGGCCCCCTGGTGTGGGGTGGCTTCGTTGTGATCCGGAACATGACGCGCCCGGAGACCGAACAGCCCCATCAGTAAGGCATAGATGAACATCAGTTCGGTATCCCCAAAATTGTACTCCACAAAACCGTTTAGCAGCAAACCGACCAGAAGCGCAAGGGCCACCCAGGCCGTGACCTGATCCTCCCCCTTCGCTCCTCCCCTGCGTCTCACCCAGACGCAACCATCCTTCAGGGTTTTCCCCATCCAAACAAGATATAGGCCCAAGCCCAACCACCCCGTTTCGACCAGAATCTGCGCCCAATTGGCGTGCAGGTGATTTCTATTCGGCTCCACCCTCTTGAATGCCTGCCGCATCATGTCGTTCGTCAGGCACCCGAACCCTACACCGGCGGGATGCTCGGAGATCAATGACGGCGCTATCTTAAACCACATGGTTAGCCGTCCGCCTCCCTCAACATTAAACTCACGCTTCAATTCACCCATCCTGGCTTGAACAGGGGGAAACGCAAAAAAACCAACCAGGAGCGCCAGCGCCAGCACCCAGGCGCGCCACCGGAGATGCATCAATACCGCAACACCAACCAGAATAATGGCGCAAAACCATGAGCCGCGTTTGAAGTTGATTACCAAACCTGAAATCTGGGCCATCAGGATCATCCAGCCATACCACGGCACACGGCGTCCTTCCTTTATCGCCATCATAAGGATCAATACCGTTCCCACCACCCCCAGCATCAGCATCTGGCCATCGGTCATGGAACCCTTGTCAATCAGGGACGTCAGATAATCCGGAAGAGGTTTACGCCACGCCAGGATGGGATACCAAACGAGATCCTTCACCCCCAGGACGGCGCACCCGCCCAAAAACGCCCCGATCACTTTCCGGTCACGCCCCGGGGCAGACGCCAAGGTGGCCGTCACCGGAATCAGGATAAACCAAAATAACCGGCCCACCCTGGCCCACAACCCGTGGCCTTCCCCGTGAATTGCAGAAAGGATGATCGCCACAGTTATGAATGTCGCGGCCAGTCCCATGACCGAAGGCCAACGCCACGTAATCTGCCGCTTGAGAAGTCCCGTTAGCAGCAATAACAGACAGACCGTCGCGCACATCTGACCCAAGGCGATGGAAAAGGTGATGGTGAAAGCCGTGGCCAGAAGGGCGGCAAATGCCCGCTCTTCAATGGATCGTCCTATGATCGTGGTAACCATGTGCCAGAAAATTAGTGCAAGCCGCCGCCAGATGCAATATCTTCCAACGACGCACACCCTATGAAACGACGATTCTGGACTTATGCGCTACCGACGTTGCTCCTCCTGGCCGTCACCCTGCCCCATTTTGAACAGGGTGACTTCCGCGTCGAAACGGCTCATTATGCGGCCATGGGTGTGCAAGCTTGGCGAATGCCCGCCCTGTTTTGGACACCACACGAACATCCCGCGGTCTGCTATTTTAACAAACCGCCCCTGGTTTTCTGGATTCACGGACTTTTTCTTCACCTTTTCGGCATCACCCTCACCGCCGCACGCATTCCCTCCGTGCTGGCCGCCGCCGGATGCGTTCTGTTTACGGTGGCCATCTCACGCCGGATGGCAGGAAGGGTAGTTGCGCTCACCACTGGCTGCGTAATGGCACTCACCTACGAATTCTTTCGCAGGTCCCGCGAAATCTGCCTGGATATGTGGCAATTGTTGTTCATGCTGGCCGCCGTCTGGATCTGGGTGGTTGCAGCAAAACCGGAGCGACAGCGCCTGTCCTGGCTTGCCGGGCTTCCACTGGGTCTGGCCCTGATGTGCAAACCCCTGATGGCTCTCGTGAGCATTCCCATTTTTTGTGTCTGGCTGAATCTTGAGCGAAGCAATCGCGCGATGGCGGCCCCTGCTCAACGCCCTTATACCGCCATTTTGGGAGTGGTCTTTACCTCATTGCTGATCGCCCTGCCGTGGCATATCGCCATGATTCATCTTTATGGGGAAGCCTTTACCCGGCAATACTTCACCCAGGAAGTGGTCGCCCGCCTTCAGGGACTCCGCAACCGGGAACCTGCCTGGTATTACGTCGTTGAGATCGGCCGTTCCTACTGGCCCTGGATGATTGCGCTGGCGGCGGGACTGCTCCGCTGGAGGCGCGGCCCCGTATCCCGGCATCACCGTCACGCCCTGCTTCTAGCCGCCACATGGGCTGGAATTTGGGCTATCGCCCTTACCTTGTTCCCGGATAAACGTCCCCGCTATGAACTTCCGCTCTATCCCATGATGGCCATGCTCGCCGGATACGGCCTTGCCACGTGCCCCTGGCCACCGCTACACCGCTGGTATCGGCGGGGACTGGGCGCAACCGCCCTGCTGGTGATCGCCTTGGGTTTAATCATCCAGTTCGTACCCATCCGCTTCCAAGCCCCGCCTGAACAAAATCTTACCGCGCTGGCCGACTGGGCCCGGGGGCAGGATCCAACAAAAGTTTATTCCGCAAACCTTACGGCCATTGACGAAAGCACGCTCTACCTGAAAGCCGGATATTGGCCCACCCCCCTCCGCCTCGCCCCTGTACCGCTCAAACCGGGCAGTCTACTGATTTACATGGACACTTTTTCCCGCCCCCCCCACTCCGCCGGAACCCCCGTGTTTACCCAGGGGGCCTATCACGTAATAAAGATTGCCCAACCCTGACTTGACCAACGCCCGATTTCTGAATACGGTGTTACCCCTATGTTGCAATTCTTTCTAAAAGGCTTGACCAAGCTCTTCGCAGCGCTCTCGTTGCCGGGGGCTCTCGCCTTGGGACGCATACTTGGTTGGATCTATGGTTCTATTATCAGGCATCGCCGAACGGAAGCCATGGCGTCACTTCGCCAGAGTTTTCCCGAGAAGAGCGAAGAGGAACGTCGCCTGATCCTTAATACAATGTACCTGAACCTCGGTATGAATCTCGCCGAGGAATTCCGCCTTTCCTCCGTCACCCCAACCTATCTCGATAACAACATCCTTTGGGAAGGCGAAGCGTATAGCCATGGGGTTCTGGCCGCAGGCAAAGGGCTGCTCGTCCTGTCGGCCCATCTGGGCAACTGGGATCTGCTCTGCACCTTTGCGCCCCGGTTCAATTTCCCCACCACCGTCATCACCAAGGACATTAAGAATAATGCGATTAACGCCTGGTGGATGAACGCCCGAAGCCGGTTCGGGCTCAAGTTTGTCCCAGCTCACAACTCCTATCGCCAATGCCTGACGGCGTTGCGGAAAAATGAGATTGTAGCGTTCGTTCTGGATCAGAACATGATTGATACGGAAGGCGTCTTCGTGGATTTTTTTGGAAAGAAGGCCTGCACCTCCCCTGGACTGGCCTATATGTCAGCACAATCGGGCGCCGCCGTGGTTCCCGTGTTCATGATCCGTCTGGACAATGGACGGCACCTGATCAAGGCGCTTCCGGCAATACCACCACCGCCGGATCGGAAACCGGAAACCATCCATGCCTACACCCAACTTTACACCAAGGTGATCGAGGATGTCATTCGGCAGTATCCGGATCAATGGCTCTGGGTTCATCGCCGCTGGAAAACAATCCAGAAAGACGTTCCCCCTCAACAATCCGCATAATAGGGATAGCGGGCGGGATCAAAGTCGGGCAGACGCCGTTTCCACCGCTTGTAACTCCACAACCAGCAGCCGGGATTCTGGCGAATCTCATCTTCAAGGGAAGCCGTGATCCTGGCGGTGACTTCATCGGGCGTCATCCCCTCGATTTCTTTCGGCAGCAGAATATCCCGGGCATAACATCGATACCGTCCATCGGCATTGCAGGCGCAGTAAGCCATCAGGATGGGCGCCTTGAGTTTCAAAGCAAGCCCTGCGGCCGCAGTGGAGATGGGCGCCGGGACGCCAAAGAAGGGAACAAACGCCCCTCCTTCCGCAGGAAGCGTATCCTGATCCAGAAGCAGGGCAATTGTCCCCTCGCTCTTCAACGCCCGCACCAAAGCCCGCAGAGCCCCTTCCCGGGGCACGATCTGCTGACCCGACTGCATCCGGATCCGGTTGATCTCGGCATCGATCAGGGGATTCTTAACGGGCTTGGCCACACTAGATACCGTGGCACCATGGGAAACAAAAAGCCAGCCAAGGATTTCCCAGTTTCCAAAATGTGCGGTAACCCCGATCAGCCGGCCTGGTCGCATCCAGATTCGCGCCGACTCCTCGACCACCGTCCATTCACGCATGCGCTTTTCACGATCGCGCGAAAACCAGAAATAATCCAGCCCTGTCTGCGCAAATGTCGTAAATGCCTGACGGATAATCAGATGTTTTTCACGGGCCGTTCGCGTATCCCCAAATGCCAGATCCAGATTGGCCATCGCAATACGACGATCCCGGCGCGCCAATGTCCAGCCGAGGCGGCCAGCCACGCGGGCCAGTCGCATCACGGTCGCCCGGGAGAACGCAGGGATCAGACGCATCGCCCAGGCAAACAGCAACGCTTCCACCCAAAACCGCAAGCGGCGGCTTAAAGAAACTGGTTTTGACATATCCATGCTCTTCTGAAACAAAAAGGCCCGAAACATCGCTGTTCCGGGCCTTCATCAATCATCTTAACTTACTTGGCTTCAGCGGGAACAACGACGGCACCGACGTTGTTGACTTCCACCTGGGTCAGGGGGCCTTTGGGTTCAGGTTGGCCTGACTTGCGGATATACACTTCCACGCGGCGGTTCACGGGGTTCCCGACAATCAGGTCATTCTTGGCTTTCGGGCGGCTGAAGCCATATCCCTTCGCAACCATGTGGTCGCGCTCAATGTTCCACTTCGTCGCCAGATAGTTCAAACAGGATTTGGCGCGACGCTCGGACAGTTTGTCATTGTAAGATGCGCTCGATTTTTTCTGCTTGTCGGCGTGCCCCTCGATTCGGGCGGTCGCACCCGGATCACGCTGTAGCACTTTGCCAATGATATCGAGATCCTTGAAATATTCAGCCTTGATGATGTCCTTGTCATAATCAAACTGGATATTCAATTCAAAGAGTTGCAGATCGTCAGCCCCATGACCCGCGCAAGGATTCGTATGATCTTCAATGACCTCATGCCCATCCGCCACGCCACCCCCGTCGGTATCACGCAGCAAGGGATCGGTATGGATGTTATGCACCTCGGCGCCATCCATCAACCCGTCGTAATCGGTGTCGGGATTCAGAGGATCGGTCTTGTAAATACGAACTTCCTCAAAGTCGGTGAGCCCATCATGATCCGTGTCGGGGTCGAAAGGATTCGTGCCCAGCGTTTTCTCTTCGTCATCCGTCAGGCCATCGGCATCGCTATCCTTGGTTCCACCGGACACCACAAAGTTATGCGGCACATCGGCACCGAACACGTAACGTACGCCGACTTCGGTCACGGCCGCAACCGTTCCCTTGCCGTTGATATCGCCAAACGCGCCCCGATAATCAGCGCGAACAGACCAGCTATCGTTAAAATTGTAGATCACGCCGCCGCCGGCGCGCAACCCGCCATCAAACTGGCTGTGATCCTTCATGCTGTCGGAAAACCCGATGCCCATCATGCCGATGGCCAGATAGGGATCGACACGCTTCCACGGGGTAAAATGGAACAACCCGTCGAGTGTGACGCCAAACCCGGTGGTCTGATCCACGCCAGCTTCTTCTTGAAGACGACTGATCTTCTCCCAAGTTCCGTCCGCCTTCTGGTGGAAATAGAACTGTTCTTTCATCACCGGCGCCAGAAAAATTCCGCCTTCCAACGACCACCAGTTGTTAAGATCATAACCCAATCGAACACTGCCGATAAAGGCATCCTTGGTGGGAAAATCCCCTTCCATATCCAGATATCCTGGCATGACGGAGATATTCAAGGGATGACGATCCCCCGTTTCCTGCGATTGGGCAGGTGTCGCTTTTGTCAACATTCCGACGGCAAGCCCGGCAACCATTACAAACTGAAGAAAACGCCCGTATTTCATAGATGTATCCCTTTTATCAACTGCTAAAATTTCCGCGCTCTCAGATTACACTTCTGAGATAGGTTGTTAATACCAAAAAAGAAGCCATAGGCAAAAGAAAAACGCAATGGCGTCTCACAGGGTATAAAGACTAATCATCCGATTCTTCTCAATATTTCAGCCACAACCTGGTCAATATTCAAGCCGGTGGTGTCAACTACTTGCGCGTCGGGGGCAAGTTTCAAGGGAGCGGTCTTGCGACCGGAATCAAGTTTGTCGCGATTGGCCAGGGATACCATCACCTTGCCGACATCCTTTGGTTCATCAGCCGGCTTGAGTTCGGCATGACGCCGGCGGGCCCGTTCCTCGGGGCTGGCATCCAGATAAAATTTAGCCGCGGCACCTGGGAATACCACCGTGCCAATATCACGGCCTTCCATCACCAGATTCCCGAACCGGATCATCGCCTGCAACCATGTCGTTATCTGCGCCCGCACCTCGGGAATCGCCGCCACAAGGCTGACGTGCTCGCTCACCTTCTCCGTCCGAATCTCGTCCTGGGGCTCATAGCCGTCGATCCGATATCGCACGGCTTCCCCCTCGACAAAAAATGTGACCGCCATCCGACTCATTGCGGCAATAACCTCTGTCGGTGAGGCCGTGTTACTCCCCATCTCGACGGCTTTCCAGGCAATTCCCCGGTACAGCGCGCCGGAGTCCACATAGATCGAACCCAGCCGCGCCGCCACCTTGCGGGCTACGGTAGATTTTCCAGAGGCCGATGGCCCATCAATCGCAATGACTTTATTCGACATGGCCGCCAACCTTTCTCAAATCATCCCAGAAACCGGGATACGATTTATTTACACACGCGATATCGTTCATCCTCACCGGGGAATCAGCATACAGGGCCAGCACCGACATCGCCATCGGGAGCCGATGATCGCCATAACTGTCCACCGTCACCCCGCCCTTCAGTTTAGTGGGCCCCTCAATAATCATGCCATCGGGGGTTTCCTCAACCTTAGCGCCAAGCCGCGTCAGATTATCCACCACGCTGCGTATCCGGTCGGACTCCTTAACCCTCAACTCTGCGGCATCGCGGATCACCGTCCGACCCTGTGCCAGCGCGCCGGCCACGGCCACCAGGGGCAACTCGTCAATCAGGTCCGGAATCTCGCTTCCGCCCACTTCCGTCCCATGCAGATGACGGCCTTCAACCCGGATGACCCCCATGCGTTCGCAGGCGGCGGAATCCGGCGTTTCCGTGAAGGTAATGGCGGCGCCCATCCTCTGCAAGACGCCCACCAGCGCATTCCGGCGCGGATTCCAACCCACGTCGGGTAGTTCAATGGCATGTCCTTCGCCGCAGGCGGCGGCAGTGATCCAAAAGGCGGCGGACGAAATATCTCCGGGCACGATCCAGGAACGCGCCAACATCTTTGGACCGGCCGCCCCATAGCCGCGCAACGAGACCCGGAGTCCCTCCACGGTGACCGGAATCCCCATGGCATTCAGCAGCTGTTCCGTATGGTCACGGGTTGGACTGACCTCTGTCACCGTCGTCTTCCCCTCGGCGAACAATGCGGCCAACAACACGCAGGATTTCACCTGGGCGGACGCCACAGGCGGCGCGTAGTCGATCCCTCGCAGTGCCCCGCCGGTAATCCGGATTGGGGCGCACCCTTTATCACCCAGCAGTTCGACCGTGGCGCCCATCCTGGCCAGCGGCTCGGAAATACGGCGCATCGGGCGCGACCGCAACGAGGCATCGCCGGTCATCTCGGACGTAAAGGCCTGCCCCGCCAGCAACCCGGCCAGCAACCGTATGCCGGTACCGGAATTACCCATATCGAGAACGGAGGACGGGCAC
>Ga0194060_10001028_pt1 | contig 20287 bp, 18 predicted proteins | sample SepL225m_MetaG_FD_163427 | JGI IMG/M metagenome (GOLD analysis project Ga0194060, IMG submission 163427) | Anoxic zone freshwater microbial communities from boreal shield lake in IISD Experimental Lakes Area, Ontario, Canada - Sep2016-L222-5m | ecosystem: Environmental > Aquatic > Freshwater >... | reverse complement strand
TCTAACAGCAAATCTGGCATGAAAAAGGTGGTACACTTTGCTCCGGAATCGGTGGTACATATTCGTCCGGAATCAGTGGTACACTTTCGCCCGGAATCGGTGGTACACTTTCACCGGAATACTCAGTTAACGTAATTTATTAAAATGAGTAACAGAAAATTCCCATTACGAACGGAACACAAACGCAGAAAGCACGAAAGCTTTATTGATAAAAAAAGCCAAAAAGATCCGTAAAAAATATTGCTTTTCGAACAGCTTGTATCAGGTTCTATCAACCACTCCTTGTCACATCACTTATCTGATTTTTTTGATACCATTGCCCTGACATCAAAATTTTCCGCGTGATCAAACTTTTTCACTATATTATTGATCATATGTTTATAATAGGCACTGTTTTTTACTAATCAAGAGCACAATAACCACACAACCCAGGAAACAAAAACCATGAAGAAAATAGTATTGATTGCATTAACCCTTTTCCCCTTAACCACTTACGCTGGTGTTGAAAAGAACGAAAGCGACCGACTCCCTGAGTTATTGAAATCCACCAAAGAGGTGCTTGACCCGATGCCAGGGAAGTTAAAAGCTCTTCTGGTCACTGAAATTACAAACAACGGTCCGGTAAAAGCGATCGAAGTGTGCAGTACCTTGGCCCCTGCTATGGCAAAGGCTGCAAGTGAGAAAACCGGCTGGAATATCAAAAGAGTCAGTCTCAAGAACAGAAACACTGCGGCTAAAGCTGACAAATGGGAAACAAAAACCATAAAAGGCTTTGAAAAGGAGCTTGCAGCCAACCCTGATGCCGTCATGGAGAAAGGTGAGATCGTCAAGGTCAATAAAAAACAGTACTTCAGATATGCCAAGGGTTTAAAGACTGGCAAAGAGTGCTTGCTCTGCCACGGCAAGGATGAAAACATCACCCCGGAAGTCAAGGCGAAGCTGAAAGAGCTCTATCCAAAAGATCTGGCAACAGGATATGAGATGAACCAGGTCAGAGGCATTGTCTCCGTCATACGACCAATCGATTAAATTCTGGAGTGCTGAGAGAAATCTTGGCTGATCCCCCTGCCGCGCCACCCTCTCCTGACAAAGCAGAGGGTGGCTTGTAAAACCTCAGCGCGTACAGGTAAATTGTGTACGCCATTTTTGCCTATTCCACTATTTTTTTATTACTTTCGATTACAAGACTTTTGTTGGCCATGCTTCGCCACAAAGTGAAGTCATTTGTACGTACCATTCACCTCTTTCTATTTATGAGATTAGCTGTTAACATTGACCATATTGCCACTCTGCGAAATGCAAGGGGCGAACAGGAGCCTGACCCGGTTGCTGCCGCCCTGCTGGCTGAACAGTGCGGAGCTGCAGGTATTGTCTGCCACCTGCGTGAGGACCGACGACACATCAAGGATGACGATCTGGCAAGACTTCGGAAAGCCGTAACCACAAAGCTTGACCTTGAAATGGCTATGACGACCGAGCTGCAACAGATCGCTCTGAAAACAAGGCCCGAGCTGATCACCCTTGTGCCCGAAAAGAGGGAGGAGCTTACTACTGAGGGGGGATTTGACATTGGCCGACATTTTGAAGTACTGCTGGCATATATCAAACCATTCAAACCTGCCGGAATAGAGGTAAGTCTTTTTATTGAACCGGAGAAAAAGGCAATCGACCTTTCGGCAGAGGCTGGTGCTGATATGGTGGAGCTGCACACCGGGCTCTACGCACTGAAACAGGGCGTGGAGCAGGAGCTTGAACTCGAAAGAATCCACAAGGCCGCAATCTATGCCAGGAGCATCGGTCTGAAGGTCGTCGCTGGCCATGGGCTGAACTATCTCAACATTGCGCCATTCAGGCAAATCACAGAAATAGAGGAGGTAAGCATCGGGCATGCCATTATTGCCCGTGCCGTTTGGACTGGCCTGGATGCAGCGATCAGGGAGATGATCCAAATTATCACATAACGATTATGAGTAACACTGCAAACAGCCAGATTACGATCATCCTTGCAACAAGCAACCGCGACAAGGTAAAGGAGCTTCGTCCGCTGCTTGAGAGCATTTCACCCCTGTTCAGGGTCTCTGCCCTCCATGAACTTGGTAGAGAAATTGAAATTGATGAGACCGAAAAGACACTGGAGGGAAATGCACTCCTGAAGGCACGAGCTATTTTTGATCTTCTTGCTGAACGCTTTCCCTTCATGATAGCACTGGCAGACGATACCGGCCTTGAGGTTGACAGCCTGAATGGCGCGCCGGGCATCTATTCAGCGCGATATGCTCCAATGGCTGAAGGTCAATCGCCAACCTATAAAGATAATATCAACCACCTGCTGCATTGCATGACCGGCATTACAGAGCGGAGTGCCCGGTTCAGAACCGTTCTTGCCATGAAAGGGGCACTCCCCGCTCTACAAGGAGATGGCACACACCTCTTTGAAAAAACTGCTGACGGAATTGTTTATGGAGCCATCACCGTCGAGCCAAGAGGTGACGAAGGATTTGGCTATGACCCCCTTTTTCTGGTTGATTCTACAGGTAAAACATACGCAGAGATGAGCATGGCAGAAAAAAACAGCCTTAGCCACCGCTCTCTTGCCGTACAGAAAGCCATCGCCAGCCTCCGGGAAATACTTGAAGAGCAGAATATTTCGCAAACCGCCTCAAACACACCTGTATGACTCTTGTTGAAGCGATTCTTCTCGGTATAGCTCAGGGACTGACGGAGTTCCTGCCAATCAGCAGTTCGGCACATCTCAGAATTATTCCCGCTTTGTTTGGTTGGGATGACCCTGGAGCCTCCTTTACCGCTATAGTTCAGATCGGCACTCTTGTCGCCGTCATTCTCTATTTCCGAAATGACATTGTGGTCATCAGCAAGGCATTCTTTGATGGCATAGTGAGAGGCAAACCCCTTGCTACCGCCGAGGCAAAAATGGGATGGATGATTGCTGCCGGAACGCTGCCAATTGTGATCTTCGGCCTTTTGTTTAAAACCGAGATTGAAACCAGCCTCAGATCGCTCTACTGGGTCAGCGGGGCACTCATCGGCCTTGCCCTTCTTCTCTCGGTTGCTGAAGTAAAAATAAAAAAACGGCTTCAGATGGGGATGTCTCTAAAATCAATGGAGGATATTGGATGGAAAGAGGCACTGGTGATTGGCCTGGTACAATGCATTGCACTGATACCGGGCTCATCACGCTCGGGTGTCACCATCACCGGAGGACTTTTTCTTCATCTCTCCCGTGAAGCAGCGGCGCGGTTCTCATTTCTGCTCTCACTCCCCTCTGTCTTTGCGGCTGCAATTCTGCAACTCTATAAAACATGGGGAAATATCTCCTCATCTCCCGAAAGCGCAACCACTCTTGCAGTGGCAACTCTTGTGGCAGGTATTGTTGGCTATGCAGCAATTGCTTTTCTGCTCAACTATCTCAAAGGTCATACAACAACCATCTTTATTCTTTACAGACTGATGGCTGGAATCGGCGTTCTTTACCTTCTTTTCACCGGGGTGCTGCAACCGTAAGCAAACAAGCCGCAAGTCAACTTTTAACCCCGAAAAATAATTCTGTTTTCTGCAGGAACGGCCCGAAAAAATTTCTTATAATAGAGGCAAGCTAAATTAACTTATTAATCATTCAGCCGTGCCATACAGCGTCTCAGGCGTAGGGCATAATGGCCTTGGAAAAGCAGACTTACACATACACACGAAATGTTCCGACGGAATTTTTACACCGGCAGAAATTGTAGAAAAAGCAGCAGTTGCCGGATTGAAAGCCATCAGCATTACTGATCATGATTCTGTTTTAGGTATTGACAAAGCAAAGCCATTAGCCCTGGAGAGAGGTATTGAGCTTATTCCCGGTGTAGAGATGAGCTCGACCTACAATGGATATGATATACATGTCCTTGGTTATTTTTTAGATTATCACCATTCAGAGCTGAAGGGGTATCTGGACCACTGCCGTCATCTGCGCACCGAAAGAGCTGAGCGCATGGTGAGTAAGTTGGCCAAAATGGGGGTAAAGATCGGAATTGAACAGATTATCATCAAAGCTCAGAATGGGAGTGTTGGACGCCCTCACATTGCCGCCGTGCTTCAGGAGGTCGGTTATGTGAAAAGTTTCAGTGAAGCGTTCAGCAAATATCTCGGATCACATAGCCCTGCTTATGTAAAAAGTATTGAGACACATCCTGCGGATGTGATAAGCCTCATCAACAAGGCGTCGGGACTCTCTTTTCTTGCCCATCCCGCGCAAAATGTGCCTGACGAAACGTTGAAACAGTTGATTACCTTCGGTCTTGATGGCATTGAAATTGTCCACCCCTCTCACGATGCTTATCGCCAAAACTACTATCGTGAAATTGCCAACGAGTACTTTCTGCTTTTTTCGGGAGGATCAGACTATCATGGCATGAGGGAAAGAGATGACGATCTTTTTGGCAAAGTCACCATACCCTGCGAGTGGGTCGCAAAAATGAAAAGCCGACTGTTACACGTATGAACACTCAACATCCTCCTGCCGGCGCTCTGAAGTTAACCCGGATGCTTCAGGAAAAACTTGTTCTGGAGTTGAAAGTTTTTTTCTTCACCATGCAGGAGTTCTTCTGGTTTTCTATGAGGGCTTTTGTTGCTCTACCAAAAGCGAAACGCTACTGGAGGGATGTGCTTGACCAGGCGAAAATATGCGGGGCTGACTCGCTCCCCATTGTGATGGTGAGCGCCATCTCTATTGGTGCTCTCCTGGCCATTGAGGTTGGAAACCTGCTTGAAGATTTTGGAGCAAAAACCATGCTGGGGCGCTCGACCTCGCTCTCAGTCATCCGCGAGCTCGGCCCACTGCTCATGGGCCTTATGCTCTCCGCCCGTTTCGGTTCAAGAAACGGAGCAGAACTGGGTGCCATGCAGATTTCTGAACAAATTGATGCGCTCCGCGCTTTCGGCACGGACCCCATAGCCAAGCTGGTCACCCCTCGTCTCGTTGCCGCTCTCATCATGTTCCTGCCCTTGACTGCCCTTTCAGACTTTGCCGGTCTGCACAGTGCAGCCTACATGGCAGAACACTACCACAGACTTGACCCCGGGATCTTCTGGAACGCTGTCTATCCCCGACTTGCCCCCAAAGACTTTGTTGTTGGATTTCTGAAAGCCCCTGTTTTTGCTATCATTATAACGCTTGTCAGTTGTTTTAACGGCTTTTCTGCCAAGGGCGGCACTTCAGGTGTAGGGCGTTCAACAATCAAGGGCATCGTTGTATCGTCAGGGCTGGTGCTGATCGCCAATTTCTTTGTATCAAAGCTTGTGCTGGAAAACATGTAAACGGATGATTGAACTACGAAAGGTCAGCTTAAAATATGGCGACAGAGAGATCCTTAAAAACATCTCACTGACCATCAAGGACAACGCGATCAAGGCAATCCTTGGCCCAAGCGGTGTCGGAAAAAGCACCATTCTGAAACTGATGCTTGGCCTTATAAAACCGAACAGTGGGCGGATCTTTGTTGATGGCACCGAGATTACCGGCATGACCGAGACAAGTCTCTATGCCATAAGAAGAAAAATGGGGATGGTGTTTCAGGGCAACGCACTCTTCGACTCCATGACCATCAGTGAGAATCTCGGTTTTTTTCTTCGCGAAAACATGAAACTTCCAGAGAGCGAGATAAGCCGGAGAGTTGCCGAACAGATTCAGTTCGCTGGCCTGGAAGGCTATGAAGAGCAACTTCCCGAGAGTCTGAGTGGAGGAATGCGCCGACGTGTCGCCATTGGACGGGCCATGATTTTTAAGCCACACATGATCCTTTTTGATGAACCAACCGCCGGACTTGATCCGGTCAGTTCGAAAAAGATTCTCTCCCTCATCAGCTCGCTACGCAACAACAACAACCTTGGAGCCGTTATTGTTACCCATATTATTGATGATGTCTTCAATGTAGCCGACTCTGTCGCCGTGCTTTACAAGGGTGAAATAATTTTTGACGACGTGACTGAAAAGCTTCACAGGGCAACACATCCATTTATTCGTTCGATTCTCTCTGACAAAATTCTTGAATTATAACTTTCACTTAAGACTTTCACCTGTATGAAAAATCCGAACGCTTTGAAATGGAGCGATCTGAAGACCGGAATATTTTTTGTTTTTGGTATCGGTTTTGCTGCCTGGCTCGGACTGGTCATAGGTAAAAACACCAATCTTTTTTCGGGCGTAACGACCATAAAAATACTTTCAAGAGATGTTCAGGGACTCGCTGAAAACAACTTTGTCTCCGTTTCCGGTAAAAAAATAGGCATCGTCTCGAAAATGAACTTTGTCACCAGGCACGACTCGCTATTTGTGGTGGCCGATCTCAAATTGAAACAGGAGTTCGCAACTCTTGTGACGAAAGATGCCAGAGCTACGATCAAATCGCTTGGTGTTCTTGGAGACAAGTATGTCGATATAGCGACAGGAAAAGGGAATGCTGTGAAAAATGGGGATTATATCACTTTGGTAAGTGAAGATGGAATGGCCAACCTTACCAGTAATGCAAGCAAGGCGTTTGATAAAATCAATCAACTTCTGGAGAATCTGAACAACGGCAAGGGTATGGCAGGTAAACTGCTCTCCGATGAAAAAATGGGAAATGAGCTGGCTGAGACGGTTACCAGCCTGAAAAACACTTCAGACGAACTGGCCAAGCTCTCACAGAAAGCATCCCGTGGAGACGGGCTCCTTCCGAAGCTCCTCAACGACAAGTCAATGGCAAAAAATACAACCCAGACCATTGAACGACTCAATCTCGCCGCCCAGAAAACTGAATCGCTGATGACCAAGCTCAACAACGACAAAGGTACGCTTGGTCAGCTCTCAACCAATCCTGCACTTTATAACAATCTGACTCGGACACTCTCTTCGCTTGATTCAGTACTCGTGGATCTGAAAGCGAATCCGAAGCGGTATGTCAAGTTGTCGCTCTTTTGAGAAATAGATTCATGCGGTTACTTCGCTGCATTGTAGTATTACTCATGCTTTCTTGCTGTGTGAGCACACTGTTGCCAGCACAGGGCAAAGCCTATAACTTCAAACCACTTGAAGCCGCTCTCAGAAAAGCGGTCAGCGACTCCGTTTTTCCTGGAGCGAGTGTGGCAGTACTCTACAAAGGCAATGTGGTGTTTCACAAGGCATTCGGCAGAATGACCTACAATGCAGGGAGCACTCCCGTTGATACCACAACTCTCTATGATCTTGCCTCCCTGACAAAGGCAATTTCGACAACCAGTATTGTAATGCAGCTTGTGGAACGGGACTCTCTCTCCCTTCAGGCACCTGTTGCGACATACCTCCCCGATTTTGGAAATAACGGTAAACAGAAGGTGACCATTGAGCAGCTTCTGCGTCACACCTCCGGATTACGAGCACACACACTGTTCTCAAAAAGCTGCTCAACCTCCGGCGAGATTTTCAGAGCCATTGCTTCGGATACCCTTCTCACTGCACCTGGCACTACGACTCTGTACAGTGACCTCGGCTTCATGCTGCTTGGAAAGATTGTTGAAACTACCACCGGAAAATCCGTTGCATCCAACTTTGCCGAGCGCTTTGCAAAACCACTCCGGATGAGTTCAACGCTCTTTACTCCACCCCCTTCGCTCCAGCAGCGCATAGCACCCGTAGAAAAGGATACACTGTGGCCACTTACAACTCCTCGCCCGCTGGTTCACGACAAGAATGCCGCACTTCTCGGTGGAGTCGCCGGTCATGCCGGCCTCTATAGCACAACGGGAGACCTGCTCCGTATGACAGCCATGCTGATGAATGGAGGAACGATGGAGGGAAGACTCTACATAAAAAAAACAATCCTCAAAAAATTTTTGTCGAGAGGCAACTCCTCAAGAGCGCTGGGGTGGGATCTGCGCTCTCTTGATGGCCACTCTTCATCAGGTGACTATTTTTCCAGCTCCTCCTACGGCCATCTCGGTTATACAGGAACGAGTCTCTGGATTGACCCGGAGAGAGAGCTTGCAGTCATTCTCTTGAGCAACAGGGTTTACCCAACCTCCGAGAACAGCAAAATCCGCAAATTCCGCCCACTCTTCCACAATACCGTTGTTCAGTGCCTTGGATTCCCGATCCGGCAAATAACCCCTCCATCAGAACAAAAGAGAGTGGAGTTGTCTCCTGCGACTCCTGGCGAAAAATAGCATTTGCAGCCATAACGCCATACATCCGCCTCCATCAAAAAGAGTGGAGCACCAAGAGAGATACGCTGAAAGTTTATGGCTAAAGTGTAAATTGCTCCCTGTAGAGAACACTAAACTCCCCCTCCAATGACTGACCACTCCGGTGATCTTGCACACCAAATCAGAAAAGAGGCAGCAAAACTGGGATTTGCTGCCATAGGTTTTTCAGCTCCCGTACCCCAGCCTCTTGCCATGCAACGGGTTACCGCAATGGTGGAGGAGCACAGGAGTGCGGGTATGCGCTACCTCGAAGAGTTGATGGAGGAGAGAGCCGATCCATCTCTGCTGCTTCCAGGGTTGCACACCATCATCTCTGCTGCAATCAGCTATAATTACCCGATAGAGTATCGTGAAGGGTTTCCGAAGATTTCCAAATACGCTCTTCTCGATGACTACCATAGGGTTGTGAGAAATAAACTTGAAGAGCTCCTCATTGCCATAAAAAGGATTGTGGGCGAACCTCTCTCAGCTCTGATAACAGTGGACAGCTCCCCGCTTCTTGAGAAAAACTGGGCAGAAGAGGCTGGCATTGGAAGAACAGGGAAAAATACCCTTCTCAAGGTGCCATCGGCTGGATCCTATGTTTTTCTTGGTGAGATATTGATCGACAGGGAGATAGTGTCAACCAAATTGGAACTTCCCAATTTCTGTGGAAGTTGCGGCTCCTGCATTGAACACTGCCCGACTGGAGCACTGCTCGCGCCTGGCAAGATCGATGCCGCAAAATGTATCTCCTATCTGACCATTGAGATGAAACGGGAATTTACACCCCAGGAGGCAGAAATGATCGGAGAGTGGATGTTCGGATGTGATCTCTGCCAAGAGGTCTGTCCCTACAACCGGCAGGCAAGCATCAAAGCCAATGCATCATTCAAGGTGCGTGGCGAACTGATAAACATTTCAACAGAACAGATACTGAACCTTACCAAATCCGGATTTCGTGAACTCTTTTACGGCACACCGGTTTTCCGCACCGGACTTCGCAGACTGAAACGCAATGCCAGAGCTGTGGCGGCGAATCTGAAAAAAACAATCCAGTAAGGAAGCCAGAAAACCGCTCATCGTCCTTATCTCCGCATCACGCCTGCCCATCCTCCCCTGTCATCCCCTCAAGGCGATCTTCAAGGTCGGCGTAAATCTCCTGAAGCTCATCAATCATATTCTGATCGGCTTTCCACATACCTCGTCCATGGGCTTCGAGCATACGACCTACAATGTTTTTGATGGCCTGAGGATTGAGGGTTGCAAGCCGCTCCCTCATTTCGGGATCAAGCGCGTAGGTCTCGGCGGTTTTTTTGTAGACCCAGTCGTCAACACTTTTAGTGACGGCATCCCAGCCAAGCATGTAGGTGACACGGTTGCTGATTTCACCGGCACCGCTGTGACCATGCTTGAGCATCCCCTCAAACCACTTGGGATTGAGCAACTTTGAGCGGTACTCAATGCGGAGCGATTTTTCGGCATCATCCACCTTGATATCGGAGGTAAATGACTCAACATAGTTCAGCTTGATATCGCCACCCTTCTTGTTCCGACGGCGTGCGGCAAGCTGCAATGAGCCGGATGATGAGAAGTAGTGGTCGATATCAGAGATACCAAACTCTGTGGAATCAACCTGGTGCACCACCCGGTCAACCGAGCCAAGCATTTTCTGCAAAATTGCTGATTCATTGCCCCCTTTCCGCCCCCCGCCATAAGCACTGCAGTTGCGGCGAATAAAGAGATCGTCAAGATCGTTTTCCGTCTCCCATGCTGAATCCTCAATCATATCATCAACATAGGTGCCATAAGCGCCCGGAGCCTGGGTAAACTGACGAGCCGTTGCGCTCTCCAGCTCCATACCGGAGGCAAGTGCTTCATTCACATGTTTTTTAACAAAGTTCATCTCTTCCGGCTCATCAGCTTTAGCCGCCTCTTTGACAAGCCGGTCGAGCTGATCCATAAGCAGACCAAACGCATCGCGAAAAATAGGGCTGAGCTGCATGAGCACATCAATTCGAGGACGGCGGAGCTTCTCAAGAGGCACAAGACTGTAGTGGCTGATTTTACCAAACGCATCGTACGCCGGTTCGGCGCCAAGCAATCTGATCACCACAGCGACAGCCTCACCCTTGGTCTTGATGGTATCGAGCCCCCAAAGCACCTGGGCAATGGTTTCGGGATATTGGCCCCCACTCTCCTCCAGATGCTTTTTAACGATACTGTCAGCAATGAGCGAGCCACGCTTGAAAGCCAGCACCGACGGAATTCTCCATGGATCAATGGAGTGAATGTTACGACCGGAAGGGAGCACATTAACACCGTCACGCACCAGGTCACCACCCGGTCCAGAGGAGATATACCGACCATCAAGCACCTTCATGAGTGCATCCATCTCACCAGTATTATCGCGCAGGGCAAAAAGGAGCTGAGAGCCCTCTCTGATCAGTTGCTCGACAAACGGAGTATATTCAGGAGGTATTTTGGCACCCCCCGTAACCGATGCAAAGGCAGACAAGGCGTTTTTACGGTCAAACAGTGTCTGCTGAACGAAATCCCTGCACGCCCCGTCAACCCACTCCCGCAGGCGGATTGCCTCCTCTTCACCCTTTCTTGACCGGCTGCTCAGCTCCTCATAACTGCTGAAATGGCCGTTCTTCCCCGATGCGCTCATGAGTAGCGAAGGGAGCGTTCTGGAATCCTCTTCACGATTTTTCAGTGTCTCAGTGACCGTGATAATCTGTGCCTCGGGAGGACTTGCCTCACCGAAGACGTGGAGTGAATTGGAGATAAGGCGATTTTCAAGTTCGCTGATATAGATGTAAAGTCGGCTGACATAATCACCGAACCCCTCCTGTTCACGGCGGGGACAGTCATCAGTCAGGTTGAGCAGCTCCGCTTTCTGCATAACAGCCTCCTCAATACCCGAACCGTCACCCTGACCTTCAAATGAACCTGATGCCGCAAGATTCCTTTCACGGAAATCGACCAGCAGCTCTTTCAGCGCAGGCAGCTCCTTGTAAAGACCGGCACGAGAGAGCGGTGGCACCACATGGGAAACCATGGTGGCAAGACCACGCCGTTTGGCAATGGTCGATTCACTGGGGTTATTGACCGGATAGATGTAGAAATGCGGCACCTCACCGAGAAGCGCATCCGGCCAGCAGTCACCGGTAAGGCCTGTCTGAAGCCCCGGCATCCACTCTACCGAGCCATGCATACCAACATGCACCATAGCATGTGCCTCAAACTCCCGGCTTATCCAGCGGTAAAAGGCAATATACTGGTGGTGCGGGGTGTTTGACTTGTCGAAGAGCAAGCGCATGGGATCACCCTGCACGCCAATACGCGGTTGAACGCCAATAAAGATGTTGCCAAATCGGAGCCCCCCCACAAAAACATCATGATCGCCAATCGGCACAATTTCACCGGGAAATTTCTGCCACCGCTCCTCAATTCGTTCACGCTCCCTCGATGTAGTCAACTCCTTGAATCCATCATAATTGACCTTTACGGCATCAGGCTGATGCTGCATAATCTGATATTCAGTTGCCCTGTCCAGTGCTTCAAAAAGAGCGTCAGACGAGTCTGGCAGTTTGCCGACATTATAACCCTCTTTTTTCAGCCTCTGAAGGGTGGCAAAAAGTGTTCTCGGCACATCGAGCAGCGCTGCTGTGGCTTTCTTGCCGAGACCAGGAGGATAGTCATAGACGATAAACGCCACCTTCTTGTCGCGATTGGCCGTTGCCCGCAGCCGAAGCCACTTGCTGACCAAAAGAGCCAGCCGTTCGAGACGCTCGTGAACAGTCTCAATCTTGCCATCCTGCAGGGCACCAAGAATAATCGGACAGATAGCACCATCCATTTCAGGAATAGCATAGGTGAAGGTAATCTGCATCGGAGAGACACCAAGCTCTTTCCATGACTCAAACCCTTGCGTCAAAAGAGGCTGAGCAACCATATAGGGCGCATCCAGTTTCGTCATGATTTCATGACGTGCTTCAGCCGCAATACCAGGCTTGGTTGAGCCCGCAGGGCCACCAACAAGGCCAAAACCCATCATATTAAGCAGAAGATCAATATTCTCCTTGACCAGCCAGTCGCGCACCAGAACATGACCCTCAACTCCCATCACAAACGATGGAAAGAGATGAATCCCCTGCTTCTCAAGAACCCGAATGGTGTTGTCGATGTAGGTTTTCTCCTGCAGCAGATGTTTTCGGAAAAAGAGAAGTCCGATTTTCTGCCCCTTGTCGATATGTATCCCGCGCTTTTTCTGCCAGTTTTTATAACTCTTGACATCGGTGAAGTATGCCTGCGCATCAGGATGGTAGAGCCCCATATTCGGCACATCAACAATTGCCCCGACCTTGACCGGCTCATCAAAATATTCACGAAGAATCAGCCGGAACATGTTGGCGATATTCTCCGCCGTCGGCTGCATCCAGTAGGAGTAAACCATCAGCCAGTTCTTGAAATCCTTCGCCTTGTTGGGCACAAGCGGCAGAATGGTACGCATGATTTTCATGAGCTTCATGTAGCCGTAAAGGGCATCCTCATCGCGCCCCTTCACCAGCATTTTCGCGACCTTTTTGACCATATCGGGCATCCCTGCCTTTCCATCGCCAACAGAATAACTCCCCACCTTGGTCAGAGCCATTGCCTCAGGCATGGATTCAAAAATAAAAATAGTCTTCTCATTGGTGGCCAGCTCGAGCTGCTGTTTAAACCAGTCGATCTGCTCCTTGAAGTTGATCATGCTCATAAAAACACAATCGGCCTCCTGAATTGCTTTCGCTGCTTCAGGATTCTTTTTTTCCAGATCAATATCACTCAACTGGGTCAGTTCAGCTTCGCTGGCAAGAAGCCCCTTGATTTTTTTCCAGAGAGCGGCGTTGTACTGCTCAAGGCCAACAACAGCAACAATTTTACGAAGATGAGACATGGTGTACAAATTAGAGTGTCACGTTCATAACGCGAGATTAAAACGGCATAACTCTAATGTATAAAAGAAGGGGAATAATTCCGAAAAAGAGCTTTTCGGTGAGAACACCGGAAAGCTCTTCAACAATCAAAAGCTCATGGCAGCTTCAACAATCTGTTCAGCTTTTGCGTTAGGCAGGTAAAAATAGCGTCCCCCGAGCTTCTGGGCGAGCTTGGGTGCTTCACCCCTCGAAAGGTAGTTCATCTGTGTATCGATAACGATAGCGGCAACACCATCGGCCTGGATGGAGAGTGAGAGCGCCTCCACCTCCTTCTCAAGCTCCTCCTTGGTGGCTTTTTCCGCAGTCGGGTCAAAGGTTGCCTGGAGACCAATATTGCCACGACCATCAGTGATCAACACAAACATCACCTGCGTAATACCCTTGGTGCGAGCCTGTTTTGCGGTTTCCCATCCAAGATAGAGGGCTGAGGCAAGCGGAGTGCCTCCTCCTGTTGGAAGAACATCAAGTTCACGTTTGGCTCGATCAACACTCTGGGATGGTGGCAGCAGCACCTGTGCCTGCTTGCCACGGAACGAGATCAAGGCAACCTGGTCACGATGCACGTAGGCATTCTGCAAAAGACTTGCTACAGCGCCCTTGGCCTGACGCATACGGTTCAGCGCCATGGAGCCCGAAGCATCCACCATAAAAATAAAGAGCGTACCCGATTTGTCGCGGAAGCGCTTGATTTTGACATCATCCTTGGTGATAAGCAGCGCGGTTTTTGGTCTGCCCGCCATCTTGCTGTCGCGACGGCGCGTCTCCTGCCAGGGTGCAGCGGAGATGAGTGTTGGAATAAGCGCAACTTTGCCGCTACGCATATCACCAGGCTGTGCCCTCACAAAACGACCACGCTTGAAATTGAGCGCTTCTCCACGGCTGCCTGTAGTCGCCTTCTTTTTCGATGCCAGCGAAATATTGAGAATATTGTCCGGCAGCTCCATCGTTACAGCATCCATCATCAGCTCTTCAATCATGTCGGGAGTCTCTTTCTGCTCCTCCTCCGCTTCGGCATCAGGAGTGTCGGAAGGTGCCTCCTCGTCCTCAGATTCCTGTTCATCCTGCGGCGGTGGCTCCTCCTGGGGAGGTGCTTCATTCGACTCCGCGTCCCTCTCAGGCATCCGGGTAGCTCGGGGGATAAGCACAAGCTTGATGGCCTGTTTCATATCCTCCTCATCGACATCGCTACGCTGGGCAAGAGCCGCTGAAGCTATCGCTGCACGAACCGTAAAAATATCAACCCGATTCCCCTCCACGCCTAAACTGATTGCGGTCTGAATCAACGCCCGAATTTGATCATCAGTTATGGAAACATGGGGTAGTTGCTCACGCGCCGCATTGATAAAACCGGCAAGCATGTTCAACTCATCCCGGGTATCCTCTGCATCCCTCGTACCAAGCACCATGTTGACAATTTTCTTGCGCGCCCGGTAATCGTTCTGTGCGGTAAAGGGTACAATAATTCCAATCCGGTCGAGCAAACCCATACGAACATCTCCATCGGTGGGATCATAAGTACCCACAAGCATGAACTTTGCAGGATGCACCTCACTGAGCCCTTCGCGCTCAACAAGAACCTCGCCGCGCGAAATCGCATCCATAATGTGCGAGACCGCCGAACTGTCGAGAAGGCTTATTGAGTCAACATAGAGCACACCTCCATGCGCCTTCGAAAGCACACCATGCTGCACCACCCGCACGCCGGTAGCAAGAGTTGCCTCCAGATCAATACCTCCGATCAAACGGTCTTCAGTAACGTTCAGAGGAAGTTCCACAAAAGGGGTGCCTTCGGGAAGAATATCAGCAAACGCCCTGGCAAGTGTCGATTTTCCCGACCCTACGGCCGAAGGAATCACCACACCTCCAAGTTCCGAATCAACAGCCAGCAGCATCAGTGCCTGCTTTGCCAGATCCATCCCTACGATATCGGTAAAAGCTATCATTATACGGCTTCCGCTTCTCCGAGAAGTTTAGCAAGTTCACGATCAATTTTTTCACCCGCATCAAGGGTCTCAAGAGGATCCTTGCGCAGACGGTGGCGCAGACAGAGAGAAGCAACCTCCTTGACATGCTTCATGGTAACAACTGTTTCACCAAGGAAAGCGGCATGGGCATAAGCGGTGCGGGCAATGGTAAGTTCGCCGCGGTGACCATCAATACCAAGATTCATGCAGAGCTTTGCAATATCGGTCAGAACTTCATCAGTCATGGTAACTTTCGGCAACAACTCTTTAGCCGTCTGGATCTTCTTCTGCAGCTTCTGCTGATCATGGCTGTATTTTTTCATAAAAGCCTCAGGAGCTTCATCGAACTGACGGCGGCGTTTGACGATATCAACTCTTTTTTCAACTTCCAGAATGGTAATAATCCGGGCATGAAGGCCAAAACGGTCAAGGAGCTGAGGACGAAGCTCTCCCTCCTCAGGGTTACCCGATCCGACAAGCACAAAGCGGGCAGGGTGGCGAATACTGATACCTTCACGTTCAACCACATTCTGACCACTTGCTGCCACATCCAGCAGAACATCGACAAGGTGATCATCAAGCAGGTTTACCTCATCAATATAGAGAAATCCGCGGTTCGCCTGGGCAAGAAGGCCGGGCTCAAACGCTTTCACACCGCTGGTGAGCGCCTGTTCGATATCAATAGTACCGCAAACACGATCTTCAGTAGCACCAAGGGGAAGATCAACAACGGGAATCGGAATTTTTTCGATAGTGAGCGAGGCAGGATCAATGCTCTTGTGTCCCTTTTTGCCCTCTTCACCTTCGATATACTGCTCAAGGGTACGGTTATAGGTATCACCCTCAACTCTGTCAATAAAGGGAAGTACTTCAGCAAGCGCCCTGACAATGGTACTTTTTCCTGTTCCCCTGTGGCCCATTACCAGCACACCGCCAATTTTCGGGTCTATAATATTGAGAATCAGACTGAGTTTCATCTCCTCCTGACCAACAATTGCTGTAAAAGGAAATGCCCAGCCAGACTTCTTTTTTGAAGATGGCTTCACTGACTTCACTTCTGATTCGGTCTTCGCCTTTGCCGCAACTGTTTTTTTTGCAGCATTTTTCTTAGCAACTGGTTCAGTCTGAGTCATAATTGGTTGTTTGGTTGACACCTCCACCCTGTGAACTCATTCACCGGAAAAGGCTTACTGTTTAGAAGTACAATAATAGAGCCCTAATTTATGCTTTTGAAAAGACAATAGAAAATGGTTTTCAAAAAGTCACCTGTGCAGGGCATTTTCTGCGGCCTCTTTAATACTTTCAGAGAGGGTTGGATGGGCGTGTACCGTCCCGGCCAGCAGTTCAGCCGTTACCTCAAGCCTGCGTGCCAGCGTCAATTCTCCAATCAGCTCAACTGCGCCATCTCCCAGAATATGGCCCCCAAGCAATCGACCATCCGCAGCATTAAAAACAAGTTTGACAAACCCGTCAAGACTTCCATAGGCATTAGCCTTGCCTGATGCCGCAAACATGGAGCGACCCACCGTTACCTTGTAACCCTGCGCAATCGCCTGCTCCTCACTCAGCCCTATACTTGCAACCGAAGGCTCGGCATAGACGCACCGGGGAATCATGCTCTCATCAAGGAGAGCCGGAGTTTTGCCTGCAATGCTCTCAACAGCAATGGTGGCTTCAGCCGATGCCTTGTGGGCAAGCAGCATACCACCACGAACATCACCAATGGCAAAAATATGGTTGACCGAGGTTCGGCAAAAGGGGTCGGTCACAATGAAACCACGTTCGACCTCGACACCAGCAAGCTCCAGGCCAAGCCCGTCACTGTTACCCGTTACACCTACAGCAACAAGGAGATAGTCCCCACTGACCGGTTGCGGCTCTTCTCCCTCAACCAGCAGCGTAGCACTCACCTTTTCCCCCACAACAACACCCTCAAGCTTTGCACCGGTAACAACCGTAATCCCCGCTTTCTGAAACGAACGCTTCAAGCCATCCGAAATTTCAGCATCTTCAAGTGGCAACAACCGGGGCATCAGCTCAACCAGGGTCACTGCAGTACCCGCCATAGCATAAAACCAGGCCATTTCAACGCCGATAGCGCCGCCGCCGACCACAATCATTGATGCAGGAAGCGACTTGAGGGCAAGTGCCTCCCTGCTGATAATAATGCGTTTTCCGTCAGGCTCCATCCCGGGCAATTTGCGAGAGCGAGCACCAGAAGCAATAATAATAGAGTTGGCCGCCACGGTTTCCACACGAACTCCGTCACGAACAACATCGAGATCATGAGTGCTGGTAAAGAGAGCCTCGCCCAGGATAACATCAACTCCTGCACGGCGCAACATGAAACCAATCCCTTTCGAGAGTTTCAGCGCCACATTGCGGCTGCGCTTGACCGCTTCCGCCAAGTCTATCCCGCTCGACTCCACCTTGAGACCAAAGCTTGCCGCTTTATGAACAAGATCGAACAGCTCTGCACTCCTCAAAAGAGCTTTTGTTGGAATACAGCCCCAATTCACACAAACTCCGCCCAACGACCCTTTTTCAATAAGGCAAACCTTCATTCCCGCTTTGGCCGCCCGAAGCGCAGCCTCATAGCCACCCGGGCCAGAGCCAATAACAGCAAGATCAACAGAGCGAGCGGGGAGATCGGAGGAGTGTTGCGTGGAAAGCATAGCAGATATGGTATGGTTTTGTTATACTGAATCCGCAAGTGTTCTGGCGATAGAGTTCAAGTTCCGCAAAATGCAAAATCAGTTGATAAAAAACGAATCGGAATCGGTGGAAGAGGCTCCTCTTGAACCAAAAAAACTCACCCTGCAGGTCAGTCGAGTGCAGATACCGATGCGCATCGACCAATACCTGACACGCCAGGTCGAAAACGCCACGCGCAACAAGGTGCAGGAGGCCATTGAGGAGGGACGGGTGCTGGTCAATGAAAAAATTATCAAATCGAATTACCGCATCAAATCATGTGATGTTATCCAGATGACCTTTCTTCGGCCACCCGCCCCGGAGCTGGCACCTGAAGATATTCCGATTAACATCATATATGAGGATGATGACTTGATGGTGATCAACAAAAAGCCGGGCATGGTTGTCCATCCGGCATTTGGCAACTGGACGGGCACACTTGCCAACGCCATTCTGCATCACATCGGCAAGGATGCCGAGGAGCTCGACAAGTCTGAACTGCGCCCCGGCATTGTGCACCGGCTCGACAAGAACACCTCCGGCCTTATCATCGTCGCCAAAAATCCGGTAGCTCTCCACCGTCTTGCCCGCCAGTTCGCCGATCGCAAAGTGATAAAGATCTACAAAGCAATGGTATGGGGAGTTCCCAACCCTCCATCGGGAACCATAACAACCAATATCGGGCGGTCGAAAAGAGACCGGAAGGTGATGGCAAATTTCCCCTACGAAGGAAAGGACGGAAAAACGGCCATTACCGACTACAGCATTACCGAAAACCTCCACTGGTTTTCCCTCCTTTCGCTCACTTTGCATACGGGACGAACTCACCAGATCAGGGCACACCTGCAACACCTTGGCCACCAGATTCTCGGTGACGAAACCTACGGAGGCGCCTCACTGCGCACCCTCCCCTTCAGCAAAAGTGAAGGCTTCGTCCGCAACCTGCTTGAGCTGCTGCCGCGCCAGGCACTGCACGCCGAAACCCTCTCCTTTCAGCAGCCAACAAGCCGTGAGCAACTCTCTTTTACTGCACCACTGCCCGAAGATATGGAGCTTGCGCTGGAGAAAATCCGGGCAATCACGACCGCTGTATAACTTTAGCCAAAACGATCATACAATAACCGATAGGGAGATATTTCACTTCTCAACCTGAAAGACAATATCATCCAGCGTAACGTTCAGCGCTTTGGCCACAGCCAATAAGACATCCGTTGTTCCAGTCCGTTTACCGGTTTCGATTTGCGATAAATATGGTGTACTTATCTCCGCCACCTCCGCTAATTGCTGCTGGGTCAGACCGCGATATTCACGCCAAACTTTAACCGGATTTTCACCATCAAGCAAAGCAAACGTAACTTCACCGGGAACAAGCTCCTCTTTGCCTTGCTTAATTGCAGTTTTTACCGCATCATAATCGCGTACATCCTGCAACATTTCCGATTCTTCAACAAGTTGGACGTATGCGTCATAGGGCAATACTGCCCATTCCGGTTTACCATCGCGTTCGATTACTTGTACAGGTGCATTCATCGGTAGACCTCTTTACGTTGCGCTATTTTTAAGACCAAAAGAACTAACTCATTATTTTGTATTTCGTAAATCACTCGCCAATCACCTATGCGTAACCGATAGCCCGAACGGTTTTGCAACTTTTTCGCGTTCGTCATTGGCGCGTAAGGATCAATTGCCAACTGCTCCAATTTCTTTCGTACCAGTAGCACCGTATTTTTGGGCAATTGTAACAGTGCTTTTTGAGCTTCTTTGGCAAAGATTATTTTATACATGACAAGATATTAGCATAATGCAAATAAAATACAAAGAGGAATTGAGTAAATTATCAACGTCGAAAAGTTCGAGCATCCAGTCTCAGCCAGTTTCAGATCAGAGCTTGCCACAAGCAGTTCAAGAATCCGCCCCGGCGCTTTCACCGGCGATCCATTTCTGCTTCAATGCAGGAAAGGGGAAAAGTATTGTCAAGAACCTGCCAGTTTCCTTATATTCTGTCTATAATAGCCAGAACGATCAGACTATAACCGATGGAGAGAAGAAGATGAAAACATGGCAACTGCAACATGCAAAAAATCATTTGAGCGAAGTGGTCCGCAACGCCCTCAACGAGGGGCCACAGGCTATTACCCTGCATGGCAAGCCTTCTGCAGTGGTTATCTCTTTTGACGAATACGACAAGGCAATCAATGTTCGCAAGCCGGGTGAGCCCCTTTCAAGTTTTTTTCATAACTCACCGCTCAGAAATTCAGGAATAGAACTCAAGCGATCAAAAGATTCTGACAAGAATGAGGTGATTCTGTGAAGTCAGGGGGAGGGCAGCAATTCCCGATTTAAAAATGTTAAATAGAAATATATCAATTAAGCCCAGCTATCAATTTTATGGCATATAGATTTCCGTTACCACAAAAAAGCGGTTATTCGGAGAGATTAATCGGGACA
>Ga0194060_10001027_pt1 | contig 20300 bp, 18 predicted proteins | sample SepL225m_MetaG_FD_163427 | JGI IMG/M metagenome (GOLD analysis project Ga0194060, IMG submission 163427) | Anoxic zone freshwater microbial communities from boreal shield lake in IISD Experimental Lakes Area, Ontario, Canada - Sep2016-L222-5m | ecosystem: Environmental > Aquatic > Freshwater >... | reverse complement strand
ACCAAGGCCAGCCTGTCGGGCACGGCAACGCTGACCGGTGTGCTTGGCAGTGACGGCGTGAGCATCAGTGCCGGCGCACCCACGAGCGGCACTTTCTCCGACAAAAACGTTGGCACAAAGAAGACCGTGACGACCTCGCTTGCGGCGCTGGCGCTGTCTGGTGCGGACGCCGGGAACTATCAGGTCACGGGCCTGGCCTCGCCACTCTCGGCGTCGATCAGCAAGGCCGATCTGACGGTCTCGGGTCTGGCGGCTCAGGACAAGGTCTACGACGCATCAACCAAGGCCAGCCTGTCGGGCACGGCAACGCTGACCGGTGTTCTTGGCAGTGACGGCGTGAGCATCAGCGCCGGCGCACCCACGAGCGGCACCTTCGCCGACAAGAACGTTGGCACAAAGAAGGCCGTGACGACCTCGCTTGCGGCACTGGCGCTGTCTGGCGCGGACGCCGGGAACTATCAGGTCACGGGCCTGGCTTCGCCACTTGCGGCCTCGATCAGCAAGGCCAATCTGACGGTCGCGGGCCTCGTCGCCGATGACAAGATCTTTGACGGAAAGACAGACGCCACGATTACCAACTGGGGCAGTTTGTCCGGACTCGTGGGCGGCGAGACACTGGTACTTAACCATGGCACGGCGATTTTTGTTGATGCGAGCGTGGGTCAGGGCAAGACCGTGACGGCCACCGGATACAGCCTGGTGGATGGACCTGGCGGTGGCTTGGCAAGCAACTACCAAATTGCTCCGAACGCTGCAATGACGACTGCGTCGATCAATCTGGCTTACACGCCTGTGCAACCGCCAGCGCCACCGGCGGCGCTACCGGACAGCGCACCACCGATTCAGACCCAGCCCGCTACATCGACGCCACCAACGGGCCGCAGCGAGTCAGGGTCGGCGCAAGGCGCCGGGGTCTCCGTTGCCATGGTCCGCCAGCCCCTGGGCCAGCAAGGCGGTGTGGTCGAAGTATCGGTGCCCAGGGAAATGGCTGCGGCAGGTTCCGGTTTCTCATTCACTTTGCCGTCCCAGGCCCTGGGTTCAGCGGGCGGCAACGCTGCTGTCGAGGTTACAACGGTGGCGGGGGGCGCTTTGCCGAGCTGGCTGCGTTTTGATCCGGAGACCAGGACATTTGTTGCGACCACCGTTCCAGACGGGGCTTTCCCGATCCAGCTGCTTGTGACGGTGGACAGTCAAAAGACCATCATCGTGATTTCTGCACGCCAGCAGTGACATGCTGCCCGTGACTGCGCAGCCAAAGGAGATTGTCCGTTTGCGCATGCTGTGCGCCGACCCGGCCAGCGAACGCGCCGATCAGGCCAACAACCTGGGTTGCCTCTTGCTTGCCCAGGGAGACCTGGTGGAGGCGCACCACTGGCTGACGCGAGCAACACAACTCGACCCGACGGCCTGGGAGTTTCATCGCAACCTTGCCCAGGCGCATTTGCAGTTGGGTAGCCGCGACGAAGCCTTGCAATCATTGCGCCATTCGCACCAGGCCGCCCCAGGCCATATCGAGGCCTTGCTGCCTTTGATGGATGCCTTGCTGGCTTGTCAGAAATTTGGCGAAGCTGCCGCCCTGTTTGAACGCTACCAGGAACGCTCCGAACTGAATGTGTCGGGCCGCGTCACGCTACGCAACCTGCTCAACGCACATCGAAGCGCCATCGGTTCGTCGCCGGAATTGCTTCTTCTGTGGGGCAAGCTCGAGGGTCAATTAGGCATGGTGCCGGCGGCTGTTGAGCTCATCGACCGTCTGCTGGAGATTTGCCCGAACCACGCAGAGGGTTGGCGCGAACGGGGCCTGCTCAAGGCGGGTAGCGGCAAATTGGAGGAGGCCATTGCCTGCCTGGCGCGTGTGACCGAACTCAACCCCGCCGACTGGGCCGCATGGAACGACGCGGGTTGCTGTCTGCGCGCCATGGGGCGCAACGACGAGGCGAAGCATTTGATGCTGCAGGCCGTTGCCAAGGCCCCGGAACGGGCGACGCTGCACGCCAACCTGGCACTTATCGATTTTGAGCTCAACGACTACGAGACGTGCGCCAAGCATCTGAGCGACGCCTTTGACAGAGACCCCTTGAACCCCGAGGCGCTGCACACGCAAGCGATGTTGCTGTCGGCAACCGGCCAGCATCGCGAGGCTGAAGCCGTCGACCGCCAGGCGCTCACGGTCAAGCCCGACTACCCGGCTGCCCGTCTCGGGCTCGCGCTGTCCATGCTCACGCAAGGGCGGCTGCGCGAGGGCTTTGCGGCCTACGAGGCGCGCTGGGTGGGATCAGACAGAGCCGAGCAGCAAAAGCAACCCACGGTGGCCAGACCACAGTGGCACGGTCAGCCGATGCTGCCTGGCGCCCGCATCGCGGTGCTGCCAGAACAGGGTTTCGGTGACCAGCTTCAGTTTGCGCGCTTCGTTCCGCGACTGCTTGAGCATTTTCACGACGTGACCTGGGTGGTGCCGCAGGAGTTGCAGCGGCTGTTCGAGTCAAGCTTTGCGGACGAACGAATCAACATCGTCAACGGAATCGACGAAGGCATGGCGCGCTCGATCGATGTCGAATTGCCACTGTTGAGCTTGCCGCTGGTGCTCGGATTCGATCTGGCGGACCTTGCCAGGCCAGGGCCGTACCTGGCGCCGCCGCCACAACTCGTTGAGCGCTGGCGTTCGCGCGTGGCATCGATCGATGGCCTCAAGGTGGGCATCGCCTGGCAGGGGCGACCCACGCTGAGCAAGAATGCGCTGCGCAATTGCGCAGCAGAGCTTTTCGCGGCGCTGGCCATGCCGGGGGTGCAGTTGGTATCGTTGCAGCGCGATGCCGGGTTGCCCGATCCTGCGTTGGCGCTGCCCTGGGTGGACGAATGCGCAGACTTTGCCGATACGGCGGCGCTGGTGAGTCAGCTCGATCTGGTGATTTCGGTTGATACGGCGCTGGTGCACCTGACCGGCGCACTGGGAGTCCCGGTATGGCTACTCAACCGTCTGGGCAGCGAGTGGCGCTGGATGGAGGGTCGCGAGGATAGCCCCTGGTATTCGTCGATGCGACTTTTCAATCAAGCCGAATTCAAGGACTGGGCACCGACGATGGAGCGCGTCAAGCGTGCGCTGCAGGCACACCTGGCTGGGCAGAGCCTTGCTGACGGAGAAGCGCCTGAAGCACCGGATCCGGATGCGACAACTCCAAGAGCGGGCGCACAGGCGGCGCCATCCCATCGGCTGGTTGCGACACGGCATGGCACTTTCATCATCAACCGCCACGACCAGTATGTTGGCGGCTCTCTCGCACACTATGGAGAGTATTCCGAGGGTGAAGTCGATCTGTTTCGGCAACTTGTTTCACCCGGGGACCTTGTGGTGGAGGCGGGCTCCAATATCGGTGCGCATACAGTGCCGCTCTCCAAGCTGGTTGGCGCCCAAGGTGTCGTCCACGCTTTTGAGCCACAGCGATTGGTTTTTCAGATGCTGTGCGGCAGTCTGGCACTGAATCAATGCCATAACGTGTTCGCTCAGCAACTGGGGCTTGGCCGTTCACTTAGCCGCATGACCACGCCCCGGGTTGACCCGAACCGCGCCAACAACTTTGGTGGCTTGTCCTTGTTGCAGGAAGGCGATGGCGAGGCCGTTGCGGTGGTCACGCTGGATTCGCTCAGGCTTGACCGCTGCCGTCTGATCAAGGCAGATGTGGAGGGAATGGAAGAAGACGTGATCCGCGGCGCAGTGGAGACGATCGCACGCTGCAGGCCGCTGCTCTATCTGGAAAACGATCGCCCCGAACGCAGTGCGGCCCTGCTGCGTCTTGTGATGGATCTTGGTTATAGGGTCTGGTGGCATTGTCCGCCACTCTTCAATCCTGATAACTACTTTAGAAATCCAGAAAACATTTTCCCAAATCTCATTTCGATCAATGTTTTCTGCCAACCTGTTGAATCCGCGAAACCAATCCATGGTATGCGAGAAGTCTTGGCCGCCGATGAAGCGCCTTGAGCATCAGTCGCCTGCGTAGAAAGATCGGCGAGTAGCCCGTACCAAGGACCTGATCCGCTCGATGCTGGGCGATCCACCCATTGGGCTTTCATTGAGTCCGTCTTTTTCGTGATCGCAACTGCTCTCACTTCGTCATCGCGAGGTCGCTAGGCCGTGGCGGTCCATGACTTGGGACTGCATGGATTGCCATGTCGCTGATCTAGGCAAGATTGCTAGATTCAATGGCTGCTATGTGGAAATCAGCTGCGCCGACTGTCAGCTATGGAGGGGTCAGTGCGTAGGACGGGTTGTGGTCGACTGTGACTATTCGCTGGTTCAAAGTCGATGCCGTAAAGCCGACATCGAAATCGCCAACCATTGAGTTGCCTTAAACCGGCCCACCGTGAGCGCGAACAACGTGCCCAAAATTGACGGTGAAGAAACGGAATACCGACCGTTCACAGCGATGGTCCGCCGAGCCGAAGCGGTCGCTCAGATTACGGGTTCGTTTGCCGCCTGAGCTGATCACAGCCCTGAGTGTGTTCAATGATGTGATCCTGCGGGAGGCCATCCAGCATGGCCTGCCAGTACTGGAGCTGCGCATGATCTGCACTGAGCCGGGTGACTATTCAGCGCGCGCTACTGCCGCATGTATCGGTAAAAGACAGCCTTTCCGATAAATCCCATTTGTTGCCTATCCTGGGCCGGCGATTTCGCTTGGGCAGCGTCCGGAGGTGTAATCCCTGGCATCTGTCACTAAGTCCGTGGGTATTCAGGCTTTGCGTCATGTGCATCGAGTGTTGCTGAAGCAAATGCAGTTACATTGGCTGCGTCATGCCTGATCTGCTAATCCTCCTAGTTGCCGAGCCCACCATCGTGGCGGCCTACGTGATATTTGGCATGCTCGGATTCGGCAGCACCTTGTTTTCAACGCCACTACTGGCCCATGTTTTACCTCTCTCAACCGTAGTGCCAGCCCTCGCGCTGACTGACTTCATCGCGTCCTGTGCCAATGGTTTCAAACTCAGTACGCATGTGGCTCGCGCCGAGCTTCGCCGATTGGTTCCAGCAATGTTCATCGGAAGTGCTGTGGGTGCATGGCTCCTGTTTTCTGTGCCCGTCAAGGGACTGATGCTGATGCTCGGAAGTTTCGTGGTCTTATATGGGCTCAACGGATTGCGCCGACAAGAGCAAAAGCCACCACTAAATCCACGGTGGGCTTGGTGGTTCGGCGGTGCCGGTGGTGTGCTCAGCGCGCTTTTTGGTGCAGGCGGCTGGGTCTATTCCATGTACCTGTTGCGACGCCTCGATGATCCCCAGCAAATCCGTGCGACTCAGACCGCTGTGTTGACGGTCAGCTCGTTCATTCGCGTGGGCCTGTTCACTGCGGCTGGTCGCTACTTCGACCCGCAACTGCTCATCTTGGTATTTTGCCTGCTCCCAGCGATGGCACTCGGTCTGTACATCAGCCACCGCATTACCTTGCATATGGACCGTCGACGCTTCATGCAGGTACTCTATTCGGTGCTGATCGTCACCGGAAGCAGCCTAGTAATTCGTGCATTGCAGGGCGGTTGAAGTCAGCGTGCTTCGCTGCCGGCAAGTGCCTCACCGAGATTTCGCGCTTCTTGCAGCAGCAGAGCTACCACTTCCCGGCGCCGCTTGCCGATTAGTCGCGCATTGAGCGCCACGACGCTGAGCGCTGCATAGGGCGTACCAAGTCTTGTGGGAATCGTGACGCCCAGGCCGGTAACGTCAGGCAGCAGGTTACCCTCGTTCAGGGCATATCCCAGCTCGCGCGCGCGCTCCAACATTTCGCGCAACAGTACTTCGGAGAGTCCGCTGTATCTCACCAGTCGGTGGCTGTTCTTGGTAACCACATCTTCTCGCTCGGCCGGCGGTAAAGCAACAAGCAACGCTAATCCACCCGCAGTAGTACCCAACGGACGACGTTCGCCTACCATCTGCGTGAGTACTTTGATGGGGTAGCTACCCTCCTTGCGCTCGATGACGACGCTGTCGGCGCCACTGCGAGTGGTTAGAAAAACAGTGTCGCCAGTGGTGCGCGCCAACCGTGTCAACACTGGGCCACACAGTTCGCGTAGGTTGAAGTGGCAGTTAGCGGCAAGACCGACCTCATAGGCCAGCATTCCCAGAAAGTACTCCTTTTTTTTCCCCCGCTGCATCAAAAGGCCCTGATCCACCAGGCACGACAGGATGCGATGGGCAGTTGGCCCTTTGAGGCCGGTCTGACGAGCTGCTTCGGCCAAGGTAATGCCCACCATGTTGTGGCTCGCCACGCTTTTGAGTAATCGAACAGTGCGGTCGATGCTCTGTGTTCCTGATACGACAGATGAAGATACTTCCATAATATGGACTCATGTTGACAACAAAACAGGACGGAATTAAATTTATCTCTATATACATCGTCTAATGGTGATGTAAATGATTCCATAGATTGGAACACTTTTCGTGAAACTCGGGTTTTATCAAACAACACTTCCTTTAGGAGATCAACATTCATGGCACAGACAATCAGCCAGTCCCATTTCGATGTCGTGGTTCTGGGCGGCGGCGCCTCAGGCGTGGCTGCTGCTGCTGCTGCTGCCAAAAATGGACGCAGGACGCTTATCGTCGATGCCGGCGCCATGTTGGGTGGCGAAATGCTCAGCGGCATGTCGTTCGATGGCGTCCTTAACGCGCGCGGTGAGTATGTGGTGGGTGGTATTTCCGATGAGTTTTTCGCCGAATGCCGGAAGATGGACGGATTCATAGGTCCAGTTCACGACCATCGTTTGATCTGCTATGTCTGCACCGATCCGGAAGTTATGAAGATTGCTGTTGCTCGCGTTCTGGAGCGTTACGGCGTGGTGTCCTGGCTTTACAGCTTCGCGGAGGATGTGGTGGTTCGCGATGGTGTGGTGACGGGCTTGGTGGTGGTCAACAAGAGCGGGCGCACCATAGTGACGGCTGATCATTTCATCGATTGCTCAGGTGACGGCGATCTCGCAGCGCATGCCGGTGCACCGTTTGAACTGAGTGACAGTTCTGGGCACTTACAACCGATTTCGCTGATGTTTCGCATGGGCAATGTAGACAGTGCGGCGTTGCTCAAATTTGCTCGCGCCAACGTGTCATCTCTGGCTGTGGGAGAAAGCGACTACATCCGGGGCAGCATGACCGATGAGGAACTGGTGGACTTGTTGGTAGCGCAGGGGCAGCCCTCGGTTTTTTTCAAGAGCGAGGGCCCGTTCCTGGGCGACGCGATTCGCCGCGGCGACCTGTCGCCGACGGCGCTTATCATGATCCAGCCTACTTCCGCAGCCCGGCGCGAGGTCTGTGTGAACGCCACTCGCGTCGGTGGCAACATCGATGGCACCAACACTGCGGCTCTGAGCGCCACCGTGGGGACGCTGATGGAACAGGTCTGGAAGACCAGCGTTTTCCTGAAGGCGCAGTTGCCGGGCTTTGAGGAAGCCGTCTTTGCCGGTCTGGCTCCGCGGGTGGGTGTTCGAGAGACGCGCCGCATCATGGGCGACTATCTCTTGACCCGGGAAGATGTGGTGTCGGGACGCAAGCAACCCGACAGCGTGATTGCCAAGGGCGCGCAGCATGTGGATATTCACGAGTCGGGGACGACCCAGATCCGCATTCCGATCGCAAATGGCGGCTCATACGACATTCCACTAGGCTGCCTGATCCCGAGGAATCTTAAGAATGTGCTGGTGGCAGGCCGCTGTCTCTCGGCCACGCGCGAAGGCATGGGCACCGCACGCACCATGGGGCCCTGCATGGCCATGGGCCAGGCCGCAGGCACGGCTGCCGCCATGCTGGGCGAGCATGGGCAATGTGAAGTCCGATCGCTTTCCGTACAGGAATTGCAGACGCGCCTCAAGGAGCAGGGCGCCGTACTTGAAGGGGTCTACTGAGACACCAGGGTCACGGCTACTTCTACGCCGCAGTCACAAGAATATTTATTACCTCTTTGGAGAAAAAAGTGAATTCCTTCCTCAAACTGCTCTGCTTGGCTATTATTTCACTGACCACCGCAGCCCCTCTAAAGGCACAGGAGTTTCCCAGCAGGCCGCTCAAGATGATTGTGCCGTTTGCGCCCGGCGCTTCCACCGACATGTTGACACGCCTAGTGGCGGACCGATTGTCACCACGCCTGAAGCAGCCGGTTGTAGTTGAGAACCGCATCGGCGCCGGTGGCAATATCGGGGCTGACTTCGTGGCAAAGGCTGCACCAGACGGCTACACACTTGTGATGGGGTCAATCGGAACACACGCTACCAATGGCCTGATCTATCCCCAGATGCCGTTTGACGCAGAGAAGGACTTTGCCCCGATTACGCTCGTAGCTCCCGTCACGCTGGTGTTGGTCGTTCACCCATCCATTCCCGCCAAATCAGTGATCGAACTCATTGCTTTGCTCAATAGCAAGCCCGAGGAATACAGCTATGCGTCAGGCGGTGTGGGAGCTTCGCAGCATCTGGCGGGAGAACTCTTCAAATATGTGACCAAGACCAAGATGGTCCACATCCCCTACAAGGGCAGCGCTGGAGCGTTGGCCGACCTCTTGAGTGGACGAGTTCCAATCATGTTTGCCGACCTTCCGCTGGTGCTCAACCACATAAACAATGGTTCACTGCGTCCATTGGCTGTTGGCGACTCAGTGCGCAGCCAGGTGCTGCCTACGGTCCCAACCATGATGGAGGCCGGAGTGGCCAGCTATCAGGCCAACGCTTGGTACGGGTTGTTCGCGCCGGCTCACACGCCCGCGCCTGTGATTAGCAGACTTCAAACCGAGGTGGCTGCCATTCTCAAAGCTCCCGATGTTCAAAAGCGTTTGATCGATCAAGGTGCCACGCCAAGCGGTATCACTCCTGAGGAATTCTCCAAGTTTCAACGTGCGGAAATTGCGCGCTGGAAGGTCGTCGTACAAAGTGCCCAGATCAAGCTGGAGTAAGCCACTTCGACAGGCGTGCCCGGTTGAAATAGATGGCGTGCCTCCTGGCGAACGAGGAGATGCAGGCTGCGGCAACGGGGTTGACGCTGATTGTGGTCGGATGCATCATCGGCAATGCCGCAGGTAGCGCAAGTGCTATTGCGGTTCTGAAATCAGAACGAACCGCGGGATAGAGCCATCAGGCGTCGAAATCATGTCCTGAAACTCAGATATCGGACGCATCCAGACAACATCTTGTTTGTCCCCCTGCTGCGGCTTGTAGAGAACGCCAGGCTTCAAGGTGGCTTCAATCAGGCAGGTGCCAACGACGTTGTACAGGCCGCCTTTGTAGTGCCGAAGCTGGGTGCCGGGCTTGATTTGATTTACGGTGGGCGCGACAAATGGCATAGGATAAGCAGTGGATTCGCCTTGCGCGTGTCGAAGAACGCTACAGGCTGAGGTCTGAATTCGCAGCGGCGCTGCAGGAACAGCAAAAGTTTAGTCTATCCGACAGTCAATTTGAAACCCAAGACAGCATGTACGAAGAGTATCAAATCGAAAGACCGAGTCGCTCTGAAGCGCAAGCCTGCCGGAACCAAATTCCGGGATCGACATGAAATGAAGAAGTTCCCCTCGCGTCCTGCCAACCCAGAGCGAATCTGTTGGGGCTGTGACCTGTACTGTGCGGCAGATTCAATGAAGTGCGGCAATGGTTCCGAGCGCACGCAGCATCCGTTTGAGCTTTTTGGAGAGGACTGGCGCGATTGGGGGCACGACTTTGTCGCAGAGGCGAAAGTCCCGGCCGAGGTTGCTAACAAGAAAGAGTTATGACCCTCCATAAAGGCGATAGCGACCAGGAGAAGGTCACCCATGTGCGTAGAGGAGTCAGATGCATCGGGTGGTATGGAAAGTTTTTTCTTCTGATGGCCTCTGTAACGATTTGGGGCTTGCAATCTTCCAGCGTTGGCATATAGTGGCATTGCGAGGTTGTCCAGTCTGACGCAAGTAGCGTCACCAAGGCACTTTGTGAAAGGTGGTACTTATCGATCCGATTCAACTCCTCCTCACCCCATGACCGGTGTTTCTTAACCCGGTTCACGTTACTGCCAAGTAACGACGATAGCTACAGAAATGTGGCATACGTGCAGGCCCTACGTTCTTCGTGGGGCTTTTGCTTTTCTGGGGGGTACAGTTCAAAGGATAGACTTCGCCATCACACTGATGCCATTCGAGCGAATTGGATCGGTCGAGGTGGGACTGAAAGTGAAAGCCCTTATTGAAGGAGATTCCAGATGATCACGGTTATGGTGACCTTCCAACTGCCAAAGGCGATGACCCTCGACGAAGCGCGAAGGATCTTCTTAGGTACCGCACCAAAGTATCAAGCGGTCGCCGGGCTTATCAGGAAGTACTACGTGCTGGCCCAAGACGGGAAGACCGCTGGCGGAATCTATCTCTGGAAGTCGCAAGCTGAGGCACAAGCGCTGTATACCGAAAGCTGGAAAGCCTTCGTGCGAGAGAAGTACGGCTGCGATCCTGCTGTCGTGTACATGGACAGCCCCGTCGTAGTGGACAACTTATCGCACGAAATCATTGCTGATAAGTAGCATCGGCAGTCACCGATTCTGCCTGTCAATCCAGTGACTGGTTTCGGACCAAATTTAATGCCGTTGTGCAGCGTCAAGAGCCAGCGGGCATTGTCAAATGCTCGCCCGAAACTTGACATTCGGGGCCTCATCAAATCAGGCAACCGGACAGCCGCCGGTCGTGACCGCGAACGAGGTGTCTTCTGGCGTTAGCCACTCTTCTCGGAAGCTGACCGTCAAAGTTGAATGGCCGGTCTGGAGAAAATGCCAAGACAAAGTAGTCCAACTCAGAGCGAAGCCACTGCCGCTCCATTAATCCCGTGGCGCTGCAGGGCTTGCGCTACAAAGCCTGTTGTCGTCATCTCCTGCACAAACCGACTGAGATACGCCCGCGCAATGGCATCACGACCCTTGGGCACCGCCATGGCTTGATTGATGACCATGAAGCGTCCTTCCAGCAAGCGCAGACCCAACAGGCGTTTGGCATCATCTTGCAGTTGCTGCTTCACACCGGCGGCCACTTCGATCTGGTCTGTGAGCATCATCTCGGTCACCGCAGGCGAGGTCGCTGCCCGAACGATTTTTGCTTTTTTCAACTCGCGAGTCAGGTAAAGATCGTACGCACTGCCACGACCGACGACGACACGCACCCCGTCCTGATCAACATCTTCATTGCGCGTAATGACCGAATCCTGCGGCACCAAATAGGCACCTTCAATGACCACGTACGCGGGCGTGAAATCGATCTCTGTCGCGCGTACCGGATCGATGGCGAAGAATCCGATGTCCCATGCTCCCGACTTGATGCCATCGACGACCTTTCCTGCGGCCGGGTACAGGATCAGTTCTACTGGAACACCCAGGCGACTTCCCAACTCACGCGCTAGATCAACCGATACCCCCTGCGGCTCTCCCGAGATCACATCGCGGGTTGCCAGAATTGGGTTGCCGAAGTTGATGGCTGCGCGCAAGGTACCAAAGGGCGCCAGGGCATCACGTGCCGCGGCGACCTGCAATCTCTCTGGCGACGGCACGGGCGAGGTGCTGGAACAAGCGCAAAACAGCCCAGTAGCTGCGAGTGATGCGAACGAGGAAACCCCCTGAATACCGAAATTGGACATTGGCAACATCCGATCTGCTTTTTGTATGCGAATTGAGGCGTGAAGTGTAGTATCCCGAATTGAAATTTCTTATGGGCTTGCGCGGAGAGGCGGCGAACCAGCAACGATAAAGCGGTGGTTCAATCTATTCTGTGCTTTCACGCTGCCCCTTGGTGACACGCTGGTACTATTCGACGAAGGATCAACTCACCAATGGACAAGCTGACCAACCTTTCGTTAACCTCGGCCGCGTCGCAGCTGCGCTCCGGCGACTTGTCGCCAGTGGCATATGTCACTTCTTTTCTTGATCGCATTGACCGTTATAACCCGGCGTTGGACGCCTTCATCGACATCGACCGCGAGGGGGCACTGCTGGCCGCAAGAAACGCTGAGCGCGAAATCGCTGAGGGAAAATGGCGTGGACCCTTGCATGGTGTGCCGGTCGCTTTGAAAGACATCTTTGATGTCGCTGGACAACGAACATCCGCCCATTCAAAAGTTCGCATGGACCATGTGGCCGATCGCGATGCCTTTGTGGTGATGAAACTGCGTCACGCAGGTGCCATCATCTTTGGCAAGACGGCCTTGCACGAGTTCGCCACCGGCGGGCCTTCGTTTGACCTTCCGTGGCCGCCGGCGCGTAATCCGTGGAAACGCAGTCATCACCCCGGAGGCTCATCTAGTGGAGCGGGTGTCGCAGTTGCCGCCGGATTCGCGCCGGTGGCCCTTGGCACTGACACGGGCGGCTCGGTTCGCAACCCGGCCACAGCCTGTGGCGTGACGGGAATGAAGCCGACCTATGGTGCCGTTAGCAGGAGCGGCGTTTTTCCACTGGCGTTCTCGCTCGACCATGTTGGAACCTTGACCCGCAACGTGCAGGACAACGCGATCGTGCTCGAGGCGCTTCTTGGTCGGGATCCTGACGACATCACGAGCGTGGAACATCCAAACCCTGATTTTCGAACTTCACTCAACGATGGGTTGAAGGGAGTGCGCCTTGGCGTGATCGAAGAATTTGGTGAGGCGGCAAACCCGGAAATCCGTGCTGCCTTTGCCGAAGCCTGCCAGACTCTTGAGCGGTTGGGTGCTGATCTCGTGCCATTGAAACTTTCGCCGCTCGACACCTATGTGGGTTGCGGCCGCCTTATCCTTCAGGCCGAGGGTTTCTCGATCCATGAAGAATGGCTGCGCACGCGCCTTGGTGACTACGGTATGCGTGGCCGAACCCGCCTTCTGCCCGGTGCCTTTCTCGGTGCCAGCGACTACATTCGCGCGCAGCAAATGCGAACTGTGTTGGCACGGGAATTCTCAACGGCCATGGAAACGGTTGATGCGGCACTTTGCGTGTCAAGCCTGGAAATGCCTTGCGCCATCGACGACGAAGCCGAGATCGATCGAACCTACGACCGTCAGGCACGCACCCCGTTTAACCTCACCGGATCGCCAGCCATTTCCGTACCGATGGGATTTTCGAAGGATGGGCTTCCGATTGGCCTCCAGGTGGTGGGCCGTGCCTTTGGTGAAGCAATGGTCTACCGCGTCGCGCATTCCTACGAAAGTAGGACCGAATGGCACCTTCGCTGTCCCGATCTCGAGGCGGCGAAAACTGCAGCACAGCATTAACAGACAGGATTTACAGCATGCATCCACGTCAGCGTATTGACTATTCAACGCCGTTCCGTCGCCCGCCCCTGCAAACCACCGACGGCACCCGACTCATCATCTGGCCGGTAGTCAACGTCGAGGAATGGGAGATCGAGCGGCCAATGCCCCGCCACGCATCGCAGCCACCCGGCGGCATCTCAAGCGTTGTTCCGGATATGCCTAACTGGACCTGGCATGAATATGGCATGCGTGTGGGTTTCTGGCGCCTTCTGGATGCGTTTGAAAAACGCGGCATCAAACCGACGCTGTCAATTAATTCGAAGGTGTGCGAAACCATTCCACAGGTGCCGGAGGCTGCACGCGACGCCGGATGGGAGTTCATGGCGCATTGCCATGTGCAAATGCCAATCCACAAAATCGAAGATCAAGCCGCGATGATGAACCAGTCAGCGGACTTGCTTCAACGGTTTCTCGGTTATCGCCCGAGAGGATGGTTGGGACCCGGGCGGACCCAGACGCTTGAGACGCTGGACCATGTCGCGGCCGCTGGGTTTGACTGGTTCGCCGACTGGATTCTGGACGACCAGCCGCTGTGGGTAAAAACCGCCACGCGGCCTTTGGTCTCGATACCGTACACAGTCGAAATCAACGACATCACGATCATGGTCAGCGGCATGCACGAATCAGATGCCATGCTGCGCCGCGCCAGCGATGCATTCGAGCGCCTCTATGCAGAAAGTGCCCAGTCCGTTCGCATCATGGCGTTCGGCGTGCATCCCTATGTGTCGGGTGCAGCCCACCGGATCGCCTACTTTGAGAAGATGCTTGACCTGTTTGCAAACCGTGAAGGCGTGGCCTTTTGGTCGGGCGATCAGATCCACGACTGGTTCGTTGCGCAACAGCTTCGCGCATCCGTTTGATTCAATTTACTCAACCCCAGGAATCCCAAACCATGAACAAGTTCTTCAAGCGCGTGACGACGGTCATTGGTTGCGCCACTGCCGCCACCATTTTGGCAAGCTCGTCAGCCTTCGCGCAGTCTTATCCGAGTCATCCCATTACCATGATGGTTCCATTTCCTGCAGGCAGCGCGACTGATAGCGTCGCCCGACTGATTGGTCTGAAGATGGCTGAAAAGCTCGGACAGCCGGTTATCATGGAAAACGTACCGGGTGCAGGCGGCACCATCGCCGCAGCCCGTGTTGCGCGTGCCACACCGGATGGTTACACGATGTTGATCCACACCACCATCGCGCTGTCTGCGGCACTTTACAAGAAGCTGAGCTATGACACCGCTACCGCTTTTGAGCCAATCGGCCTCATCAACATCGGCCCTTATGTTTTGGCGGCCAATCCCGCATATCCAGCCAAAGATGCGAAAGAACTGTTCGCTAACCTGAAGGCAAACGGGAACAAAGTTTCGTTCGCGAATGCCGGCGTCGGCACCGGATCTCACCTGTGCGCAATCAAGTTGGCGCAAACACTGGGCGCCGAGCCGAATTTGATCCCTTACAAGAGCACCAGCTTGGCGCTACAGGATGTAATCGCTGGTCATGTCGATATATTGTGTGACCAGACCACGAACGCCTTTCCACATTTAGCGTCGAAGAAGATCAAGGCCTATGCTATTACGTCCCCGCATCGCAGTGCGGCCTTCCCCGATATTCCGACCACCCGCGAACTTGGCATTCCCGATGTTGATGTTTCCGTTTGGCATGGTCTTTACGCGCCCAAGGGCACGTCCGGCACCATCGTCAGCCAGTTGAACGCTGCGCTACAGATCGCGCTGGCCGATCCCGCTGTGCAGAAACGCCTGGCAGACATGGGAACGGACCCGTTCCCGGCGACTCAGCGCAGTCCGGCGGCGCATACAAAATGGCTCGCAGACGAACTAAAGAGCGTCCGTGAGGTGATCGAAAAGGCAAAAGTTCAGATTGATTAACGATGACAAACGCGACTGAATCCGAAGCGCTGCGCGCGACCCTGGACCGCTTGCGCATTGCCGTGCCCGCAGCCGACATCCCTTTCTTGCTGCGGGCGTTTCAGCGGCAGCGACAACTTGTCGATTCCTGGAGCAAGTTCGTTCCGCCGCAAACTGAACCGGCTCACGTATTCGCGCCTTCACGGTCACGGGCATTTTCTCCACCCCATTTTTAGTCATTCATCGCGGGTAACGGCTGGCAGTTCTTTCGTACGAGACATTAGTTTGTCACCGACTGCTGCTTCCCTTGGAGTAACTGCGTTGGAGAAATCTCTTCGGTAAATGCCCGCTTCGAAGCGCAGACCTGAACGTCTCTTGATGGTCGTTGGCGGGTCCTCACGACGGTCAACTGTCGGCGCTTCAATTTGATTATGCGTTTCGCCCGCCAGTTCGCTCCCACCGGCTCCATTTCTGAGCTGATGCCTGAAGCGCATCCCAACGGGCTGCCAGTGGTTTTTGCCTCAGATGTTTGGTGTCCAGGGGTTTCCTTCTGATTGAGTTGGTTGTACTCCATGAAGGCTTGTCTTTGTCCCAAAGACAACGGGTGGAAAAAACGCGGACGGCGGTTCAAGTGTGGAATGCGGATTTGAACCAAGGTCCACAGCTTTCGATCGGTCCGCCCATCGGTCTTTGATAGTTAGGGCGTCGATCCGGATCAGGCAGTTGGCAACTCCCCACCAGCGGTCACGAGGTCAGCCAAGGTAATCATCAGCAGGTGTGGATCGAGCGGCGAAGGCTCGAAACCAACTTTTTCATAAAAGGAGGCTGCCTCATTGGACAGAGCGTGAACTGTCATCCCTCGAATGCCAATAGCGTCGGCTGCGTGGATGACGCGCATGCCGGCATCTCGAATCAAAGAACGACCGAAACCCTTGCCATGCAACAATTGGTCAACAGCCAGGCGGCCCAAGACGACAACTGGAATGGGGTCCGGCATGTTGCGGCCAAACCGACCTGTGGCCCGCGTCGTGGTGACAGCGCCAGAAGCAAGTGCGTAGTAAGCGACAACCCGCACCTCATCACAAACCACGTAAGTTCGTGAGCCACCCTGAATCTGGTTCTTCAGGCTTCGGCGCTTGAGCCACTGGTCCAGGTTGTCCACACCACAAGAAAAACCATCTGTCACATGATGCTCGGTCAGCGGCATCGGTGCCGTCAACTTCATTCACGTTCCCACGGTGCGGGTGTGAGCATCGTCTTCAGTAAACGGTCGTTAGCTTTGGGCGGCATATCCAATCGGGCCTGAAACTCCTCGAAGGCTTGCGGACTGACAGTCATGATTACCTGGTCGAGCAGGGTGTCTTCTGCGGCAATACGGGCAGAGTCGAGAATGAAGTCAGTTCGATTCTTGCCGCGTGACTTGGCTGCACGGTCAATCAGATCGCGAACTTCGGGTTTGATGCGAATGTTGAGAGTTTCGCGTTTGGCATCGGTGACGGCGTGCATGTGGATTTCTCCTTGAGATGGAGCGACTGTAGCAGACTGTAATGACATTGTCATTAGTTAGCCCGTAAAACTACTGTTGCAGCCGTCAGGTTTCACAATCCGAAATGGACAATCCGCAATGAACGGACAGGAGCCCGCAGCATTACCCACCTGTTGAATTAGTCAATTTTCGAGCGAACAACTATCCGCCACCATACACAAAATCCAACCCTTCATCCGGTTGGATTTTTTTTGACTACACCCGCGTATTCATTGGGGTTCCCGAGGGTTCTTGCGGACTTCGACGTTTTTTCAGGAGCCAAAAATTCGGCCATTTTTGTTCTCTCCAGGCCAATAGTCTCCGCGACGCAGAGAACTCAAATTGGCCGAAGTCCGCAAAGAAAAATGAATATATCCATAAAAATCAACATGTTGCGTGCGGACTGATCGAGAGAGTTGTAAACATTCGGTGAACCCGTAGGCACCTACTGGCAGAGTTCAGCGGCAAAGTTCTTGCGCAGCGGATACAGCCAGATGTCCTTGGCCGGGATGAGTTTCTTGTGACTGATAGATTTCTTGCCTCGCCCGGCAGTGCGTCCTACATTGATCCAGTTGGCCGCCTTGTAGCAAGTCCCGCGGTGGCGTTCGTACTCCACAAAGGTTTCGAGCAACACGGGTCGAAAGCCGTATCGATTGAGCCAATCAATGGGTAGCTGGCGAGCAGCCAGAGAGAGAATCTTCGAAGCCAGCCCCTTGGACTCGATCCAGGGCAGGACCAGGAAACGCGCATTGTTCACCACGAGCTGTAGGTTTTTCTGCCGCTGCTCCTCACTCCAGCCGATAAACTTCTCACGGTCCTTGAGTTTCCAGGCACAGGCACCGAAGCTGATGCAGGCGACCAGTTGTTCACCAGCAAAGACGTTGTAGCGAATCTGGCTGCCTGACATGGGCGTGTAGCCCAGGTAGTGGTAGCGCGCGACATATTCATTCCACAGTCGGGAGGCGACCGTTCCGCTGACCACCTGCAGTGTGATGCGCTGGAGTTCGTGCACGGGCTGCTTGATGGGGGTTTGGGCATCGCTGGCCGGCGTGGGTGCAAAGTGGGCGCGCTTGCGCACCACACCAATTCGCGAGGGTGTCCACAGACATTCCGCATGAAGCAAATGAGCGCAGATCGCGCTGCAGTGGTCGATGTCGACAGTTCCCGCCTTCTCAACGAATTGGCCGATCTCCTGAATATCGCGCAGGTCAAGCGCAACGGCATCCAAGCACCCAGGATCGATCGGACCCTGTGGCGATTGGGAGAGGCGCGCATTGGAGCAGCATTGACGCCGGTATGGATGGTGCGTGGGTTGGCTGCTCACGTGGACGAAGTCTTCCAATCTTTGCTGGACACTCGGCTGCCTGAACAGGGGTTGATCCTGAGCGCCGGACATGAACTGCCCAGGGTGATTCGAAGCCCACGTCGATACCGTGTTGCGTACCTGCGAGATGCATTGGTCGACTACTGCCCGTCACCTTGCATCGACGTCCATTACCTTGAACGCGTTCTGACCACTAACGAGGATGGAGTACCAGTTCCCCGCGGGTCAGCGCTGGCGTGACACCGGAATCAACAAAAACACGAATACGTAAAGGATTACTGCCATGAGTCTCACCCTTCGCCCCTACCAGAGCGCCGCCATTGACGCCATCTACAACTACTTCAACGATGAAGCGGGCAATCCGTTGATCGTGATCCCTACCGCTGGCGGCAAGGCTTTGGTCATGTCCAGTTTTATCGAGGGCGTGCTCAAGGTCTACCCTATGCACGCAATTCGCGCACCCATTCGCCGGAGCAGGTGGCGCAGGTCGCTGCGTCGATTGTCGAATTTGGATTTACAAATCCGATTCTTTGCGGAGCCGACGGTGTCATTGTTGCTGGTCATTGCAGATGGTCAGCCTCTCAGAAGCTGGGGTTGGAATTCGTCCCGGTGGTCGTCCTCGATCACTTGACACCCAGACCATTGAGCCGGGAGGCAATCGCTGTAATGGCCAGATCCTCCCCAATCAGCCACTGAAAGATCTGATTCACCGTGGCCACTTCAGCATCTGTGCCGGGAACCAGGATGACCCGGTCGGTCTGCAGGCTTTTGTGCTCACCGCGACTGAGTTCAGTCTTGATCGCGCCGCTTTGGTCCAGCAGCACACGGCGCAGACCAAACCCTGCCGGACCCCCTTGACGAAAACCCAACTCAATCAGGCGGCACTGGCCGGCAAACACCTTGGCTGAGAGCTCCCGGCTGTATTCCCCCGCCATGGCGCGTTTGACGCCTTTGACGATTGTGGAGACCGGTGAGCCATCGTTTTCGAACTGCTCGGCCACATAGACGACCTGGATGCCTTTTCTGCGGAGCTTGTATTCGTGAAATGCTGCTTCGTCCGCGTCTTGAAACCGGCCCCAGCGACTGACGTCATAGACCAGCACCAGTCTGAAATCGGCCAGACCTGCTTCAACATCAGAAAGGAGCTTTTGCAGGGAAGCCCGACCGCCCAGGGACAAACCACTTTTACCCTCATCGGCATAGGTTCGAACCATGCCTATCCGTTTGATTGCCAAACCGGCATTTCGATGCTAAATTCCCGGCATGGACCCTCGTGGTTTCCCGACGACGCTTCCCGAGTTTCAGAGGGTATTCCCCGATGAAGTGGCCTGCGCGAAATACCTTGAGCATTTGCGATGGCCCCAAGGATTTGTCTGCGTGAAGTGCGGGCATAGCGGTGAGCCCTACCGGTTCGCCAAGCGTACATCGGTCGTCTTGAGATGCCGAGTTTGCCAAGCCAACGTGTCGCTCATGGCGGACACCGTGATGAAAGACAGCCACACGCCGTTGTCTGTATGGTTCTGGGGTGCTTACCTCGTGGCGACGCAGACGCCCGGCCAGTCCGCTCTCCAATTTCAGCGCCAGCTCGGACTGTCGCGCTACGAGACGGCGTTTCAGATGCTCCACAAGCTGCGTGCCGGTATGGTGCGTCCGGAGCGCGACGCGATCGGATCCCAGCATCCGGTCGAAGTCGATGAGACGCTTGTGGGCGGTGGTACGAAGGGCGAAGGACGTGGCGTGCACCATAAGGCGACGGTCGTTGGGGCCATCGAGGTCCGCACCAGGATGCCTGTCGAGAAAGGCAAGAAGCACAAGAGGGCTGTCTACGCCGGCAGATTACGGTTGCGCCTCGTGCCAGGCCGTGGAGCCAGGGAACTCACGAAATTCGTGCAAGAGAATGTTGCCCAAGGAGCTGTCGTGCGCACGGATGGATGGAAGGGCTATGACGACTTGGCGAAGTTGGGCTACGCGCACGAACCCTTGGTACTCGATGGGGACCCGGAAAGAACCGACGCTCACCTGCCGATGATCCACATTGCATTCTCCAATCTGAAGACCTGGCTGCTTGGTACGCATCACGGAGTCAGTCAGCAGCATTTACAGGCTTACCTCAATGAATTTGTGTTTCGCTTCAACCGGCGTTTCTACCCAATGACAGCGTTCAACTCTGCTCTGGGCCTCGCAGCGCACGCGTCAGCACCCACCTACAAGAAACTGTACAGCGGTGAGTGGACGCACCCGACAGCATGATTGGCAATCAACCGGATAGGCAAGGTTGGTACCTGCAATCATAGGATAGGTACACCGAATTTTCTGTCCAAAAAGACCTGACC
>Ga0194060_10001026_pt1 | contig 20304 bp, 18 predicted proteins | sample SepL225m_MetaG_FD_163427 | JGI IMG/M metagenome (GOLD analysis project Ga0194060, IMG submission 163427) | Anoxic zone freshwater microbial communities from boreal shield lake in IISD Experimental Lakes Area, Ontario, Canada - Sep2016-L222-5m | ecosystem: Environmental > Aquatic > Freshwater >... | reverse complement strand
CGATTTTTTTCGACTCAATAAGTTTCTCTATCTTAAGCTCGATCGCGTCCGGCAGCTTGAAGCCGTCGGGTGAAAAAAACTTGATGCCGTTATCCTGAAAGGCGTTATGAGAGGCTGAGATGACCACACCGGCGTCGGCTCGCATCGATGAAGTGATATTGGCGATACCGGGGGTCGGCAGCGGGCCGACCAGGAGAACGTCCACCCCCATAGAACAGATACCGGCGACCAGCGCATTCTCCAGCATATAGCCGGAAAGGCGGGTGTCTTTACCGATCACGATCCGGTGACGGCGTTTCGTGGTGCTTTTGAATATGTAGGCCGCCGCCCGCCCCAACTGCATGGCCATTTCGATTGTCATGGGGTGAACGTTGGCAACGCCGCGCACTCCGTCTGTTCCGAACAGTTTTTTCATATCAAATTTTCTCCTTCACGATACTTCGTACTGACATAATTTGTGATTTTGCAGGTTGGGCAAAGCGGAGCGTGCCCAACGGGCAGGCGTCAATGTTGGGCACGGCAAGAGACCGCCTTTGCCCAACCTACTGATAATTGCTCAATGCTCTGCTCCCCTTGTCGCACGTTTTCCTTCGATCGCCCTGCGGGCCAGTTTTCGGATTTCGAGCGGTTCCGCGTCATATGTGATTTTCCCGTCGTGGACTATCGAAATTTTACCGGTCTCCTCTGACACAACGAGTACCAGGGCATCCGTCTGTTCCGAAATGCCGAGCGCCGCCCGGTGCCGCGTGCCGAAGCTCTTTGCAATATCCGGATTCTGTGAGAGCGGGAGGATGCATCCTGCACTGGTGATTTTTTCACGCTGAATGATGACCGCGCCGTCGTGGATGGGGGAGTAAGGGAGGAATATAGAGTTTAGAAGTTCGCTGGTCACCTTGGCGTCGATCTCGGTGCCGACCTGCACCAGGTGGTCTATCGACATCTGGCGGACTATCACTATCAGAGCGCCAATCTGACGCTCGGCAAGTTCGTGCACACCCTTTGCCAGTTCGTCTACAGTTGCCGACAGGTCACTGTTTTCTTCGCCATTAGCAGGTTTATGGCGCTTCCAGAACGAGTATAGAGCCCGCTTTAAGTCACTCTGGAAAATTACGGCAAGAATTACCGGAGATGATGTGAGAAGAACCTTGAAAAACGAGGCCGTAGAATCAAGGCCGATGGCGGCGGTTAAGGTTTCCGCCATATACAGAGTTGCTAATACAGCCATAAGCCGCGTGGCCGCTTCTTTTCTGATAATCAGGGCGCAACAGAGTACCAGACCTGCGACAAACAGTTCGTCGAAGATGTCGAGCAGAGTGATGCCGCCTGAAAATAGAGCCATGGTTTCCCTTTGGGATTAGTTATCATTCAGCACTTTGCTATAGCCTGCGCCATGTCGGCTACGTCACGCATTGCGCGGACATCGTGTACCCGCAGGATTGAAGCACCGTTAGCTACTGATAGTGCCACTGTCGCGGCGGTTCCGTAGATACGCTCTGAAGTGGAGGGCTGACCAAGAACAGTGCCGATAAATGATTTGCGCGATGTTCCTGTCATTATCGGCAGCCCCAGGCTTTTCAGCTCGCCAAGCCGTCGCAGAATCTCCAGATTTCCGGCGGCATCCTTCCCGAATCCTATGCCGGGATCTACCGCAATGCGGTCACGGGCAACTCCAGACTCGACAGCTCGTGAGACCAGGTTTTGAAGCTGCCCCGCTATCTCGGTCATCAGGTCGGCATAATTGGTATCCTGCTGCATCCCGTCCGGCTTGCCCCGTGTATGCATCAAGACAGCGGCTGCGGAAGTTCGGGCGGCGACATCTGCCATCAGGGGATCAAAGGTGAAGCCGCTTATATCATTTATGATTTCGGCACCGGCGGAGACCGCAGCGGAGGCGACACTGCTCTTCCAGGTATCGACAGATATGGCGCAGGCTAATCTGGCGGAGAGTCTTTCGATAACCGGCAGGATGCGACCGGTCTCTTCCTCTGCGCTGATCGCTCTCGCCCCCGGTCTGGTACTTTCGCCACCTATATCAATTATGTCGGCGCCTTCAGCCTCCATTTTGAGAGCTTGATCTACTGCGCAATCGGGGTTGTTGAAGAGGCCGCCATCTGAAAATGAGTCAGGGGTGAGATTTAAAATGCCCATTATCAGTGGAAGTTTTAGTGAGAATTCCCTCCGGGGGGTGACCCACTTTTCAGGTGTGGAAGCGGTGTCAGCCAGCACTCTGGTCAATACATCAGCCAGCAGAGGGAGGCCAAACGGCTGTGCTTTCAGTTTTCCGCAGAGGAGGTGAAGCTGCTTGTCTGTGCCGATCAGGATGGCATCGGTGCCTTTGATGCTGCAGGCCACAGTGCCCCGCGCTACGGCGGCATCTCCACACAGCGAGAGCATCTCCTGTTTCAGAATGTTCGCCTGGCGGCACTCAAGATAATTGATACGAATACAGCGGGTAAACATTTTACCCGCCATCATGGCCACGCCGACCGGGTCAGCACCGATCCGTTCAAGTTCAACCCTGGCCTGCTCCGGTGTGCTGATTGCCAGCCCTCTGGCTGAAAACCGCTCCACGCTACACCTTTATAGCGGTATGTGGTTTTTCTGCTGCTGCGGTTTCTGAAGCGGTAGTTACAGGCGCTGCCGGTTCGGAGAGTTCGGGAGTGATCAGTTTTCCTGTCTCCATGATTTCATCTACCTGCGCACCGGAGAGGTTTTCAACTTCAATCAGGCACACCGAAAGATTGTGAAGCGTATCCAGATTGCCGCGCAGCAGAGTCAAGGCGCGGTCGTAGGACTCATCAACAATCCGTTTAATCTCATCGTCGATCCGCTCGGCTGTCTGTTCGCTGAAATTTTTATGAGTAGCCATCTCGCGTCCCAGGAATATCGACTCATCCTTTTTGCCAAAAGAGAGCGGCCCCATCCGGTCACTCATGCCCCATTCGCAGACCATCTTGCGCGCCATATCTGTTGCCTGCTCTATGTCGTTCCCTGCGCCGGTGGTAAAGGTATTGAATATCAGCTCTTCAGCCGCCCGTCCCCCCATCAGAACCGCGATGCGTGCCAGCAGCGATTCACGCGAATAGCTGTGTTTATCCTCTATCGGCAACTGCATGGTGACACCCAGCGCCCGCCCGCGAGGGATAATTGACACCTTGTGAATCGGGTCTGTGCCTGGCACCAGCTTGGCCACTAGGGTGTGACCAGCCTCGTGATAGGCGGTACTTTTCTTTTCAACATCAGAGATGACCATGCTGCGGCGCTCCGCCCCCATCATCACCTTGTCCTTGGCGCTGTCAAAATCGCTCGGCTCGACAATGGCTTTATTCAGCCGTGCCGCCAGAAGAGCCGCTTCGTTGACCAGATTGGCCAGATCTGCGCCGGAGAAGCCGGGGGTGCCGCGAGCAATAACCGCCAGATCAACATTCTCGGCCAATGGCACTTTTTTGGAGTGAACTTTTAAGATCATCTCGCGCCCCTTTACATCAGGGCGAGGCACAACCACCTGCCGGTCAAAGCGCCCCGGCCGCAGCAGCGCCGGATCGAGAACATCCGGGCGGTTTGTGGCGGCAATCAGAATAACCCCTTCATTGGACTCAAAACCATCCATCTCGACAAGCAGTTGATTCAAGGTCTGCTCCCGTTCGTCATGACCGCCGCCAAGTCCGGCACCGCGATGGCGACCTACAGCATCAATCTCATCGATGAAGATGATGCAGGGGGCTCTTTTCTTCCCTTTCAGGAACAGGTCGCGCACCCGGCTGGCGCCGACGCCGACGAACATTTCGACAAAATCAGATCCGGAGATGGATGAGAACGGCACACCCGCTTCGCCGGCAACAGCACGCGCCAGAAGCGTTTTGCCTGTGCCTGGAGGGCCGATCAGGAGTACCCCTTTCGGAATTTTCCCCCCCAGTTTGGTGAATTTTTTGGGATCTTTCAGGAAGGCGATGATCTCTTCAAGCTCTTCTTTCGCCTCTTCAATGCCAGCAACGTCCTCAAATGTTATTTTGACCTGCGACTCGGTCAGGTCTTTATCCCGGCTCTTGCCGAAGGACATCGCTTTTCCGCCACCCATCTGCATCTGGCGCATAAAGAAAATCCATACGCCGACCAAAAGGATCAGCGGGAACCAGGAGATAAAGATGGAGAACCAGGAAAATTTTTCCTCCTCCGGTTTGGCGTTGATAGTGACTTTTTTCTCAAGCAGCTTCTCGGTCAGGTCTGCGTCCGAGACCGGCTTGTAACTGCGGAACTCCTTGCCGTCCTTGCCGTCAAATTTCCCTGAAATATCATTGCCCTGGATGACTATAGAAGTTATCTTGCCGGAGTCTATCTGCGACATGAAATCGCTGAAATTGATCTTTTCGGCTGTCGGGCGAGGCTTGTTAAACATGTTGAAGAGCAGGATCATCATCAGGCTGATGACCATCCAGAGCGAAAGATTTTTATAAAACTGGTTCAAAGTAACCCCCAAGAAAGTGTCTGGTGCAATGTTGAAAATTTCGCAAAGCTAGCATAACGGGGAGACGTTTGACAAGCGCAAACAGAAGGGTGTGCGTGATGCATGTATATGACCCGCTTTTCACGCCGTCTGGGATGCCCGGAACTCTTCGCATCGAATGGAAAGATAGAATGAAAGATACTGTTTTATTTCAGATTGACAACTAATCGCTTATGGTGAGAGAGATTCCGATACGTTTCGCTACAGATGGATTGGACTTCTTCTTTGTCACCTTCGGGAAGAGCGGCACTGCATTCTTAGCATTACCCTCTTTTAAAACCGCAGTGACCATCTCTGCCCCCTGACGGCCAAGCCCCGCACGATCAATTTCCTGAACCGCCAGAGTGCCAAGCCCAAGATATCCCTCTGTAGAAATAAATTTTTGAACAGCCTCAAGCTCCTCGTCTGTCATGATTGAAGAGCTTTTCAGCCATGAAATCAATGAAGACAGACATTCCGGTGTGCCTGCAACCGCATCTGCATGAGCTGCAACTAGAATTAGCGGCAAGTCAGGACACTTCGCTGCGCTGGTGGGAGATAAAAGCTTTGCCACTGAACAACACACTTCATCAAAACGGCTCTGGGAAACAGTATTGAACCGTTGTTGCCGCAAGTCGGCAATAACGGTTTGAAGAGCCTCTGTATTGCTCCCCACCTCCAGCTCCTCAGCCAGAAGCACCAGTTGACGCTCAAGCAGAATAAATGGCATGCCCCTGGCTGATAAAACCCTCCCCAGCCAGAGTACCTGGTCAGCAACCACTTCGACCGGCTGATCTGCCAGAGCCGCCAGCCAGGCTGCATCGCTATCGGTGAAGCGTCGCCCCCGCTCACCATAGCGAAGTTCATAATAGGAGAATTCTTCGTGGCAGCGTCTCCCCGCCCTGAGTGCCGCCTGAAGGATTTTCGGATTTTGCGGCACAGGGTGATCTCCTGCCTCTGGGTTTAGCGCTGTGGCTGTGAATCCAAAATTTCCGTCATGCAGGGGATAGAGTGCTTCGTGGAAGCGTTCCAGAACGTCATATATCCGGATTGCGCCAGAGACAGCCTGCTCTTCGATTTCATCTGCAGTGCCGTTTATGATAGTGCGAAACTCTTCCCAGGAGGCATCTGTAGCCGCGCCGAACCCCCGATAGAATAAGACGCCTTCGGCATCTTGCAGATTAAAACAACGGGTGATATCGGGCAGATGTACCTGGTTCCCCCTGGTGGTTCCTTGCAGGACATAGAGAAAGCCGATCAGCCTGCCTGATGATTTTGCGGGCAAAGAGCGAATCTCACGGGCAAAGGCGAGTGAGAGACGAACTGCTGGAAGAATGTCCGGTACGAGGCGCTGAGCAAAGAAAGCAAGGTCGGCAGAGAGCATTTCAAATCTGGATTTTATAAATGGCATGACGCCGTCAAACTGCGGATCTCGTGATTGTATAAGAGCCTGCTCCACCGCAGAAAGAATGACGGCGAGACCACGCAGTTGGGCAATATAGCTCTCCAGCGGAAGCGTACCTTCAACCATGGCGTTGACAAATGGGAGTCGCTCAAACGCCTCGTGGCGATGCCAGGTAGCGGAGCGCAGTCCGTCAATGAGCGTAACTGGTTCAACTTGTTCCATAAATTTCTCCGATCAGGTGAGGTACATGAAAGTGTTCGTCTATAATAATAAAAGCTTAAGAAAGAACTGCCGGAGAGGCTTGCTAATCCGTGCATACCGTCGGCAGCTCTCTGGTATGTCTGACTGCTACAAGATCAAGCTTCAAGGCATGAGCTATCGTCTGGTCTATCGTGTAGAAGCCGATGTTCTGTTGATTTCAGCATCCGATGCACGGAGGTAAACCGGCAGAAGTTGTGACGGTTTGAGTAATTTATCGCCCCTGAATGCATCCACCGCCAGCAGAATCCCGTTGGAGGCACGGGGGGTCTGCATTGGAAAATGTGCAAAAACAGCCTGATCACCCAGTATGTCGTCAATCTGATCGCGGTAGCGGACGGCTCCATCTCCCACAAAGATTACCCGCTCCCCGGTCAGTGCCACGATTCTATCCAGAAGCGCATCAGGTGACAGAACGCAATCATTCAGGCGCGGAACCGGTATCGGAGCTGAACAGTCGTAGAGCGCGGCGTAAACTTCACTTTTTCGCGCATCGATAAGCGGGCATACCGGATATGTTGAAAGCGAAAAATTCATCGCCAGAAGGGACAGCGAGGAGAAACCAACACAGAGTTTCCCTGTCGCCAGTGCCACCCCCTGAATCGTCGCCACCCCGCCACGCACACCGGTAAAGGATCCGGGGCCGATAGAGGCGGCGAAGAGATCGACATCAGACATGGCAACCCCCGCAATATCCAGCATCCGCAATATTTCAGGGACAAGACGGGCAGAGAGGGTGCGGTCTGTATTGAATAGTGATTCGGCAACAATTCTTTCGTCAACAGAAATAGCAACCGTGGCCATTGATGTGGATGTATCTACGGCAAGTATTTTCATGGCAGCACCCTTCCCTTTTTATCGTACCCTCCCGCATGGTATGAGCTTCTAATATACGGCCCGCTCTCAACATGGTCAAACCCCATCTCCAGAGCTCTCTCACGCAACTCTTCAAAGGTCTCCGGTCTAATATACTCCCGCACCGGATAGTGAGCCCGGCTTGGCGCGAGATACTGACCGATGCTGAGATAACTGCATCCGGCCTCGCGAAGATCCTGAAAAACCTGTAGCAGCTCTTCCCGCTTCTCCCCCAGACCGAGCATGATCCCCGACTTTATCCGGATTTGAGGGGCGAGCTCCCCGCAGATTTTCAAGACTGAAAGTGAGCGGTTATAATCCGAGCCGCTCCGGATATGGTACAGCCGCGGCACAGTCTCCACATTATGCCCCATGATCTGCGGATTTGAGGAGACGACGACTGATAGAGCGGCAGGCTCCCCCAAAAAATCAGGAATCAGAAGTTCAATTCCGGTCTCTGGCGATACGGCGCGAATTGCAGCGACAGTTGCGGAGTATAATCCTGCACCACCATCCGGCAGGTCATCGCGGGTCGGGCTGGTTATCACGACGTGAGACAGCTTGAGGAGCCTGACCCCCTCTGCGACCCTGCGCGGTTCATCAGCATCAACCGGAAGCGGCTCACTCTTACTGACATTGCAGAAGGAGCATAATCTGGTGCAGATTTTGCCTAGTATCAGAAAAGTTGCCACTCTGCTCCCGAAACATTCCGAAATATTCGGACAGAGTGCCTGCTGACAGACGGTGTTCAGTCGCAGCTCCCACAGCAGCTTACGCATCACCCCCTGATCTCCCGGATTGCTCTTTTTCTGCAACCACTCAGGTTTACGTTCTGTTTTCACGCGCCCTCTCCGTATATATTCCAGTTATCATTCAGATATTTTTCAGTTTTAAGACGAGCCAGGTGTCCCAGTTCGACGGATGAGAGAGGCTCATCAATCAGGAGCGCGTTCAGGCTGCTACAGAAGGAATCTTTCAGACGCGCTTTCAGGAAGGAAAAATCCGGCGCAATCCCGGCATCAGAGAGGCTGGTAACCAGTTCATGAACAGCCGGAGGGGGGGAGGCAAGAAACCTGACACCATCTGAAACCCAGTTTATCAGCGGGATGGATCCATGCTGGAAAATGACATTTTTCATCCGGCGCTGCGCATTGCCCCCCATTTTACGACCGTCGATCAGAATGTCGAAAGTCTCTTTTCCGGCAAAACAGAAGTCGGTTCGCTCACCAAGCTTCTCCCCGTTTGCGTTGCTCTCCACCACATAGCCAGCATTTAATCCGAGGCTTATGTAGAATTGAAGCAGAAAAGAGGTCAGAACTCGAAATGAATCCTTGATGGAGTTTGAGGCCGGAATCTGGTGAGGCGCACAGACGATGCTGTAGGTAAGTTCGTCAGCATGGTAGATAACCCCGCCGCCGGTAATGCGCCGCACAACCGGCATTTGGGCGGAGCAGCAGAATTCAAGATCGAGTACATCGGCAGCTTTCTGAAAACGCCCCAGCGAGAGCGCCGGTGGAGACCAGCCATAAATTCTGAGAACAGGGTGTGACGAAACAGGATCAAAAGATTGCAGCAGAGCCTCATCAATAGCCATGTTTTCAGAACCGGAACTGTTTCCGGAGTCTATGAAGCGCCATTTACGGATTGTCAATGAGATTCCCCCGGAGTGACAGGTGCCGTTGCCGCTGACCTTACCCCCTGCTCTTCCCACATTCCCCATAGAGCATCTTCAAGATTCCTCGCAAATCGCGCCGCATTGAAAAGCGGGGAAGCCATAACCTGCTGACGCAGACCGGTGCGCAACGAAGCCAGCTTTTCCAGATCAGATGAGTGCCGCGCGGCTTTTGCAACGTAGTCATCCTCGTTGTCAGCCACCCAGTCCGACAGACCCGCATTGGAGAGAACGCTTACCCCTCCCCTGGAAATGAAACGGTCACCCTTTAAGGTTATGACCGGCACCGCCATCCATAACACCTCAAAATTGGTCGTGCCTCCGGTATAAGGAAATGGATCAAGAGCAATATCCACTCGGTTGTAGGCGTTAAGCAGCTCTGCACGGGGAGAGCCACCTTCGAGTATCAGGCGCTCGGGAGAAATCCCATACGTCGCAAAACGGCTGCGGGTGGTTTCACTGACTGAACTGCTGCCCAACTGTCTGGTTTTTAAAAACAGTCGTGAGGATGGTACAGCATGAAGCACCTTTGCCCAGAGAGAAACTACCGCATCGTTCATCTTTGCCAGGTTGTTGAAACAGCCAAATGTTATACAGCCTGATGAGAGAGCCGGCAAAGGGGCGACCTCAACAGAGAAGTGGGGTGGAGAAAAGCAGCCCCATGCATCCGGCATTCTCCAGATTTTTTCCGAATAATAACAGTCGGTTTCTGGTGGAGTCACATGGTTATCCCCGATCAGATAATCTATTTCAGTAACTCCGGTAGTAGCCAGATATCCAAGCCAGGTGGCCTGAACCGGCGCAGGTTTCCATGCGAACATCGGGAGCCTGTTGTTTCCGGTATGGCCGGCAAGATCGATCAGGATATGGAGTGCGTCTCTCTGAATGGTCTCAGCAGCGGCTTCATCGCTAACCCCGACTAAAGATTTCCATTCTGAAAAAAACGGTCTTATCCTCGCGGTAAGCTCATCAGCGTTACAGTCATTTGTGTAGGCGATAAAATCGATGTTTGAGGAAACAAGCCTCCCCATTACGCTTTCAAGAAAAAATCCGACAGGGTGGTTACGTAAATCCCCGGAGACCAGACCGACCCGCAAGCGTTCCGGCTTGGGTGAACATTGCCAGGCTCTGAATTTTTTCCGCACCTTTCCCGCAGCCATCTGACCAAATTTCTTAGCTTCCTCCAGCAAAAACAGAGGGTTACGAATTGAGACGTAGTTCAGGCAAAAGATAACATTACTCTGTGCCACCGCCAGATCAGGTTCAATTTCCAGCGCGCGCCGGTAGCACGCTTCGGCTGCTTCAAGACGGTCAAGCTCTTTATAAACATTACCAAGATTGTTATGAGCCTCTGCAAAATCGGGCTTTAATTGAATAGCCCGGCAAAAGCACTCTTCCGCATCTTTGAGGCGTTCCATGGATTTTAGCGTATTTCCAAGATTGTAATGGGCGTTAGGGAAATCCGGGAAAATATCCAGTGCCCGCAGATAACACGATTCCGCCTCTTCAAGCATCCCGAGGTCATTTAAAAGCGTACCCAGATTGGAGAGCGCATCCGGATAATCCGGAGTTACCTTAAGCGCCAGACGATAACTCGCCACTGCTTCCATAAATCGACCAAGCTCTTTATAAATATTACCCAGCGTATTATGCGCCTCAGCATAGTCAGGTTTGATCCGGATAGCTCGAAGGTAGCATAGCTCTGCCTCCTTAAGTCGTCCGAGTTCCTTAAGGGTAACATCAAGATTAGTCTGGGCCTGCGGATCATTCTGCAGCAGTTCTGCCGCTCGCTGCATCGGCTCAACCGAATCTTCTCCACGCCCAACCGTTTTCAGAACAGCGCCCAGAACTTTCCAGCCGAAACCAAACCTGGGAAAACGCCCGGTGAGGTTTCGTGCAAAAGCCTCCGCCTCTGCAAAATGCCGCTGATTGAACAGCGTCACAAGATGAGCAATTTCAGCCTGAGCCGGTTCTGATTGGCTGTGTGAAACGCCTCTGGTCTGACCCCGCCTGCGCTGATTACGGTTTGTCATGCAATAACTCCGTTTTTCACTTCCCACATCCCCCCGATATTATCTTATTCCAGTCTGTCGAAAGCATCCTGAAGCTCCTTGTCTGGCTCTTTTCCCTCAAGGACTGTCTTAAGGTAGCAAATATAGGTGTTGCCTGGATCCAGCAGATTTCCAATAATCAATATAGACAAAGCTTTATCGTTCCTGCCGACCTGAATCAATGAGAGGGCATATTCAAGGCAACTGTTGGCCCCTTTCTCTGATTTTTGTTCCTTCATTGATTCAGTTACCGCTGCCAGGTTCTGTTGCGCTTCCGGCAGGTCATGCTGCAACTGGAGTGCATTGATATAACAGATAAGGGCTGTTTCATAATCACCCTCTTCCCTGTAGACATTGCCAAGGTTCACTTTTATGAATGGCGAAGAGGGAAGGAGCTCTTCTGACTTGAGCAGATATTTTTTGGCCTGAACAGACTTTCCGGTTTCAGCATACAGCGTACCAAGCAGATAATTGGCATCAAGGTGCTTAGGCTCTTTCATCAGCACCATCTGGTAGAGTTTTATGGCCTCTCCATACTTTTTAGCTTTATGACTGGCATGCGCCTTGACAAAAACTTTATCATTCGACACGGCAATTCTCCATAATTTAGTTTTGTTTGTGCAGCAAAATAGCACAGAGCGGCTATATCACCCTGCAAGTTAAAACCTGATGTTGACACCAACACCGATCGATTGTGGTGGGGCTTCTCCACGCTGCAAGTCGGCAGGAATATACAGATATTTGTAGTCAAGACTCAGCGAAAAGTTGCCGCCAAACTGGTAGCTGGCACCCGCCTGAGCTGCCACTCCGGTTTTTAATTTCGTGGTGTCGCCCAGCTTTACTTCCGGCAGAAGAGTATAAGCGATTCCGGTACCCAGATACGGCATAAATCCCTTGCCGCCACTGAAACCATATTTCGCGCCAAGAATCGAGGGGGACTGGACTTTGGGATCCGGTGTCGCATGAGTGAAAGGGTCGTGTCCGACAGATAGACGGGTGATGGCATCATCGGCGGGGGAAGTCGTTGAATCTGCCAGCAGTATGCAGAGTATCACTGCATGTAACGCTATGATCAAACTGTAATTCATGCCGGCATTATCCACTCTTTCATTCAACCATGAGAAACAGACATTGCTTTACGTTATCCTGTTTATCATGTATAAACCAATACCCTTTCTCGTAGAAAGTTTTTTTTACTTCAGACAGAGCTTCCCCAGATTTCCGTCGTCCGGATGACACTAATGACAGAAGAATTCAGCGAAATATTCTTAAGCACCGTAATCGGTCGCTCTGTTATCAACAGCAGAGGGGAGGAGCTTGGTGTCCTTCGTGATCTTGTCATGGTGCCGGGGGAGGTTTTCCCGGAAGTTTCGCACATCATCTTTAAATCACGAAAAGGGATGAAATCGCTCCCCTGGGGTGAGGTTTCACTTTTTACCCATATTCTTATCTCGGCGGCCGGTATAAATCCTCCCGGCCTTGATCTCTACAAGCCTCAAGATGGCGAGATTCTAGTAAAACGTGACCTGCTTGACAAGCAGATCGTGGATGTCGATGGCGCTAAAGTTGTCCGGGTCAATGACATCAAACTGGGTAAACTGCATGGAAAACTCTGCATTTTCTCGGTAGATATCGGGTTTCGCGGCCTCCTGCGGCGGCTTGGTTATGAGCGTTTCGGCGAGCAGATCGCCCGCCTGCTCCGTAAAGAGATATTGAACACTGAAATCAGTTGGGAATACGTTCAGCCGCTCGAAACAAACTCTTCAAAGCTGGCGCTCAACATCGCCAGGAACCAGATGAACGAGATGCATCCGGCAGACCTTGCGGACATCATTGAAAATATCCCCATTCAAAGCATCCGCACCGTTCTTGACTCGATTGATGCCGAGACGACCGGCGAGACCCTTTACGAACTTGAAGCTGATATGAGAAATGTCGTCATCAGCCAGATGGATGATGAGGAGGTTTCAGACATTTTGGAGGATATGGAACCGGACGAGGCGGCGGACGTTCTCTCCGACCTCCCGGAAAAGAAGGCCCAGGAACTGCTGGACATGATGGATCAGGAGGATGCCGAAGACATTCAGGAACTGCTGGAACATGAGGAGGATTCCGCCGGCGGTCTGATGAATCCGGAATATTTTCGCCTCACTTCTGACATCACGGTCGGAGAGGCGCTGGAACTTTTAAAGAAGAGCGCCAGGGAGATTGAGACCATCTTCTACGGCTATGTCGTGGATGCGGACGATCGCCTCGAAGGGGTCGTTACCTTAAAGGGTCTGCTGCTGACCCCCCCAGAGACGCACATAACCGATATGATGGAGGAAAACGTCAAATCGGTTCAGATCGACGCCGAACCGGAAGATATGCTGGAGACACTCGCAAAGTACGACCTTATTGCTGTGCCGGTTCTGGACGGGGAGAACCGCATGGCAGGCATCGTCACGGTTGACGATGTTCTGGCGCACTATCTTCCGCTGATACTCAAAACCAAGCGCCGCTAGGGACCAAATAATGTCCATATTTTCCAGCATAGCTTCATCCAGATTCCTAAAGCCGGTCAAGGGGTTGAACGCCAGGAATATCATGCTCTTTCTGGCAATTCTGGGGCCCGGCATCATCACCGCCAACGTGGACAACGACGCCGGCGGGATAACCACCTATTCTCTCGCTGCGGCAAACTACGGCTACGCCATCCTCTGGATGATGATACCGACCACGATTGCACTGGTCGTAGTCCAGGAGATGTGCGCCAGAATGGGAGCGGTCACCGGCAAAGGGCTCTCCGATCTGATCCGTGAATCCTTTGGCGTCAAAGTCACCTTCTACGTCATGATCGCCCTCCTGCTCACCAACATGGGCAATTCAATCTCCGAATTCGCCGGGATAGCCGCCAGTCTGGAGCTTTTCGGCATCAACAAATATATCTCAGTGCCGATCAGCGCAGTTTTAGTCTGGCTCCTGATTGTCAAAGGCTCCTACAAGGTTGTCGAAAAGGTGTTTCTGGTAGCCTGCCTGGTCTATATCGCCTACCCGGTCGCCGCCTTCATGGCGGGGCCTGAGTGGAATGTCGTCATGAAAGCGACCGTCACCCCCACTTTCAAAACAGACAGTGCCTACATCATGACCCTTATCGGTATCGTCGGGACAACAATAGCCCCCTGGATGCAGTTCTATCAGCAGGCTGCGGTAGTAGAAAAAGGTATTACCGCCGAGCAGTACAATTTTTCACGGATTGATGTTATCTTCGGCTGCGTCATGGCCATCGTCGTGGCTTTTTTTATGATGGTCGCCTGCGCCTCCACCATACACATCCACGGGCTGAAAATTGAGACCGCTGCCGACGCCGCCCTCGCCTTAAAGCCGCTGGTCGGCCAGTACGCCTCGTCGCTGTTCGCCTTCGGGCTGTTCAACGCATCACTTTTCGGGGCATGCATACTCCCGCTGTCAACTGCATACTACATCTGTGAAGGGATGGGATGGGAATCGGGGGTCAACAAGGATTTTGAGCAGGCACCGCAGTTCTTCTGGCTCTTCACGATCATCATCTTCGTCAGCGCCGGACTGATCCTCATTCCGAACGCACCCTTGATGACAATAATGTTCATTTCGCAGGTGGTAAACGGGGCGGTGCTGCCGTTCGTACTTATACTGATGCTCAAACTCATCAACAACAAAAACCTGATGGGGAGTTACATAAACGGTCCGTTTTTCAACATAATCGCACGGCTTACCGTTGTTATTATGATCACTCTGACCGCTGTTATGACAATAGACATGATTTTTCCCGGTCTTATCAAACGACTGCTGACGTTCTGACTAAAGAAACTTGAGCGAACTGGAAATAATCTTGGTAAATGCGGGGGATCATAAAACTGTGTATTGATATCACCCTCGTTACCAAGCTCCGCTTGGTAACGCAATGGCAGTGCAAGCTCCTGCTTGCAGATCCCGGAGACGCCAAGCGGGAGCTTGTCACGCCACTGCATTACGCAGCAGGAGCAGCGTAACGAGGAAACTGAGAGAAAAGGATTAACCATGGGGGAAATATTGCAAGGAAAATAGATAATTTCACACTCCTTGATTATATGAAACTGCCGGAGGGGGAGCGGCTTGAGATACTCGACGGAGTCCCTTACGACATGTCGCCGTCGCCATCTGTGAAGCATCAGAAGGTAGTTCTCAACTTTGGCGAGGTTGTGAACAGGCATTTCAGAGAAAAAGAGTGTACGCCGTTTATAGCTCCGGTGGATGTCGTGCTTGACGACATCAATGTGGTTGAACCGGATGTTTTTGTTGTCTGCGATAAATCGAAAATCACGGATGCCAACATCAAGGGGGCTCCCGACCTGATTATCGAAGTACTCTCCCCATCCACCGGTTTAAAAGACCGCCGCACAAAAAAACAGATATACCAGGCTCATGGCGTGAAGGAATATCTGATTGTCAGTCCGATGGAAGAGACGGTGGAGCGTTTTTACCTGAAAGAAGATGTCAGATACGGGGAGTCGGATATTTTTTCATGGCACGAGTCGTTTGCCTCAAAGATGTTTCCTGATCTGATTTTTGATATGAGATTCATCTTTGATAAAGAAGATCTGTAGGGTGCGCCGTGCGCACAGTGGAACTGTTGTGAGGTTGCCGATAGTATGGTAAATAGTATTGCAAATAATTCTGTTGAGGTAAATGTATGCCATCAATAAGCGCCAATGAATTGAAAACACGAGGAGTATCGGCTATCGAATCTGTTCTTCTCCAGCAGCCGGAGGCAATTATCTCCGTACATGGCAAGGAGCGTTTTGTGGTAATGGATATGAACCAGTACCATTACCTGCGTGAGTGCGAACTGGAAGCCGCGCTGATGCAGACCCGGGCTGACATTGCTGCCGGAAGGTGTGTCAGGGAGACAGCCGAGCAGCATCTGGCGAGACTGAAGTCAGCCTGATGAGCTATACGCTGGTTTTTACCGTACGATATGAAAAACGGGCGCGTCGGTTTTTGAAACGTCATCCTGAACTTGAACAGCAGTACCTGAAAACCCTGCAACTGCTGGAAGCAAATCCCTTTCATCCTTCGCTAAGGCTGCACAAGCTTTCCGGCAATCTGGACGTGTTGCATTCGGTATCAATCAATCTTTCCTACCGGATTACCCTGGAGTTTCTTGTCAGCGAACTGGAGATAATACCGGTAAATGTGGGGGATCATGAAACTGTGTATTAAAAATAAAACCAAGGAGCAATAAAAAATGATTCCACGCTATACCCGCCCTGACATGGCAAAAATCTGGGAGCCGGAGAACCGGTTCAAAATCTGGCTGGAGATTGAGACGCTGGCCTGCGAGGCACAGGCTGAACTGGGGGTTATTCCGAAAGAGGTTGTGCCGGTTATCCGCGCAAAGGGGAATTTCAATATCGAGCGGATAGATGCCATCGAGCTTGAAACCAAGCATGACGTGATTGCCTTTCTGACATCAGTTGCCGAGTTCGTCGGCCCGGAGGCGCGCTTTATCCATCAGGGGATGACCTCATCCGATGTGCTGGACACCTGCCTCTCTGTCCAGATGACCCAGGCGGCTGATGAGCTTCTGGCTGATCTGGACATGCTCCTTGAATCGATCAAAACACGCGCATATCAGCATAAAAACACTGTCTGCATGGGGCGCTCACATGGCATCCACGCTGAGCCGGTGACATTCGGACTTAAACTGGCATCTTTTTACGCCGAGATGCAGCGCAACCGCATCCGTCTGGCTGCCGCCCGCGAAAACATCGCCACCGGGGCGATCTCTGGGGCGGTCGGCACCTTCGCCAATATCGACCCGTTTGTTGAAGAGTACGTCTGCGGGAAGATGGGACTGAAGCCTGAGCCGGTATCTACACAGGTTATCCCGCGTGACCGTCATGCCGAGTTCTTCTGCACTCTCTCCATCATCGCCTCCTCCATCGAGCGGATTGCGATTGAGATCCGCCACTTGCAGCGCACCGAAGTGCTGGAGGCGGAGGAGCAGTTTACCAAGGGGCAGAAAGGCTCTTCCGCCATGCCGCACAAACGGAATCCTATCCTTTCGGAGAACCTGACCGGCCAGGCCCGCTATATCCGCTCGTTCTGTGTTCCGGCTCTGGAGAATGTGGCGCTCTGGCACGAGCGGGATATCTCCCATTCGTCGGTCGAGCGTTACATCGCACCGGATGCCACGGTGGCGCTTGACTTCTCCCTGCGTCGCCTGAGCGGTCTCATAAAAAATCTGGTGGTCTACCCGGACAATATGCTGAAAAACCTGAACCAGATGAAGGGGCTGGTATTTTCGCAAAAAATCCTGCTGGATCTCACCCAGGCCGGGGTCTCCCGTGAGGACTCCTACCGTCTGGTGCAGAAGAACGCGATGAAAGTCTGGGAGGAAGGGGCAGATTTCAAGGCCGAACTGCTGGCCGATCCGGAAGTGGTCGGTGCGCTGGGGGAGGCAAAAATATGTGAGGCGTTCGACCTTGATTATCATCTAAAGCATGTCGATACCATTTTCAGGAGAGTTTTCGGTGAGTAGGCTGCTTGACTTCATACAGGGACTTCTGCGTCCAAATGGCGCTGATGGATTTACGATCTTCTGGGCGAAGGAGATTCTGGGGGCACTCTTTATCGTCGGCCTCTTCTGGATGCTGTCACAGCTTATCGTTATGATTCTGAGCAGGTGGGGGAGGCGTCTCACCGCTTTTACCGCCACCGATCTGGACGACCGCCTCTTGGAGCGGGTCATCCCGCACGTATCCAGGCTTTTGAATATGCTGGGGGCGTACATCGCCATAAGGACGCTTCCGCTGCATGAAAAAATCGTGATTGTCGCCTCCGGAATTCTCTTTATCATTTTAGTGGTGATAGTTTTTAACCTCATCTACCACCTCCTTGATGAACTGATGAAGTGGTATGTGGCCGGTCAACAGGAGAGCGCGGTCAGCGTCATGTCCCGGCAGATGCTCCCTATTGCCGAAAAGATGGTGTCTCTCTTTCTGATGGGGGCAGCCCTTATCATCGTCTTGAAGCACTTCAACTATGATATTTTTTCTCTTGTCACAGCTCTTGGCATCGGTTCTCTGGCAATCGGTATGGCGGCCAAGGATACACTGGCCCATATGATATCAGGTTTCACCCTGATGCTGGATCGCCCCTTTCGGATTGGCGACCGGATCCAGCTTTCGGGGGGGCAGGTCGGCGATGTGGCCGACATTGGCCTGCGCAGCACCAAGATAAAGACGCTCGATAATCAACTGCTGGTCATCCCGAACTCAGATCTATGCAACACGATGCTGATCAATCAGGCTTTTCCGGATCCCCGTGGCAAGGGGAGGGTCAACATCGGCGTCGGTTACGGGTGCGATGTTGTCATCGTTAAAGAGCTGCTGGTTGCAACTGCGCTTGAAGTTGAAGGGGTTTTGCCCGATCCGCCGCCGGAGGCTTTCTTTGTCTCGTTTGGTGATTCTGCCCTCAATATGTCGCTCTTTTTCTGGGTCTCTGAATATGCTGACATTTTTCCGGTGACAGACAGGATTAATACACGGATTATCAGTCGCTTCCGGGAATGCAATATAGATATACCGTATCCGGTCAGAACTGTTCAACTGCTGTCAAATCAAACTTTGACCGGTAAACCCGAACAGACCTAACATTGCTGTGGCACCGATGAAATGACTAAACTAACTGAACCTACAAGGAACGAATAAAACTATGCCAGTAAGAATCGAAGCAGTACTGAAACCTGGTGTCCGTGACGCTCGCGGAGAGCGTATCAAACGTGAAATCGAACATTTCCTGCACCTGCCGGTTGCTGAAGTCCGCACTATTGATGTCTACACTGTAGATGCGGTGCTTTCTCCTGCTGAACTGGAACAGGCCGCTTCCGGGCCTTTCAGCGATCCGGTTATTCAGGGGTGGAGTATTGACACCCCTCTGGCCGCAGGTTTTGATTATGCGATTGAGGTCGGCTTTAGACCCGGCGTGACAGACAATGTCGGACGTACCGCCAGAGAGGCGGTTGAGTACCTGACCGGTCGTTCTTTTGCTGATGGCGATGGAGTCTATTATGCGGTGCAGTATCTGATTTCCGGAATCTTGTCAGCGGCTGACGTAGAAAAAATTGCTACCGGCCTGCTCTGCAATACGTTGATCCAGCGCTATTCCCTCCTTTCTGCTGCCGATTTTGCGGTAAAGGGGGGCTTTCCGGCATATCTGCCAAAGGTACAGGCAGAGGTAAAGGCAGAGGTAAAGGAGTACGACCTGGAAGTCCCCGATGGGGAGTTGATGCGGATCAGTAAAGATGGTGTTCTGGCTCTGACCCTCGATGAGATGCAGATCATTCAGAAGCATTACCGCGATCCTGCTGTTCTTGCGGAGCGGCACAAGCGTGGTCTTGGTGCAAAACCGACAGATGTGGAGCTTGAGTGTCTGGCTCAGACCTGGTCGGAGCACTGCAAGCATAAGATTTTTGCCGGTACTGTTCATTATGAGGATGAACATGGCAATAAACAGACCATTAAATCACTGTTCAAATCCTTTATCCAGCGCACCACAAAAGATGTCCGCGAAAAGATGGGGGATAAGGATTTTTGTCTTTCGGTTTTCAAGGACAATGCCGGGGTTATCCGTTTCAACAAGGATTGGTCGCTCGTATTCAAGGTCGAAACGCACAACTCCCCCTCGGCGCTTGACCCTTACGGCGGAGCGCTGACCGGCATTGTCGGCGTCAACCGTGATCCGTTCGGCACCGGTCAGGGGGCAAAACTTATCTTCAACACCGATGTATTCTGTTTTGCCGATCCGTTCTATGCCAAACCGCTCCCATCTCGCCTTCTGCATCCGCGCCGCATCTATGAAGGGGTCGTCGAAGGAGTCGAGCATGGCGGTAACAAAAGCGGCATTCCGACCGTCAATGGTTCGCTGGTTTTTGATGACCGTTTTGCCGGAAAGCCGCTTGTTTTCTGCGGCACCGCCGGGTTGATGCCTGCCGTGCTGAACGGTCAGCCCTCCCACGAAAAATCGATCAAACCGGGCGATCTTATCGTGATGACCGGGGGGCGCATCGGCAAGGATGGTATTCATGGCGCAACCTTCTCCTCCGAAGAGCTTAACGAAAATTCGCCGGTTACGGCGGTGCAGATCGGCGACCCGATAACCCAGAAGCGGATGTTTGATTTTCTGATCCGCGCCCGCGACAAGGGGTTATACCGCTTCATTACCGACAACGGAGCGGGAGGGCTTTCCTCCTCAATCGGCGAGATGGCGGGCGAATGCGGCGGCTGCCGGATGGATCTGGCGAAGGCACCGCTCAAGTATCCGGGGCTTAATCCGTGGGAAATACTGATTTCGGAGGCGCAGGAGCGGATGTCGCTTGCGGTTCCGCCGGAGCGGATCGACGAGTTTATCGATATGGCGAAACGCTTTGGCGTCGAAGCTACTATTCTGGGTGAGTTCACCGATAATGGCGTGTTCCATATCCTCTACGGCGACAGCACAGTCGCATGGCTGCCGATGGAGTTTATGCACGAAGGGCTCCCCCCGATGCAGTTGCCGGCGAAGTGGGAGTTGCGGAGAC
>Ga0194060_10001025_pt1 | contig 20308 bp, 14 predicted proteins | sample SepL225m_MetaG_FD_163427 | JGI IMG/M metagenome (GOLD analysis project Ga0194060, IMG submission 163427) | Anoxic zone freshwater microbial communities from boreal shield lake in IISD Experimental Lakes Area, Ontario, Canada - Sep2016-L222-5m | ecosystem: Environmental > Aquatic > Freshwater >... | reverse complement strand
GATCGATATAGCATAAAATATAATTCATGTACTAAGTAATTACGATATACAAAATAAAAAGTGAATATATAAAAACTAGATTAAAAACAGCAACTATCGCGAAGTTGATAATAGTTTTTGTTAAAATATTGACTGAAAATCACTCTAAAGGAATTAACCGGACTAATACTATCATTCAATTTAGAATAATTCTTATCAAAAAAATAGTAAGCGTTTAAATTCCTGAAAGCACTTTTATCTGTATAATAATTTTTATTAAACCCTTTTTCATTAAAAGGATAAAAACGATTTCCATGATCACCTTCGAGAACAATGATTGAATTTTTATCCTTTAATTGTATCTCATCAATCAACTTAAAAATAATACGGTTTGAAAATGCTAACTGATCAAGGTATCCCTGAGTGTTATATCGATCGTCTTTTGAATAAGCGAATATGCTTTTTTCCTTCCCGTTTTTTGTAAACTTATAAGGATGATGTGGCAATAGAAAGTGGAGGTAAACAAATCTTGGATTTTCCATTTCATTTTTTAGCACCTTATCAAATTCGTTAAAAACTGATTGCAATTGATTTGTATTGTATTTTCTATCGAGCCATTTGTGTGTAACATTAAAAATAGAAAGAAATGAATTTCCATAGACAAATTTCATAGCCCAAAATTTTGAGAAATTCTCATTTGTTGCTGGATGGTCTTTAAAATTAAAGGCAGAGAAATTGTATATTTTATAACCTTCATCATTCAATAACTGCATCACTTTATTGTCATAAATGCAATCCCATACCAATCCAAAATCATCAGGAAATTTCATATCAATCGCATTTTTAAAATAATTCATATTAAGCGTTGATGAGATAGAAAATACAGTATAAGTGTAATTACTTTTTGAATGAGTAGAAAGAAAAAAACCTCTCGACAATAAAAAAGAATCTAAAGGTGAATTGTCGAATCTGAAATTATCTTTTAGCGAAAGTGAACTCGAATATTCGTCAAATACTAAAAAATATATGTTGGGTTTATGAGCCTGTTTTGAGACTTTACTCATTCCGGTATTACCTGGATTTTCGGCCACAAGTTCAAGTATTCGTTGAGGACAAACGATCTTATCATATCCTACATTTGCTAAATCAACAACAATGTAAATTGTAAAAAGTACATTAAAAAACATATTGAGTTTTAGTACTCTGCTTTCATTTAACCGATGTATAAAATAAATGACTGAAATAAAAATGACAATTGCAATGAATATGTTATACCTGAATTGCAAATCAGTTCCTATAACAGATGAAATAGCCGTTTTAAAAAACCCTTTGTAAAAGAAAAACAGTGTAAAAAGCATGGTATACATACCTGCCTTTATTTTATTTTTTGACAGCTTTAACAGTAAAAAATAAACAGCTACAACACATAAAAATGAAATAACAAAAGCCTCTGTTAAATCTCCAATCAACATCCAACTACTTGAGTAATTATACGCGTGAAGAAAAACAAAAAAGATGGCAATAAAAGCGCTTAAAGGTTGTTTCCTGAAAAAATCTTTTGCTAAATTCATTTACTTCCGAAGTGATATAATACTCTACCCGTTCCTTTTATTTCAACCTTTTTAAGCAATTGAAAATAGTTTGAAAATACAGTCTCAAATTCTTGTTGAGAATAATTACTAAATATATCTTCTCTGTTATTTAATAATAGTTGAACCTTTTCATCTTCTTTCGGCACAAACTCTATGATTAAGGTTTTACTGAATGAAGAAAATAATTTTGCAACTTTATCAATTGGCAAATTTTTAGAAATACAAAGGTGATGAATGAGTGCAAGCGCCATTGTAAGATCAAACTTATTGCGATGAACAAACTCACTTCGTTCGTCATTATTCCATCCAATTGCTGGTGTAGGTGTGGTTATATCTACACAAAGGGGCAAGATGTTTTTTACTTTATTGTTTTTTGAGGTATTGTAGAGATTATTTACACAAACTGTATCAAAATCTATTGCAACAACATCAATATTTTTAGATGCCAGTAATTGAGCAAATACTCCATTATTAGTTCCAACATCCAATGCCAATTTTATTTCAATCTCATTAATAAACTGATTGACAATATTTGTCTTCTCAGTCAAATACTCTTTGCTCAAAATGGTATCTGTATAATAGTCATCCCATGTTGAATTACTCTGGTCAACTTTCATTTTTGAAATTGCAGAATACAAATTATCTATCAATGCATACAATCTATTTTTTTGTATTCTGTATTTTTTTACCGATTTAGTTGTGCCCTTAAAGGATGATTGAAAATGAACGTGAAGTAATGATGAAATATTCAATTTTGATTTAAGTGGTAGTGCTTTTGCAACAATATGCAATGGAATTCCATCTGGATAAATCTGTAACATTTTATTCATTCCTTGGTCAACATATTTCATCAGCAACAGCGGACCAAAAAAATTCTCGCAAAATTGACGGTAAGCTATCCAAGGCATACCATCCTCATATTTTTCAAATGAAGAAGTATCAATAAAAATAGGCTTTCCGCGTAAAAACTGAATATTAAAATGTGTGGCATCTTTCAAAATCATCCCTTTATCGAGTGCATCCTTTAACACATCTAAAGTTAACATTGCTGCATCTTTAAACTGATCAAAACTCCATTCGTATGCGTATGAAATAAAAGATAATTGTTCGGGCTTTATTGTTTTATAATGAGTTGACTGATTAAATACAACATCATTTGTTTCAACATGTGAAATGAGCTTTTCTGATTTTGAAAGTAATTGATATAACCCTGAAGAAATGAATAACTCAAAATCAGATTGATACGAAGTATTCATTTGTCGATAAAAAACACCTTCATCATCTTTAAAAACAAAAGCATCTGGATCGCGAAATGATGAATTTACTTTTTGCTTTGTATTGCCCATTTTAGTTTTTGTTATCTGATTTTTTTGTAAACAGAGATTTTACTCTCCACCAAATTGATTTAAAAAAAAATCCTACACCTAAAATGGCACCAATAATGATTTGCACAATAAAACCGGTACTTCCCGGGTCGATATAACATAAAATAAAATTCAGCATATTGATTGTATCGAGACAAATATAATAAAAGTAAAAAGTCAAACTTCCATTTTATTTTCTCATTAGCAGAAATAGCAATTTCAATGAAGTTCGCATTAACTGATAACTCAACCAATTAATCAATTTACTCCACCAATAATGTTGCTTGATATAATCTTCTGCAATAATTTTTTTACACCCAGAAGAAATCAGTTGATTGATGCGAGTTGTTGAGGTTTCTGAAAATGCCTCATCATCAACACACACGTTTAATTCTAAACTTCCATAATCGCTCAAAGTATTGATATTGTAAGAACCTACAGTCGTTAATTTGTTATCAATTATCATCAATTTTCCATGCATCACAGATGCTTGCCATTCAAATATTTCAATGCCATTTCGTAATAAAAATGGATACAAATAATTTGTAGCAGATTTCATCAACCCTACATCACTTTTACTGCTCAATAGTAATTTTATTTTAACTCCCCGTTGTGAGGCTTTTTTTAATAAATGACGCATTCTGTTTCCTGGCAAAAAGTAACTGCTCACAATCGTTAATGATCCGGATGAATTCTTTATGTTTTGTCTGTAAAATCTTGATATTTCTATATTTCTTCTCACAAAATCATTTTGCAATAATCTAACAGAAATATTTTCAGATTTTCTTTCAAGATGAATGAAAGGATGTAACTCATTTTTGAAAAAATATTTCATTTTCTTTCTCCAAACATCTTCGCACACTTTTAAAATATCATTACAAACAACACCTTCTGCTTTTACAGCAAAATCAAGCCATGCAATTTCATCAAGCGAACCGTTGTATCTGTTTGAAATATTGATACCGCCAACAAGTGCTGATTTACCATCAACCAAAATAATTTTATGATGAAGTCGCCTGCCAATTTGAAACTTGAGTATTTTTTGTACGGGAGAAAAAACTTTAAATTTTATTCCTGCATTTTTCATTTCGTCAATATGGGTTTTCGAAATTTTTTCCGACCCATAACCATCAACCACAATAAATATTTTTACCCCCTGCGCAGCTTTTTTCTTTAGCAAATTGATGATGTGCATTCCCGTTTCATCATCATCAAAAATATAAATCTGTATATGTATAAAATGATTTGCCGAAAGTATCATTCTTTCGAGTTCCGAAAAAAACTCAACACCACTTTGTAAAAGCGTTACAGCATTTCCTTTGTGAAATTTATTTTTATCGAACCACCTTTTTAACATCATTCAAAGCTAACTTTTTTCCACCTTCATAAAAAAAGCTGCACAAGGCAGCTTTTAAAAATATTTAATTCCTATTTTATAAATGAATACACTCGCCATAAGCTTGTGCTGCAGCTTCCATAATGGCTTCGCTCATTGTAGGGTGCGGATGTACCGATTTGATAATTTCCATTCCGGTTGTTTCCAGTTTACGAGCTACAACCACTTCGGCAATCATCTCGGTTACATTTGCTCCAACCATGTGCGCTCCTAAAAATTCGCCATACTTTGCATCAAAAATCAATTTGATAAAGCCTTCTTTTGCACCGGCAGCACTGGCTTTTCCGCTTGCTGTAAACGGAAATTTACCTACTTTAATTTCATAACCTGCTTCTTTCGCTGCCTTCTCTGTCATGCCCACCGAAGCTACTTCAGGCGATGTATAAGTACATCCCGGAATGTTTCCATAATTTAATGGCTCGGGGTGATGACCGGCAATTTTCTCAACACAAATAATTCCTTCGGCACTTGCCACATGCGCTAACGCAGGACCTTTTACGATATCGCCAATGGCATAAACACCTTTTATATTTGTTGCATAAAAATCGTCAACCACTACTTTTCCTTTATCAGTTTTTACACCAACAAGTTCCAAACCTAGATTTTCTAAATTGGTTTGAATACCTACAGCCGAAAGCACCACATCACATTCCATATCTTCAACAATGTTTCCTGTTTTGATTTTTACTTTACACGATTTTCCGCTGGTATCAACCGATTCAACCGAAGCACCTGTCATAACCGTAATGCCCGATTTTTTAAACGCTTTGGTAATTTCTTTGCTCACATCCTCATCTTCAATCGGAAGTATTGCTGGTAAATATTCAACCAACGTAACTTTGGTTCCCATGGCATTATAAAAATACGCAAACTCGCTACCAATGGCACCACTACCCATCACCACCATGGTTTTAGGTTGTTCGGGTAAGGTCATTGCTTCGCGATAACCAATTACTTTTTTACCATCAATTTTGATGTTTGGCAATTCGCGGCTGCGAGCGCCAGTTGCCAAAATAATATTTTTCGATTCGTAAATCTTTTTGGCATTTGCCGAATCTGTTACTTCTACTTTATTTCCCGAAACCAATTTGCCAAATCCCTGAATCACATCAATTTTGTTTTTCTTTAACAAAAATGAAATTCCTTTGCTCATATTATCTGCAACTCCACGGCTACGCTTTACCACTGCTGCAAAATCGGTACTCGACTCGCCAACATTAATACCGTAATCTTTAGCATGCTTAATATATTCGAAAACCTGAGCCGATTTAAGCAATGCTTTTGTGGGAATACATCCCCAATTTAAACATACACCACCCAATTCGGATTTCTCGACAATGGCAGTTTTTAAGCCTAACTGACTAGCGCGAATTGCGGCTACATATCCACCAGGACCACTTCCTATAACTATCAAATCGTATTGCATAATATAAAATTTAAGGTTGCAAAATAAAACATTAAAATCGTTAGCCAAACTAACACGTTTAATATTAAATTTGTTTTGGCTCAGAAAAAATGAAAACAACAATTGCCATACTATTTGTATTTACTCTGTTTGCTTCGTGTAAGCAAGATAAAAAGTTTGTTGAACCTCTACCAACACCGCCACCATATTATGTTTCGGGAGATTATCTGGTTCGGGATTCTACTCATAATGTGAAAGTAAATTATCCAGACACACCATACATGAAACATTTTTTTTACGACAGCAATTACGTTTTACATATTGATTATGTTGACACTGTAAACAATATTATTCGAATTAATAATGTGCTTGATTTTCAATTAAGGCAAGATAATTCTTATTCATTTTGGTACACTGGAGCTGGAGGATATTCAAGTGACACAATGAATTTGAATAATAATAAGATTTTTTACATATCGAGTGATAGAGCTGGCGGAAATACCTATTTCACTAAAATAATCGGTACAAAAATGAAATAAACAAATATTCATTTTCATTTACCGCACGAAGAATTATTTTCGCCTAAAATTAAAATGATTGAATGAGAGAATGTTTGAATGAGCGAATAATATAATTCACTCATCTTTTCATTCACTAAATCACTAATAAAGATATGACAACAGCAGAAATACAAACCGAAAAAGGCACCATGAAGGTGAATTTTTATGACAACGATGCACCGAACACGGTAGCCAATTTTGTGAAACTTGCAAAAAGCGGATTTTATGATGGACTCACATTTCACCGCGTGATTCCTGATTTTGTAATACAAGGCGGATGCCCAAATGGAATTGGAAGTGGTGGACCAGGTTACAAAATAAAATGTGAACTGGATGGCGAAAACCAATATCACGATCGTGGTGTATTATCGATGGCACATGCCGGAAGAGATACCGGTGGATCACAATTTTTTGTTTGTCACAGTCGCACAAACACTGCACATCTAGACCGTAACCATACTTGTTTTGGTAAAGTGGTTGAAGGTGTTGAAGTAGTTGATGCAATTCGCCAAGGCGATAAAATGCTGAAAGTTATTATTCACGAAACATTGTAGAGACGTTGCATGCAACGTCTTTACAAAATATTGCAGGTGAGAAATTAAAAATTAAAAATGTTACAGATAAATTATATACGGGAGAATACAGCTGACGTTAAAAAACGTATTGCCAAAAAAAATCCAAAACATGCTGAGGCAATTGATGAGGTATTGAAACTTGATGAAGAAACACGCAATGCCAAACGTGATCTGGAAAATAATCTTGCAGAAGCTAATCAACTTGCAAAAAAAATTGGCGATTTGATGAAAGGCGGACAGAAAGATGAAGCGGATAAAATAAAAGCAAGAACAACTGAATTAAAAGAGTTGAATAAAACGCTCGAAGAAAAACAAAAACAAACCGAGCAGCAATTATTTGATTTACTGATTACGCTTCCAAATCTTCCGCACGAATCTGTTCCCGAAGGAAAAACTCCCGAAGAAAATCTGAACATTTTTGAACATGGCGAAATTCCTAAATTACCCGAAGGTGCTTTACCTCACTGGGAATTGGCTGCCAAATACGACATTATTGATTTTGAACTCGGAAATAAAATTGCCGGTGCAGGATTTCCGGTTTATAAAGGAAAAGGGGCTCGCTTGCAACGTGCAATGATTAACTTCTTTTTGGATGAGGCTACAAAAGCGGGATATCGCGAAATCATGCCGCCTAACGTGGTAAATGCCGATTCGGGATTTGGAACCGGACAGCTTCCCGACAAAGAAGGACAAATGTATCATATCGGAATTGACGATTTATATTTGATTCCAACTGCCGAAGTTCCTATCACTAATTTATATCGTGATGTGATTGTGAAAGAAGAAGAGTTGCCAATAAAAAATGCAGGATATACGCCTTGTTTCAGACGTGAAGCAGGAAGTTACGGTGCTCATGTTAGAGGATTAAATCGTTTGCATCAGTTTGACAAAGTGGAAATCGTTCAGATTGCTCACCCCGAAAATTCTTATAAAATTTTAGATGAAATGGTGAACCATGTAAAAGGTTTGCTCGAAAAATTAGAATTGCCATATCGTATTTTACGTTTGTGTGGTGGCGATATGAGTTTTGCATCGGCACTCACATTCGACTTTGAAACTTATAGTGCTGCCCAACAACGTTGGCTCGAAGTGAGTTCAACTTCCAATTTCGAAAACTTTCAAGCCAACCGTTTGAAATGTCGTTTTAAAAACAAAGAAGGAAAAATGCAACTCGTGCACACACTGAATGGAAGCGCGCTTGCACTGCCTCGAATTGTTGCCACGTTGCTCGAAAACAATCAAACACCCGAAGGAATAAAAATACCAAAAGCACTGGTTCCATATACGGGTTTTGAAATAATTAATTAGCCACAGATTGCACAGATTTTTCAGATAAAAATGAAGACTTTAATTATACTTTTTTTGTGTTTAAGTTTTCATATTGCTGATAACGAAATACCGCCAACAAACGCAAAAATTATCGAATATATCAATTCGGTAAAAGGCAAAAAAGTTGACCGTGGCGAATGCTGGGATCTTGCAAATGCTGCACTAAACTATGCTCATGCAAAATGGGAACCTCCATTTAATTTTGGTAAAACCATCAATTATAAAACCGAAAAAATATTCCCAGGTGATATCATTCATATTCAAAATGTAACCATGGAATCAAGATCGGGAAACGCCATTACTAAATGGAAAATGACCGAACACACCGCCATTTTATTTGAATTAAGAGATGCCAACAAAGTGATGATTGCTGAACAAAATGTAAATAGTGTGCGAAAAGTTCAGATAAATGAGTGGAACTTGGATGATGTAAAAAGTGGCAAATTGCAATTCTTCAGGCCGCAAGCCAATTAAACAATTAGAAAGTAAAAAAGAAAAAAACTATTCAGGATTTTTTTCTTCAACTACAGAATTGTCGATAATTTCTTCCTGATTTGATTCCGTTTCGTCTTTAAAAAATTTCTTCTGAAAAATAAGAATCAAAATAAAGCCAACTGAAATAGATGCATCGGCAATATTAAATACCGGACGGAAAAATTCGAAATCCTCTCCTTTCCAAATTGGGAACCATAACGGAAAATTTGTACGGATAACAGGGAAATAGAGCATATCTACCACTCGGCCATGAAACCATTCATCGTATCCGAAAATCACTCCATAAAAAACGCTGTCGATTATATTTCCTAATGCTCCAGCACAAATCATTGTCCAAGAAACAACGTACAAAGTATGCGCACCTTTTTTAATTAAATGAATGATATAATAACCTATACCGCAAACTGCAAAAATTCTAAACAACGTTAAAAACATTTTGCCTGTTTTACCTCCAAACTCAAGTCCGTATGCCATTCCGTAATTTTCGGTAAAATGAAGCTTGAACCACTCTCCCATCACATTAATTTCTTCACCAATGTAAAAATGTGTTTTGATATAATATTTCACCCATTGATCGATTGCCAATATTGCAACGATTACAAATGCTGTAATGGCAAGTTGATTTTTATTCATACTAATAAATATTTTGAACAGCCTTTATATTCTGTTTCGTGCGCAAAAGTAACAAATAACAAATGGTAACAAAATCACAAATTCCTCAAAAAAAAACTCCGCTCAATAATTACTGGCGGAGTTTTAATGGGTTAAAAATATTGTTATTTATATTGTTGCAATTTTGCTTCCATACTTAAAGTAGTATGTGGCACTGCACGCAATCTTTCTTTTGATATCAATTTTCCTGTAACACGGCAAATTCCGTAAGTTTTGTTTTCAATACGAACCAAAGCATTTTCAAGATTCTCGATAAATTTACGTTGACGAACAGCAAGCTGACTGATGTATTCTTTCTCAGCTGTTGATGCTCCATCTTCGAGTGTTTTGTATGAATTATCCGTTTCGGCAGCTGCATTTAAACCTGGGTTTTGCATTTGTCCGATAAGATTTGCAAGTTCTGTTTTGGCAACAGCAATTTTACTATTGATTAACGTTTTGAACTCAATTAAATCATTATCGCTGTACCTTTTCGACTCAACATATTCTGCAATTGTTTCGTCTTTATGATCAGGGAATACGATATTTTTTGAAGGTGTTGGTTTTCTTTCTTCAGCTGTTTTATCAATCGTTACTGTTACATGTTTAACAACTACATTCTGTTTTTTGGCTATTACAGGTTTTACAACTGGCTTAGCAACAGGTTTCACTACCTTTTTAACAATAGGTTTAACGGGTTTTGCAACTGATTTAGTCACTTTCTTTACTTCAGCTTTCTTTACAATCTTCTTTGCAACAACAGGCTTAACAACCTTTTTAGGAGCAACTTTCTTTACTGCTTTTTTGGGAGTAACCTTTTTAGCAATAACTTTCTTAACAACCTTTTTAGGTGCTACTTTCTTTACTACTTTTTTGGGTGCTGCTTTTTTAGTTACAACTTTCTTCACAACCTTTTTAGGTACAACTTTTTTTACAACTTTTTTGGGTGCTGCTTTTTTAGTTACAACTTTCTTTACAACCTTTTTAGAAGTAACTTTTTTTACTGCCTTCTTTGGTGCTGCTTTTTTAGTTACAACTTTCTTTACAACCTTTTTAGAAGCAACTTTCACTCCTGATGGGCGGGTAGGCTTAACAGGCTTTTTGGTTATCACTTTTTTAGCAGCTTTTTTTGGGGCTACTTTTTTAACAACCTTTTTAGCTGATACCTTTTTTACAGCTTTTTTAGGAGCTGCTTTTTTATTATTTTTTTTAGCCATGACAGTTAGTCTTTTATTATTTGAACTTTAAGTAGATTTTCATCCACTTCTATTTCGGTATTCGAATTGATTGAATCTAAAATTTCAATATCGTTTGCCAAAATTTCGGTGCAAATATATGTTTTATAAGATTTTATGGAATTAATTATATAAGGATGCGAAATTATTTTTACATTTATTCTGTCAGTTACCTCAAAATCAGAGTCTTTGCGAAGATTTTGAAGCTTGCTAACTAATTCTCTGGCTATTCCTTCCTCTTTAAGTACTTCAGAAATGCTAATATCAAGAGCCACAGTTAGTTTACCATCATTTGCCACTTTATATCCAGCAATATCCGATGAAATAATTTCAACATCCTCTGTTGAAATATTTATCAAAACTCCCTCAATATCAATAGCTAAATTTCCATTTTTCTCTAATTCACTGATTTGAGTCTGCGAAAATTTACTGATAGCTTCAGCAACTTGTTTCATTTTAGGACCAACTTTTTTACCTAGAACTTTAAAGTTTGCCTTAATATTTTTATCGATGGCATCAATAAAATCAAGCTCTTTCACATTTACTTCTGATAAAATCAGGTCTTTTACATGACGTATTTCGTCCATTATTTTTGCATCTACTACCGGAATCAGTATTTTTTGGAGTGGCTGACGAACTTTAATGTTTTCTTTTTTACGTATTGATAAAACCAATGATGAAATAATCTGAGAATACTCCATTTGTGTTTCGAGAATATTATCAATCATGTGCTCATTTACTTTTGGGAAATGAGTAAGATGAACCGATTTAGATTTGTCTTTTCCGGTAACTGAGTTTAAATCTTTAAATAATGTTTCGGAATAAAATGGTGCAAACGGACTCATCAGCTTAGCAACAGTTTCTAAACAGGTATATAAAGTTTGGTATGCAGATATTTTATCATGTGAATATTCACCTTTCCAAAAACGTCTGCGACAAAGGCGAACATACCAGTTACTCAGATTCTCACCAACAAAATCATAAATAGCACGTGTTGCCGGAGTCGGGTCGTAATCGTCCATGTGCGACTCTACTTTTTTTACAAGTGAGTTAAGCAGTGATAAAATCCATCTGTCAATTTCGGGGCGTTCGTTTATCGGAATTTCATTTTCGTGATAGGTAAAACCATCAAGGTTGGCATACAATCCAAAAAACGAATACACATTGTATAAAGTAGCAAAAAATTTGCGTTGAACTTCTGCCACTCCATCCACATCAAATTTTAAATTATCCCACGGATCGGCATTAACCAACATGTAATATCGCGTTGCATCAGCACCATATTTTGCAATTGTTTCTAACGGATCAACCGCGTTGCCCAAACGTTTACTCATTTTGTTTCCGTTTTTATCAAGCACCAATCCGTTTGCAATTACATTTTTATACGAAACCGAATCGAACAACAAAACAGAAATGGCATGAAGTGTAAAAAACCAACCACGTGTTTGATCCACACCTTCTGCAATAAAATCCGCAGGGAATGCTCCATTTTTATCAAATGGTTGAGTGTTTTCTTTTCCCATGTAATGCCACTGTGCATAAGGCATAGCACCGCTGTCAAACCACACATCAATCAAATCAGCTTCGCGGTGCATTTTTTCTCCTGCTGACGAAACGAGTATCACATTATCGACAAAAGGCTTATGTAAATCCTTCATTTCGAAAGTTGATTCCATGAAACCTGCATCAACAGATTTTTTTATTTCACTGTTCAATTCTTCAATCGAACCGATGCATTTTTCTTCACTTCCATCTGCAGTTTTCCAAATTGGAAGTGGCGTTCCCCAATAACGAGAACGTGATAAATTCCAATCAACTAAATTCTCCAACCAATTGCCAAACCTGCCAGTTCCTGTATGTTCAGGCTTCCAGTTAATTGTTTTATTCAACTCAACCAATCGGTCTTTTGCTGCCGTAGTTTTGATAAACCAACTTTCTAATGGATAATATAAAATCGGCTTATCGGTACGCCAGCAATGCGGATACGTGTGTTCGTATTTTTCTTTTTTGAATAATTTTCCTTCGAGTTGAAGTTTCAAAACGATACGTTCGTCAACACTCAAATACTCGAGTTTCGATGTATCTTTCATCACACCTAAAAGATGTTCTTTTTGCCTGCCGAGTTCAAATTTCTTCTCATCATCGGTGAGGTAAGCTTCTTTCACATGCTCATCACCGTAAAGAAAAATACCATCTTTTACTTCAGGTAAAAATTTTCCACGTTTGTCAACTAAAGTTAAACTTCCGATTCCATTTTGCTTTGCAACCCTGAAATCATCCGCACCAAAACTAGGAGCAATGTGAACGATTCCGGTACCATCTTCGGTAGTTACAAAATCACCAATAATAACTTTGAAAGCATCGCCATTATCAGGTTTAGCAAAAGGAAGCAACTGTTCGTAACGAATTCCTTCGAGATCTTTTCCTTTTATTTCTTTGATTATTTCGAAAGGAATTTTTTTATCACCTGCTTTATAATCTTCCAATTTTATTTCAGCATTTTCAGATGAAAAATATTTGCCGACTAATTTTTTTGCAAGAATTACAATAATGGGCTGATGTGTATATTGATTAAAAGTTTTTACAACAACGTAATCAATTTTTTCTCCAATAGCCAAAGCACAATTTGATGGTAATGTCCATGGAGTTGTTGTCCACGCTAGAAAGTAAGTCTCACCTAAATCCTTACTGTGAACTGATAACTGTGAACTGTCAACCATTTTAAACTGAGCAACCGCAGTGGTATCTTTCACATCTTTATATGTACCAGGTTGGTTTAACTCGTGTGAACTTAAACCTGTTCCTGCAGCAGGTGAGTAGGGCTGAATGGTGTAACCTTTATACAATAAACCTTTGTCGTATAATTTTTTTAAAAGGAACCAAAGCGTTTCTATGTAATCGTTTTCGTATGTGATATATGGATTTTTCAAGTCAACCCAATACCCCATTCTCTCTGTTAAATTATCCCACACATCTTTAAATTGCATTACATCTTTACGGCATTCGGCATTGTATTCGGCAACAGAAATCTTTTTCCCAATGTCGTCTTTTGTAATTCCTAAACGCTTTTCAACCTGTAATTCTATTGGCAATCCGTGTGTATCCCAGCCACCTTTACGTTTTACCTGAAAACCTTGTAATGTTTTATATCTACAAAAAATATCTTTAACGGCACGTGCCATCACATGATGAATACCCGGCATTCCGTTTGCACTTGGCGGACCTTCGTAAAAAACAAAAGATGGATTTCCTTCGCGTGATGAAACACTTTCTTCAAACACATTTTGCTCTTTCCAAAACTTTAACACTTCCTCTTCAAATGCAGGAAAATCAAGTTTTTTATATTCTTTGTACTTTGTCATTTTAAATATTATGAGTGAATGATTGAGGATAGAATTAGTGAGTATGATTCGCTCATTCACACATTCTATAAATCTCTCATTGTAAAAGTGTGCGAAAATAGAAGTTGTTGGTTAGAAATGAAAGAGATAAGTATGAAGAGAAGAAAACTACTCTCCAGCCTCGGGTTCAATATCTACAAACGATGTTTCGAATTCTTTCTTGGCATTAATACGTTTTTCCAATGATAGCAGTAATGCAGGAAGCAGCAATAAATTCATCAGCATACCAAATATGAGTGAAAGCGAAGTGAGCACTCCAAGCGCAACTGTGCCTCCAAAATTGGAAGCTGCAAAAATGATAAAACCAAAAAACAATGCTACGGCAGTATAAATAATACTTGGTCCGGCTTCACGCAATGATTGAGGAATTGCAAGTGCCATGTTCCAATTATTTTTTTGTAAAGCATGTCTGTATTTTGCCAGGTAATGAATGGTAAAATCAACAACAATTCCGTAAGCAATACTAAAAATAATAATGGTTGAAGGTTTCAATCGAATGTCGAAGAAGCCCATAATTCCAAGCGTCATGAGTAATGGAACGATATTCGGAACTAATGAAATGAGCACCATTTTCCAACTAAAAAACAAGAATGCCATCATGAGTGAAATGATAACTAACGCAGCAATCATACTTTGCAATAAATTTTGCACGAGGTAATCGTTTCCTTTTAAAAATATCAAACTTGTACCCGTTATTTTTACATCGTATTTCTCTTTCGGGAAAATGGAATCAATTTTTGTCTGCACCTTTACGTTTAAAACTTTCATTTCTTCCGAACCAATATCGGCCATTTGAATACTAATGCGTGCGAACCTAAAATTACTGTCAATCATCGATTTTAATAACCCCTTTTTACCGGGTTCTTGTTTGGGCAAATACGAAATGATATCACTAATCTCGAGAACATTCGGAATAATGTAATATTTAGGATCACCACCATTATATCCCTGATTGGCAAATTTTAAAAAATCAACAACACTTACTGCTTTCGAAAACTCAGGAAAATCGGCTAGCTCTTTCTGAAGTTTATTCATTTTTTGGAGTGTGGCGTAATCTTTTACACCGCCATCTTTTTTTGTATCAATCCGAATTTCAAAAGGCAAAACCCCTTTCAAGTTTTTTTCAAAAAATTTTAAATCGGTGTAAACCGGGTCACGATGCGGCAAATCATCAACCACATAACCAAGTGATCGAACTTTAAATGCCCCCCAAACCGAAACCACACACAATAAAATGGTAATTGCATAAATACTTTTTCGGTTGTTATAAACCAACTTGTTGCAAAGTTCCATTGCCTTGTTAAGCCCAATTCCATCAAGGTGTTTGGTGTGTTCTAACTTTGGTGGAGGTAAATAACTGTAAACTATCGGAATAAAAATTAAGGAGATAATATAAACCAACATGATGTTTACACCCGATATTACCGAAAACTGATCAAGAATTGCCGAGCCCGAAAAACTGAACACGCAAAAACCAACAGCTGTGGTCACATTTGTTAAAAACAATGGCAATCCATTTTTTGAAATAAGGCGAATAATAGCCAGCATTTTATTGCCATGTATGCGAAACTCCTGATGATAAACATTGAGCAGATAAATACAATTTTGTATGCCGATGATAACCATCAACGGAGGAATGATTCCTGTTAACAATGTAATGCGATATCCAAAAAGATGTATGCTTCCGAGTGTACATACCACCGAAATAATCACTACTATTAATGAGAAAATTACAGCTGAAAAGAATCTGAAAAACAAGAAAATAAATAAAGCTGTAACTAAAATTGATAAATACGTAAATATTTTAATTTCATCGGCAACCTTAGATGAATAGATAGTTCGCACGTATGGCAAACCCGAAAAATGAATATCGGTATGATACTTATTTCCAAATGCGCGGCATTCATCTTCAATTTTTTGTACCAGTGGAATTCGCTCTTTTGAATCGAGTTTTGATTTTGATAATGTAATGGCAAGAAGTGTAACATTTGTTTCGGGATTGTAAAGCAACCCTTTATAAAATGGCAACGACTCAACAACAGTTTTAAAGGAATCAACTTCCCGTTGATTATCAAATGGCTTTTTTAATAATGATGTTAACTCGAGGTGATGCTTTTCTTCATTTTTTGATAACGAATAAATATTTCCCAAAGAAATAACTTTTTCTACGCCCTCAATTTTTTCTACATCACATGATAGTTTATACCAATCGTTAAAAAAATCCTTCTCAAATAATTTCTTATTTTGAACTCCAACCACCAACACATTACCATCTTCCCCAAACATTTGTTTGAAGTTTGTGTATTCAATAAAATCAGGGTCATCGTTAGGAACAACCTTGGCAAAATCGTAAGTAAGCTGAACCTTGGTTGTTTCGTATGCCGATATAATTGTAAGCACACCAATCGCTACAAGTAACCAAAATCTGTTTCTGATAATAAATCTTCCGAATGTTAACCACATAATAAGTTGGCAAAAATAGAAAAAAAGCAATGCCTTTATTTTCTATTTTTGTTCGTTACAAATTGATACCATATTTGTTGAATATTCGTTTACATCAAATGCCAGAAAAAAGAAAAGCGCTATTATTTTTTATAGCTGTTATTTCTTCAATATTTTTTTGCCAGGCACAAATAGATAAGCCTGCTATTGAAGGATGGAGAGTACATTTGCCTTTTGGTAACGACAATAGTTTATGCGAAAGCGGATATAAAATTTTTGTTGGATCGCCTAGTGGTGTTTTTACTTATAATGAACTCGACAACAGTTTCGAAATACTTTCGCGTGTTAACGGACTTTCAGATGTTGAAGTAAAAACCCTAGCAAGTGACCCTGTTACTAAAGATGTAATCATTGTTTATACCGATGCAAACATCGATATCATTGAAGGCAACAACATTTATAACATCAGCGATATTTTTTCACAGGTAATTATTGGCGATAAAACAATCAATAATATTTCTTTCTATCAGAACAAAGCTTATTTATCGTGCAGTTTTGGGATTGCTATAATCGACATAAAAAAGAAAATCATCATTGATTCATACTCTAACCTTGGAGCAAACGGCAGCACGTTAAATATTTTAGATACTGAAATTTTTGGCGACACCATTTATGCAAGTACTCCAAATGGAATTTATGTTGCTTCACTTCAGAGTTTCAATTTAAGTGATTATCATTCATGGTCGATGTTGCTACCTTCTGCAAAAAGTTCATTACTGGCAACTTTCAATCATAAACTTTATGCTGTTATCGACAGTACCATTCAAGTATCAACAGACGGAAAAACTTTCAGCAATTTTTCACCATTCACACAAAATCCACTTAGCATCAACATCAATCAAGGTAAATTAATCATATCAACACTTAATGCTGTTATTTATGAAGATGCTACAGGAAACATTCATAATACAACCACCAACAGTATTTATGGTGCATTGCTTGCAAACAACGACCAGCTTTTTACGATAGGCTATTACACAGGTCTAATGAAAAATGATGCTGATGGAAGTGTTGCCGAATATTATTCTCCTCAAGGTCCGTATGCAAAAACAGCATCACGTATGGCATATAATTTTAGCGACAATTCACTCTGGATTGCTGGAGGTTCTATCGGTGGCTTTGCTACAAGCTCTGGCTGGGCCGGATTATACAACAACAGCAAGTTTTACCGATACGATGATTATTGGTATAATTATAACAACACTGGAAATGCACAGATAGAAAACGCTCGTGATTTTATTGATGTAACTGTAAATACAAAAACGAATCATGCATTTTTATCTACACTTGGTCACGGACTTTTCGAAATTGAACCTTCTCCTTTTAAAGCAACTGTATACGACACAACCAATAGTACATTAAAACCATTTATAGGAAAAAGCATTTGGATTGGGGGAACTTGTTTAGACAAAAATCAAAATTTATGGGTGAGCAACTTTGGTGCATTAAACCCAATATCTGAAAGATTGGCAAATGGAAATTGGTTATCATATTCTTTACCATCGGCAATTGATGGCAAACAAACCGATAATGCACTTGGATTTATTACAACTGACGATAATAATTACAAATGGATAATCTCAACAAAAGGATCGGGTATATATGTTTTTAATGAAAATGGTGATGCCAATCATTCGTATCGTTTACTTCAAAAAGATATAAAAAAAGGCGGTATGCCTAGCAATACTGTGATTGCTTGTACAAAAGATCATAAAGGAGAAATGTGGGTTGGCACCGATCAAGGATTATGTATTTTTAGCAACACCGGAAATATTTTCAGAGACAGTGCAAATTATGATTCCCATCAAATTGTCATAAAAACAGGACTTGTATTTTCAAATTTTTTAGGTTCGGAAGCAATTTATTGTATTCGTGTTGATGATGCCAACAGAAAATGGATTGGAACAAAAAATGGAGTTTGGCTTGTATCGGCTGATGGTTATACCGTTATTAAAAACTTTACGCAAAGCAACAGCCCGTTACTTTCAAATGCGGTGTATGATATAGCAATCAATCAACGGTCGGGAGAAGTATTTTTTGCTACCGAAAAAGGAATCATCTCATATATGGGAACTGCAACGCTTGGTGGCGATGCTCACGAGGGCACAATTATTTATCCTAACCCTGTTCGCCCCGATTACCATGGACTAATTGTTATTCGTGGTTTATCGAGCAATGCTGTTGTAAAAATTACAGATATTGCTGGAAACTTGGTTTACGAAACAACAGCAAATGGTGGAATGGCAACTTGGACCGGAATGAATTTTCAAGGTAAACGAGCTGCAACAGGTGTATACATTGTTTACACATCAAATCAGGATGCGACAGATACTTGGGCTGGAAAAATTTTATTTATTAATTGAAAAAGGAATGAAGAAATGAGGGGATGAAGGGATGAAGGGAATTTATAGAATCCAAATTTTCACCCTCATATCTTCATCTCTTAATCCCCTCATCACTAAAAATAAAAAATGTCGTTAATTAAATGTAGGGCAATCGTTTTAAGAACTATTGATTACTCTGAAAACAGTGTCATACTAAAATGCTATACCGATAATTTTGGTGTTCAATCTTATATCATTAATGGTGTTAGATCAAAGAAAAGTGCTATTCGTCCATCGCAACTTCAGCCTTTAACCTTACTTGCCCTCGAATCATACAAACAAGAAAACAAAAACTTGCATCGCATCAAAGAATTGAAATGCGAACCTGTGATGAAAAATTTGCACTTCGATATTTTTAAAAGTGCTGTGGGAATATTTATGGCTGAGTTGATTTACAAAACTGTTCGTGAAGAAGACCAGGTAGACAAACCGCTCTTCGAATTTTTATTTCATACCATACAGATTCTAGACTACGAAAATGAAGTGCTTTCAAATTTTCCATTATTTTTCATGTTACAACTCACCAGGTATTTAGGATTTTATCCGAAAGGAAATTTTACAACAAACACCAATTCATTAAATATAAATGAAGGTTGTTTCGAAATGTTTGATAAGCATGCAATTCATCAAATTGATTCTGAACTAAGTGAAAAAATATCGTTGATTTTAAACAGTGATTTCGAATCGTCAAAACAAATTTCATTGTCGAATAAACAACGAACCACATTACTCGAAACACTCATTACCTATTACAAACAACACATCAGTAATTTTGGCGAAATGAACACCAATAAGGTCCTTCACGAGGTATTGAGTTAAAAACCGCTTTTTCTGCTTATCCCGATTTTCAGCCGCTTATTCAATTCGCCTAATATTTTTTTTTGCGAAAAACCGTGTTCAAATGCTGAAAATTAAAATAGTTGCTGAAAATAAAAGTAGTTCAGAAATCTGAACACTTCTGCAGACACCTATAAAATAAGCAAACTTGAAGTATTTCATGAATTTCACTTGATTTTTCAATCTCTTCAAACTGCTATAGATGTTTAATTCTGCCAGCAATTTGGCAAAAAATAACATTTCAGAAAATTTAGGGTCGATATTATACCTATCACCATATCTTCTTCTTTCCAGACCGCATATCTGGATGCATTTATAATCTTAGTCGTGGCCGTTTAATTAAAAATTAAACAAGTCATGAAAACTCTTAGTCAAATCATGGTTTTTGCATGTATAATTACGTGCTTAACCGTCAACGCGCAAACATCAACAAAAACTGCTTTACGCGAAGCAGGAAAAATTCACATTCTGAATATTGATGCACATGCTTTTCCGAAAATTTCGGTTTCATTTAAAGCTGAGCAACAAAATGGAGCTCCTGTTTGGGGATTGTCAGAAAAAAACATTCGCATCAGCGAAGATGGAAAACAACATCTTATTTCG
>Ga0194060_10001024_pt1 | contig 20315 bp, 16 predicted proteins | sample SepL225m_MetaG_FD_163427 | JGI IMG/M metagenome (GOLD analysis project Ga0194060, IMG submission 163427) | Anoxic zone freshwater microbial communities from boreal shield lake in IISD Experimental Lakes Area, Ontario, Canada - Sep2016-L222-5m | ecosystem: Environmental > Aquatic > Freshwater >... | reverse complement strand
GGACCGTGGCTATCTATTGGTAGACAATAAGTGCCGCACAAACGTTCCAGGAATCTGGGCTGTCGGCGATCTGATCCCAACCCTCCAACTTGCTCATGTGGGATTTGGTGAAGGTATTTTGGTAGCAGAAGAAATCGGCGGACTAAATCCTCGCCCGATTAACTATGACGGAGTACCTCGAGTTACTTATTCCGAGCCAGAAGTTGCCTCTGTTGGACTCACTACCGCCCAAGCTAAAGAGCGTGGACACGATGTTGTTGAATTAAATTATGACTTAGCTGGAAATGGTAAGGCTCAGATTCTTAAAACTGCTGGTGCTATCAAATTAGTCGCCGCAAAGAATGGCCCAGTTCTAGGAATACATATGGTTGGTGCCCGAGTTGGCGAACTTTTAGCCGAAGCCCAATTAATATTCAACTGGGAAGCAGAAGCATCTGATGTTGCTGCTTTGATTCATGCCCACCCAACGCTCTCCGAAGCTGTTGGCGAAGCACATTTGGCACTTGCAGGTAAACCACTTCATGCACACGGGTAACGGGAGAAAATAAAATGACCTTTTCTGTAACGATGCCAGCACTTGGCGAATCGGTAACTGAAGGAACTGTTACGCGTTGGCTAAAAAACGAGGGTGATGCAATTGCTGTTGACGAACCTCTCCTAGAAGTTTCAACAGACAAAGTCGATACTGAAATTCCGTCGCCAGTCGCGGGTATTTTGCAGAAGATTGTTGTAGCAGTTGATTCAACCGTTGCAGTCGGCGCCGAGTTAGCAGTTATAGCTGAAGGTGCAGCTAGCGCCTCAACTCCTGCTCCAGTTGTTGCAGCTCCAGTTGTTGCAGCTCCAGTTGCAGTGCCCTCATCAAGCGGAACAATTGTGACAATGCCGGCACTTGGTGAATCGGTAACTGAAGGAACTGTTACACGTTGGCTCAAGAACGTCGGAGATCAGGTAACTGTCGATGAAGCACTACTAGAAGTTTCCACCGACAAAGTCGATACTGAAATTCCTTCGCCAGCATCAGGAACGCTGATTTCGATTGATGTCACTGTTGATTCAACGGTTCCGGTAGGTGCCCGACTTGCAGTAATTGGTGGCTCGAGCGCCCCAGTTGTTGCAGCTCCAGTTGTTGCAGCTCCAGTTGTTGCAGCTCCAGTTGTTGCAGCTCCAGTTGTTGCAGCTCCAGTTGTTGCAGCTCCAGTTGTTGCTGCTCCAGTTGTTGCTAATGATGATGCATATGTGACACCAATAGTTCGTAAATTTGCGGCAGAAAATAACGTTGATCTCTCTAAAGTTAGAGGCACTGGTATCGGCGGACGTATTCGCAAAGAAGATGTTTTAGCTGCAGCACCTAAAGCCACAGCACCGATGTACCAATCCACACCTGCTGCTCCTGTTGGCTCGACTGCACCTTCAGCATCTGCGCCAGTTGCAGTTTCACCGCTTCGTGGAACTACAGTAACGATGTCAAGACTTCGTAAAGTAATTGCAGAGCGAATGCTTGAATCTCTACATGTAAGTGCCCAGCTCACAACAGTCATTGAGGTTGATGTAACAGCGATTGCTAGATTGCGTGATCGCGCAAAAGCAACCTTTGAAGCCCGCGAAGGCACAAAGCTCTCATTCTTACCTTTCTTCGCTGTGGCAGTGTGTGAAGCCTTGAAACAGCATCCAGTTCTAAATGCTTCAGTAACGGGAGACCAAATTACTTATCACGGGGCCGAGCACCTTGGAATTGCAGTAGATACTGAACGCGGCCTACTAGTCCCCGTAATTCGCGATGCTGGCGATTTGAATATGGGTGGCGTTGCAAGAAAGATTGCTGATGTTGCTGCTAGAACTCGTGACAATAAGATTTCGCCCGATGAATTAGGTGGCGGCACATTTACTATTACAAATACCGGAAGTCGCGGCGCACTTTTTGACACTCCAATTATTAATCAACCTCAAGTCGCAATTCTTGGTCTCGGCGCTGTAGTTAAGCGTCCGATGGTTATGAAGGGTACTGATGGCGGAGAAACTATCGCTGTTCGCTCAATGGTTTATTTGGGTCTCTCTTATGATCACCGAATAGTTGATGGTGCTGATGCTGCTCGCTTCTTGGTAACTTTGAAAGAACGTCTTGAGGGCGGTCGATTCGAATCTGATTTGGGCCTTTCGTAATGATGGCAACTCGCCTACCGCCACAACGAGTAGCGATAACTGGTGCATCCGGGCTAATTGGAACAGCGCTAGTTGGTCACCTGCGCCATGAAGGGCACACAGTTCAAAGACTTGTACGTCGCCCAACTATTGCGCGCGATGAAATTTTCTGGGATCCAGCGGCGGGCACGGCTGATTTAGCTGCTCTTGAAGGAGTAGATGCGGTAATTCATCTTGCTGGTGCCGGAGTTGGAGACAAGAGATGGAGCAAGAAGTACAAAGCCACAATTCTAAATTCAAGGCTGCTTGGTACAACGGCAATAGCGAATGCTGTTGCGGCAGTTAAGCCTTCAGTATTTATCTCTGGAAGTGCAATTGGTTGGTATGGTGAAACTGGAAATCGTGCAGTTACCGAGACTGATCGTGGTGGTGATGATTTTCTTGCCGCAGTATGTCGCGAGTGGGAAGGCGTGGCTGATCTCGCTGGTGATGTAAGAACTGTAAAAATTCGTACTGGCCTAGTTTTAGATCCAACAGGTGGTGCACTCGGTCGAATGATTCCTCTTTTTAAATTTGGTCTTGGCGGAAAATTAGGCAATGGCAAACAATGGTGGTCGTGGATAACTTTGCATGATCAAGTGCGCGCAATCTGCCATTTAATGGAATCCAAGGTATCTGGCCCAGTGAATTTAACTTCACCAAATCCAGCGACAAATAGTGAATTCACTGCTGCACTTGCTCGGGCTATGCACCGGCCTGCACTCTTTCCAGCACCAAGTTTTGCATTGAAATTAGCACTTGGCGGCTTTTCCACCGAAATTCTCGGTTCCAAAAAAATCTTGCCAGATGTTCTTACTAATGATGGCTTTAGCTTTGACTATCCTCATTTATCTACTGCACTTGAAGCTTTAGTAACCCCAATTAAATAAGCGCTAAAGCAGCCAACCGACCAGATCTCATGGCTCCATTCTGTGATGGAACGCTCCAGTGATCACCAGCAAGATAAATTCCATCCCTAATCTTCGGCTCCCTATTCAATTCGAAATTATCGCTACGCAGCGTAAGTGATTGCTTAATTTCATAGCGTGCAGCTAAATCCCAATTGCGAGTCTGACTCCCCCAAATTCTGGCGAGCTCTTTACGAACTTCACTCTCAGAAATTGCGGCAAGAGTTGTGCTGGAAATCAAATTTACGCCCGAAGGTGCATAAGCTCTCGAAACTTCAGATATAACGAGTGAATTAACCAAGGGGCTCTTTCCATCAACTGCTAAGTATTTTTTATCCTTAATTTCATCCGTCGTGCTGTGATACCAAGTAGTTGAACTTAGAGTTTTCGGAATTTCAGCAAGATCTAGCATCTGCGCAGCCGTGGTTAAATCTGTTGCAACCACAATTTCATCGCAATTTATTACACCAAAATTACCTCGGACACTTCCTCGCTTTATTTCATCTACCCGGGCGCCTAATTTCACATTCATAACTTGGTCGGCAAGCGCTTGACTTAACTCACCAACACCACCCGATGGAACCCCTGGGCGTCCAAGAATGAATGAACGGATTATCTCGCGAGCGATATCAGAACGAATCGAGTCAGGATTGGTTAAGAATACTCCTCGCAGAAAGGGTGCAAGGATTTGCCGGTAAATTTGGGTGAATCTAGCGCTATCGATTCCAAGGGTTTCACTGTTTGTTTTGCCTAATACGAAATTAGCTAGGGCAAACTTCTCCGAAATTGAACCAACTCTTATAGTTTGAAATTTATGGCCGAGTCCAACTTTAAACTCGGGGCCATCGCCAAGAATTCTAAGATCGGTGAAAATCTCTTTGAAATCCACCGCTGAGAGCGCAGAGAGTCTTTTGATTTCATTGTAACTTGGATTTATAACTTGAAAGCCGTGGTCAAAGATATAGCCATTAACTGAGTCAGATTTAACTCGCCCGCCCACGCGGTCACTCGCTTCAAGAACCGTAACTTCAATTCCTGAACGTTGTAGATAGATAGCGCAGGTAAGACCTGCAAGCCCTGCGCCAACTACTACAACAGATTTACTCACGTACTTTTTGGCTCTTTACCGTGGTGCTGAAGTTTTGATGGCCACCACACTTTTGGACCAATTTCATGCACAAGTGCCGGAACTAAAATAGAGCGAACGAGCATCGTGTCTAGCAATACTCCGAACCCGACTGCGAACCCAAGTTCGGCGAGAAATACCAGCGGCAAAATTCCGAGAACGGTAAATGTCGCAGCAAGCACTACTCCCGCTGAGGTAATAACCCCACCAGTGACAGTAAGTGCCTTAGTCATTCCAGCCCGAGTCCCCATCTTCCGTGACTCTTCACGTACTCGTGTCATTAGGAATATGTTGTAATCAATTCCTAACGCAACTAAGAAGATAAAGGCGAATAACGGGAAGGATGAATCAGCTCCCTTGAAGTGGAATATATGGGTAAACACAACTGCGCAAGCACCTAGGGTTGCGAAGAATGAGAGAACTACTGTTCCTAAGAGCAGAACTGCGGCATAAATAGAGCGCAGTAAAAGTCCGAGAATAATCGCAATAATGAAGAGAACTACTGGGATTATGAGATTGCGATCTCGCTTTGAAGCTTGACCGATGTCATAACTCACTGATGTCGAGCCACCAACTAAAATTGTTGGATCGATTGCTTCCATGCTCGAACGTAAGCCTGGAATTAGCGCTATTGCATCCTTAGAATCTGGTGCAAATTTCAGGGTAACGTTTAAAAGAATATTTCCATCCACAATTTTTACCGGAGGTAGTGGTTGACCTTGAACCGGCAAGCCCGCAAGCATCGGAGCAACAGAATCTACCCCTGCGTTCTCCTTTAATTTTGCTATGGCAGTTGGTACCAACTCTTCTTTTACTACAATCTGAGTTGGTTGTCCTTGACCGCCAGGGAAATGCTTTAGTAATTCCTCTTGTCCGATAACCGAATCGGTTCGCTTTGTGAATGAGTCGATAGTGGAAATTCCATTTGCATTAAGTGTCGAAGAAAGTCCGGCGAGGATAATAAGAACTGCAGTGGAAACAACCCAATACTTACGTGGATGGCGAGCAGTTGCAGCCGATACCTTTGCCCATACTCCAGTCAGCTTCTCATCAGCCTCGGAGAATCTTGGAACTCTTGGCCAAAATATCCAACGCCCAAAAAGAACCAAAAGCGCTGGAAGCAAGGTAAGAATCGTAATCATTGAGCAGACAATTCCAATTGCACCAATCGGGCCAAGACCGCGGTTGTTATTCAGTTGACTTAGCAGGAGCACTAATAAACCAATTGTTACTGTGCTTCCAGATGCAACAATCGGTTCTACAACGCCACGCCAAGCAATTCTCATCGATTCATAGCGAGATTCGTGCAAGTGAAGTTCTTCCCGATATCTAGCAATAAGGAGGAGGGCGTAGTCGGTCGCAGCGCCAAGTACAAGCACCGAGAGGATTCCTTGTGATTGGCCGTCGAGCGTAATCACATTATTTTTCGCCAAAACATAGATAACACCGCCGGAAAGAGTTAGCGCAATTCCTGCTGACAGCAAGGGCAAAATCCACAAGACAGGTGATCGATAAACAATAATCAAAATTATTGCAACCACTACGCCGGTTGTAAGCAAAAGAGCAGAATCAATACTTCCAAATGCGCCGAAGAGGTCGGCGAGAATTCCAGCAAAACCTGTTGTGTGCGTTACAAAACCATTTGCTTTTGCATATTCCGCGGAGTAGTAACGAATTGAATCAACAATCCCAAGAAGGGCTGGTTCTTTTTCATCTGGCAAAAGTTCGGTTGCAACTTGTACGCTAATTGGGAAGCTGGCGAGAATTGCCTTTCCATCTTGCGATGGGAATGAGACTATTTCGCCTCCAGTGACAAAATATTTAGAGAGCGGAATTGATATTTCTTTCCCAGATTTGTCTTTAAGCAATTTACCTTTTGAATCCACTAAGAATTTCGAGCTCAAACTCTGCGCAAATACTTGTGATGACGCAATGTGTTCAGGAGTTACCTCACCCGTGAAAAGTACGAGCGCTGGTATTTGATCATTAGCGCTATCGGAGAACTTAGCGATTGCATTCGCTGCCCGGGTCGCTTCAGATTCCGGAGGCAAGAATGAGGAGTTGTTGTTCTCTTGGACTGTTGAGAGTTTTCCAAATAATGGGCCAGTGAAGCCTGAGATCGACATCCAAACTATGACCACTACGATTGCCAGCCAGAGTGGTTTACGGCCTTTAATTTTTGAAGTTTCTTTCGAGAACATGCCTAACCTTTCGTTGAGCGCGAGCTTTAAACGGTAGTTAAATTGGTTAAGTCCCGAAGGTTACCTTAGGCTCAGACCTATGCATTCGAGCCTTGGGGTTAAATCTGACCCTATATCGGTTGAACGCTTGGGTCTTGTTGAATATCGAAAAGCCTGGGACTACCAACGGGGAATCCAGAGCGGCGTAATTGAAGGTCGAATTCCGAACACATTAATCTTGCTGGAACATCCATCGGTTTATACCGCGGGTCGCAGAACTGAAATTCAAGATCGGCCGAGCGATGGAACTCCAGTGATTGATGTGGATCGAGGCGGAAAAATTACCTGGCATGGCGAAGGTCAACTTGTTGGCTATCCAATTGTTAAATTACAAAATCGTAGCGATGTAGTTGGTTTCGTTCGTGAAGTAGAAAACGCACTGATTGCAGCTTGTACTGAAATCGGAATCTCTACTGAGCGATATTGCGAGCGAAGTGGAGTTTGGATCCGAGATAAGAAGAGTGATCGCAAAATCGCTGCAATTGGGATAAGAGTTGCGAAAGGCGTAACGATGCATGGGTTTGCGTTAAATGTGAATCCAGATATGAGCGCTTACGATCGGATTTCACCATGCGGGTTCACCGACACTGGTGTTACTTCCCTGGCTAAAGAATTAACTCGTGAAATAACTGTTAATGAAGTTATGCCAATAGTTGAGCAACACATGTTGATTGCTTTAGAACGGATTAGCCAATGACCATTGCACCAGAAGGCAGACCACTACTTCGAATTGAAGCTCGTAACGCGGAAGTGCCAATCGAGCGAAAGCCAGAGTGGATTAAGACCAAAGCAATCATGGGGCCGGAGTACACAGCGCTCCGCTCTTTGGTGGCAAAAGAGGGTCTCCATACCGTCTGTCAGGAAGCTGCTTGCCCAAATATTTTTGAATGTTGGGAAGATCGCGAAGCAACGTTTTTAATCGGTGGCGAGCGATGTACTCGGCGCTGCGATTTTTGCAATATTGACACCGGAAAGCCCGATCCACTTGATCGCGATGAGCCACGTCGAGTAGCCGAGTCTGTAAGGACTATGGAACTCAAATATGCGACTATCACAGGCGTTACTAGAGATGACCTAGAAGATGAAGGCGCTTGGTTATATGCCGAAACTATTCGCAAGGTTCATGAGTTGAATCCTGGTACTGGCGTAGAAATGTTGGCACCTGATTTCAGTGGCAAGCCTCATTTACTAAACCAAGTTTTTGAAACTCGTCCTGAAGTTTTTGCTCATAACCTGGAGACCGTTCCTCGAATTTTCAAGCGTATCCGCCCAGCATTTAGATACGAGAGATCCCTGGATGTTATTTCACAGGCCCGCGCCTTTGGTTTAATTACCAAATCTAATTTAATTCTTGGAATGGGTGAGATTCGCGAAGAAGTTACGCAGGCGCTCGTTGATTTGCATGCGGCCGGCTGCGATCTAATAACTATCACGCAATATCTGCGTCCAACTCCTAAGCACCACCCAGTTGAACGTTGGGTAAAGCCAAATGAATTTGTTGAACTAAGCGCCGAAGCCAATGAAATTGGATTCGCTGGAGTTATGAGCGGTCCCCTGGTTCGTTCTAGTTATCGCGCTGGGCGGCTATACAAGCAAGCCCAAGAGAAGCGGGCAAATATCTGATGCGTGATTTGGTCTATCCGCCAGTCATCATCACAATAAAGGCGCTCTGGAAATATTTGGGGCTGCAATTTAATTTCAGTGGGGTAGAAAATATTCCTAGTAAGGGTGGTGCAGTTCTAGCCATCAACCATATTGGTTATCTAGATTTCGCAATCGCAGGTACCGCTGCACTCCCACGTAAAAGATATGTCAGATTTATGGCCAAGAAAGAGATTTTCGATCACAAAATTGCGGGGCCACTCATGCGCGGAATGCACCACATCTGCGTTGATCGCTCTAGCGGATCAAGTTCATTTGTCGCAGCTCTCAGATATCTGCGCGCTGGCGAAATAGTTGGGATTTTTCCCGAAGCGACAATTAGTCGTAGCTTTGAAATAAAAGAGTTAAAGACTGGGGCAGTTAGATTGGCGATGGGCTCAGATACTCCAATAATTCCAACAATCGTCTGGGGCAGTCAACGAATTATTACTAAGAAAGTTAAAGCTGATTGGAAGCGAAATAAATTCCCGATAACGGTTGCTTTCGGAGAACAATTCATCGTTAAGAAGGGCGAGGATGTCGATGCTGCCGAGGCAAAATTGCGCCAGTTAATGAAAGATTTACTCACCAAAGTTCAGAATGAATATCCAGATTCACATTTAGGTCAACGTTGGGCCCCCGCTCGTCTGGGTGGCACTGCACCAACTCCCGAACAAGTTGAAATAGAATGGGCCGAGCATTTGAGAGAGAAAGCTAATAAAGAGGAGAAATCATAATGGCGTTATTCAAGCGAAAAGCTAAGGCCCCAAAAGCTGAAGGCGATAAGCAAGGGCAGATGCAGGTACTTAAAGATGCCTTTGGGCTTACCCGCAAACATAGGCCAATATCTTTTCTTTGGATGGCGCTCTCTTTTGTTGTCGTCATATGTCTTGGCATAATCGTCGGAACAAAGTTAAATCATCCCGTTTATTTCGCAATAATCTCACTACCTCTTGCAGTACTTGTCACATTCTTTATCTTTACCCGTCAGGCCAACACTGCAGCATTCCTTTCGATTCAAGATCAGATGGGAGCAGGCGCCTCAGTTTTGATGGCAATCCGTAAAGGCTTTACTACAACGCCAGCAGTTAGCGTTGCTCGCAACCAAGATATGGTTCATCGAAGCGTTGGTCGTCCTGGAATTGTTCTAGTTGGTGAGGGCACATCAGCAGTTCGTGCACTCCTTCAGGATGAACGTCGCAAAATGGAACGCTTTGTTCCTGGCGTTGCACTCAATGAAGTTATCGTTGGCGATGGAAGTGGCCAAGTACCACTTCGCAAATTGCAGAAACACCTTAAGAAGTTACCTAAGAAACTATCAAAAGATCAGGTTCGCGAAGTTCGTAATCGCTTAAAAGCTGTTGGTGGATTAAGTATGCCGATTCCAAAAGGCCCTATGCCTATGAATCGCAATACTAAGATGCCAAAGCGCTAACTTCTTGAGCTTCTAACTACTTTCTAACAACAATTGAGTTAGCAACCCAATCGTGCAGCCCTCTTCCTTCGCGGGTGAATACCGCTGGAAGAACAAGGCAGATTAAAAACGTTCTAAGTAAAATTTTAAGTGGTGAAACGACACCGCTATTTGTGAAATCTGCAACGTGCATCTTCAATATTCGTTGACCTGCCGAAGCCTGCTGAAGCGAAGTCAAAATACTTACTTCGATAAAGAAGATTATCAAGGTTGCAAAAGAGCTCGATTCGAACCCGATTAACTTTGCGACGACAATGCACATGGCCCAATCGATCAAGATCGCCAGAAATCTTCTCCCTAAGCCTGCCATCTCCATCTCCTAAGGCTATCTCCTGGCCCCACCTGAGCCCGAACGCGACCCTGGAAACATAAATGTAACAATTCGGTTAACCGTTTTTTACTAGAACCGCCTATATTTTCCCCATCAACAACCGCATTGGTGGGCTCGGCGAAGCGCTCAACCAATAGACCAGAACTAAATCGGGAGAAAAATGTTTAAGAACTCTGCTGAGATTTTTGCATTTATTAAGAAGGAAGATGTAAAGCTTGTCGATGTTCGCTTTATCGATCTTCCAGGTATCCAGCACCACTTCAACGTTCCAGTTGAATCATTTGACGAAGCAGTTTTCACTGATGGTCTAATGTTCGACGGTTCTTCAATCCGTGGTTTCCAAGCAATTCACGAATCAGATATGAAGTTGCTTCCTATTCCGGAATCCGCTTTCATCGATCCATTCCGTGATGTTAAGACTTTGGTAATTCTCTTCTCTGTTCACAACCCAATCGATAACACACCATATTCTCGTGACCCACGTGGTGTCGTTACAAAGGCAGTTGAATACTTAAAGGGAACTGGCATAGCAGATACTGCATTCTTCGCGCCAGAAGCTGAGTTCTATGTTTTTGATGCAATTCGTTTCAAGACTGGAATGAACGAGTCATACCACCACATCGATTCCTATGAAGGCGCATGGAACACTGGCGTTGAATACGATCCAGATGGCACACCAAACCGTGGATACCGCACACGTATCAAGGGTGGATATTTCCCAGTCTCTCCAACAGATCAATTCGCAGATCTTCGCGACCAGATGGTTATGAAACTTGGCGAAGCTGGATTACTCGTAGAGCGTTCACACCACGAAGTTGGAACTGCCGGACAGATGGAAATTAACTATCGCTTCTCAGACATTCTCTCTGCAGGCGATGATGTAATGAAGTTTAAATACATCATTAAGAACACTGCATGGGAAGCTGGCAAGACCGCAACTTTCATGCCAAAGCCACTCTTCGGAGATAACGGTTCTGGTATGCACGTTCACCAATCACTTTGGAAAGATGGCAAGCCACTCTTCTTCGGTGATGGATATGGCGATCTTTCAGATATGGCTCGTTGGTATATCGGTGGACTTCTAAAGCACGCACCATCGCTTCTTGCATTCACTAACCCAACGGTTAACTCATACCGTCGTCTTGTCCCAGGATACGAAGCACCAGTAAATCTTGTTTACTCAGCTCGTAACCGTTCAGCTTGTATTCGTATTCCAATTACTGGTTCGAATCCAAAGGCAAAGCGCATCGAATTCCGTTGTCCAGATCCGTCATCAAACCCATACCTAGCGTTCGCTGCAATGCTTATGGCTGGACTAGATGGAATTCAAAACAAGATCGAACCACCAAAGCCAGTTGATAAGGACTTGTACGAATTAGATGGCGAAGAAGCTGCCGCTATCCAACAAGTACCTGGTTCACTTGATGCAGTTCTAGATAATCTAGAAGCCGATCATGAGTTCTTGCTCAAGGGTGGCGTCTTCACAAAGGATCTAATCGAAACTTGGATCACTTGGAAGCGTAAGGAAGAAGTGGATTATGTTCGCTTGCGTCCACATCCAGCAGAGTTCGAGCTTTACTACGATCTCTAAAGTGCATTAGAAAAGCGCATTAGAGAAGAGCCCTCGAGCAATCGGGGGCTCTTCTTATTTCAACTCGCGCCACCGGCCCATATGAGGTATTTTTCTTCTTGCAAATTGTTTGCATCTAGAACTGAAGGAATGCAATGAACCAGATCGCTGCTACACCGGCTCGAATTCCTCTTCGTGATCGCCTAACGCGCGATGAATGGCGTCGTATGGCCCTCATGTTTGGCTTCATCGCATTTCTGCATGTAGCAGGTTTCGTTTTGATGGGTTTAGCCGTATCCGGAAAATATGAACTTAGCGATGGCACGCTCTTTGGTTGGGGCACAGCCGCTCTGGCATACACACTGGGAATGCGCCACGCATTTGATGCCGATCACATCAGCGCGATTGATAACACCACTAGAAAATTAATGTCCGAAGGCAAGCGTCCATTGGCTGTCGGATTCTTCTTCTCTCTTGGCCACTCTTCGGTGGTCGCAGTACTCGCGATCTTGCTCAACTTTGGAATTAAGGCTTTGGGTTCACAATTAAAGGATAAGAATTCATCTCTCCATCACTACACGGGGCTAATCGGTACGACCGTATCCGGAACCTTCCTAATGTTAATCGCAATCTTAAATTTAGTTGTCTTGGTATCAATCGTTAAAGTCTTCTCCCAGATGCGTAAAGGTGCCTATAACGAAGATGAGCTTGAGAAACATTTGAATTCTCGTGGGCTTTTAATGCGTTTCTTCGGACCTATTGCGCGCCGCATTGATGCAAGTTGGAAGATGTATCCACTCGGAATTTTATTTGGCTTAGGCTTTGATACTGCGACCGAAGTTGGACTGCTTGTTCTGGCTGGTACATCTGTTATCGCCGGTCTGCCTTGGTGGGCAATACTCTCACTCCCCTTCTTTTTCGCAGGCGGCATGAGCCTTCTGGATACAATCGATGGTTCCTTCATGAATTTTGCCTATGGCTGGGCATTTTCAAAGCCAGTTCGGAAGGTTTACTACAACATTATTATTACTGGACTTTCTGTAGCAGTCGCACTCTTTGTAGGTGGGCTAGAAATTCTTCAGGTAATTTCAAATCAACTTAATTTAACTGGCGGTTTTTGGAATTATGCAAGGTCTTTCAATCTCAATTCTGCTGGCTACATAATCGTTGCTGGCTTTGTGGTTGTCTGGTCGGTTGCGCTGCTAATCTGGAAATACGGAAATATCGAAGAGCGCTGGCACGATAAAGCCCATGCTTCGCAACTTGCTCGTGGTGAAAATACCGACCATGTGGCCGCTGGAATTGAACTTGGCGAAATCAAAGATGGCTTCAAGATAGACGATTAGTTATATCTATCTCTGCTGTGGGACTATCGGTTAGTGATTGCCACTCAAAGCGTAGAACTCCGAGCTGGCGCAAGACTCTTAGTAAAAGATGTCGCTGTACGCATAAACAGCGGAGATCGCATTGGTTTCGTTGGCCGCAATGGCGCTGGCAAATCCACCCTTGCAAAGTGTTTGGCAGGTGAAACTCTCCCTGCAGGTGGTCAGATAACTCGTACCGGGACCATCGGATATCTCCCCCAAGATCCACGAACTGGTGACCAAGAAGAGACGGTTATAAATCGAATCCTCTCCGCGCGTGGGCTAGATCAAATAGTTTCTCGTATGCGAAAAGCAGAAGAAGCAATGGCTACCGCAACTCCCGAAGAGTTAGAAGTAGCACTTGAACGATATTCCAGAGTCGACAGCGAATTCAATGCCGCCGGCGGTTACGGAGCTTCAGCTGAAGCTGAATCAATTGCAACAAATTTAGGTTTACCAGAACGGCTTTTTGAAGAGCCAATTCAAGTTCTATCTGGTGGTCAGCGACGTCGCGTCGAACTTGCCCGACTACTTTTTAGCGGAGCCGAAACTCTGCTTCTAGATGAGCCGACCAACCACTTGGATGCGGAATCCATTAACTGGCTCCGCGATTATTTAGCAAAATATTCTGGCGGACTGGTAGTTATCTCGCACGATGTTGCCTTAATTGAAACAGTCGTCAATAAAGTTTTCTATATAGATGCCAATCGAAATGTAATAGATGTTTACAACATGGGTTGGAAGAAGTATTTACTTCAGCGCGAGGCCGACGAACATCGCCGAAAGAAAGAACGCGCGAATGCGGAGAAGAAGGCTGAAATCTTGCAGAAGCAGGGCGAGAAGATGCGTGCTAAAGCTTCTAAGGCCACTGCTGCGCAAGGAATGTTACGTCGCGCCGAAGCACTTATCTCAAATCTTGAAGATGTTCGCAAATCCGACAAAGTTGCGAAGCTTCGCTTCCCTACCCCAGCTGCATGTGGCAAGACGCCACTTATGGCAACTGGGTTAAGCAAGTCATACGGTTCACTTGAAATTTTCACCGATGTAGATCTTGCAATCGATCGTTCATCTCGTGTGGTTATTCTCGGTTTAAATGGCGCAGGTAAAACAACGCTGTTAAGTATTTTAGGTGGGACCAATGAATCAGATACCGGCGAAATTCTTCCCGGTCATGGCTTAAAAATTGGTTACTACACCCAGGAGCATGAGTCACTTGATTTCGAACGAACAGTTCTTGAGAACATGCTCTCTGCAGGTGAGAAGATCAGTGAACAACAAGCGCGGCAAACTCTCGGCTCATTCCTATTCTCTGGCGATGATGTTCAAAAACCAGTAAAAGTCTTAAGCGGTGGCGAGCGCACCAGGCTTGCTCTAGCAACTCTTGTTGTTGGGTCAGCAAATGTACTTCTACTAGATGAGCCAACAAACAACTTGGATCCAGCATCACGTGAAGAAATTCTTGCCGCGCTTGGCGAATACCAAGGCGCAGTAGTTCTAGTAAGCCACGATGTTGGCGCAGTCCAAGCCCTTAAGCCCGAACGCGTCTTATTGCTTCCAGATGGCGATGAAGATTTATGGGGCAATCAGTATTTAGAACTAATTGCCCTCGAATAGCTTCTTTTAAGGCTTAGGTACTTTATGAACGAAGAGCTACCGCAAAAGCGCGGAAGTCTTCAACTAATAAATCAATCTCCTTCTGGCCGTGTGCCAGAGAAATCAACCACTGCTCATCTAGGCCCGGAGGCGTGATGATTCCGCGGTTCATTGACCAGAGCCAAGAGAGTTCGGCAAGCGCAAAGTCTGTTGCCTTGTAATCTCGGTAATTGCGAACTGGATCCTTCGACCAAGTAACGCAACCCTTCACTCCAAAGCCAACGGTATGAGCTGGAAGCTGGAACTCTTCGATTATTAAAGTGATTCGATCAAGTGCCTGCTTATTCAAAGCTTCAGCTTTCGCAAGTGCTTCTTCAGTACATAAGCGATCCATTGCACGTAGTCCTGCCATCGCAAGTGGATTGCCATTAAATGTTCCGAAGTGAGCCATAGCGCCGGTTGTGATCGTGTCCATGATTTCTGCCTTGCCACCAAATGCTGCAAGTGGAAGCCCGCCGCCAATTGATTTAGCTAGACAGATTAGATCTGGTTGAACGCCGATGCGATGCGCGGCACCTTGTGGGCCAGCGGTTAAACCTGTTTTAACTTCATCGAAAATTAATACGATGTTGTACTTGGTACATAGATCACGAACGCCAGCTAGGTAACCAGCATCCGGAAGAACTATTCCCAAGTTCTCTAAAACTGGTTCGAGGATAAAACAGGCAATAGATTCATGGTCGCGTGCAAAAACTTTCTCAAGTGCTAGAAGGTTGTTGAACGGAACTACGAAAACTACGCCCGCGTTAATGCCATGTCCTATTACCGGTGTTGGTTCCTCTGGGTCTCCTGCTTGATCAAGCGCTGGCTTTGCTGAAACTGTAAGCGGGTCATAGCTACCGTGGTAACCACCTTCCAACTTAACAATCGCAGATTTACCATTGAAAGCTTTTGCAGTACGAACTGCGTACATCGTCGCTTCAGTTCCTGAGTTTGCGAAGCGGATTTTGTCGACGCCGAAACGTTTACATAAACGCTCAGAACCATCACGAGAGATTGGTGATGGGGTTACGAAAAGTGTTCCGCCTTCAAGGGCTGCTTTGGTTTCGGCAACAACCTCCTCGTTCAAGTGACCGGCGAGCATTGCGCCGAATCCCATTGATAGATCAAGTAGTTGTCGACCATCAACATCAGTCATCCATGCGCCTCTAGCAGAGACGATGCTAATTGGATATGGATCCCAGTATTGGAAGCTGGAGGTTACGCCTAGTGGCGAAGATGATTTCGCAATGGTGTTTTCAACACCGGATGCAAAGGTAGATTTTGAAAATAACGCCCACTCGGCAGCCATCATCTCTTTAATTTTTGCAGATGATATTGGAGTGACAACGTTCGGGGTCTTGCGGAAAGTCTGAGGTTCTAGAGTTCAGGTCATTTTGGAAAGAAGTACCTTTTGTTGGATGGCTCGCTAACTTTCAGCGAATCCCTTTTGGGTACGAGCTCCTTTGTTTGTGAGAAAACTTGGTAGTTTTCTTATAAAGGCGAAGGTAGCAGAGAAGGCCAGAAAACGCACTAATAGGCTGACTTTATGCGTGTTGAACCGCACAAATTTTGGACAATTTTTGAAGAATTTTCAAAAGCTATGCGTAAATCCATTAAGTAGGACATTATTTAGCCATGTTGGGAAACAATGGAAAAACCATACTAGCAATCCAAAATGACCCGACCGATCCCCCGCATTTAGTTGGACGTTGGCTAATGGAAATCGGTTTTGAGATAAGAATTTTACGTGCCTATGCAGGTGAAGAAGTTCCTACCGAAGTTCCGGCAGATATTTTTGCAATCATTCCGCTTGGTGGATCAATGGGCGCTAATGATCATGAGACTGTACCTTGGCTTGTAAATGAGAAGAAATTGTTGGCCGATGCTATTTCTAAAGATATTCCAATCTTTGCAATCTGCTTGGGTGCACAACTCTTGGCTACAGCGCTAGATGGTGAAGTAACGCGGGCTAAGGTCGGAGAAATTGGTATTTATGAAATAGAACGTAACTCAGTCTCAGATTCAATCTTTAACTTTGCGTCAGGTGCAGTAACCGCACAATGGCACGAAGATGTAGTTTCAAAACTTCCATCCTCGGCAGTTGCCCTGGCATCAAGCGAACTATGCGAAAATCAGATTTATCGCATCGGGCGAAAAACCTATGCTGTGCAATTTCATCCGGAAGTTGATTCTGGGATTATTAAGCTCTGGGAAGATGATGCAGATAATGCTTTCTTGGAATCTGGAAAGTCAAGTGTGCAAGACGAGGTAGCAGCTGCCGAAAGTGAGCTACTACGAATTTGGAAACCAATTGTGCAAAGTTGGGGCGCGCTAATATCGCAAGCAAATTAGCTTATTGAGCGGTCATTCCACCATCAGCCGACACGATTGATCCAGTCATAAAGGAAGACTCCTCGCTGGCTAAGAAGAGAACAAGGTTTGCAATCTCACGCGGTGTTCCAGGCCTACCAATTGGTTGAAATGAATCGATAGTTTCATAAACATGATCCAGCCCGCCCAACATCTTTGCATGAGCATGATTGATGGGTGTGTCGACCCAACCTGGACAAATTGCATTGCACCGAATGCCCAGCTTTGCATAATCAAGGGCGATGCCTCGAGTGAACATAACTATTGCGCCCTTTGACGCGGAATAAACGCTTAAGAAAGGTTCAGAGACTAAGCCATTAACGCTCGACATATTTACAATCGAGCCCCGACCACTCTTTAACATATGGGGAATAGCCGCACGAGTTAAATACATTGCGCCCTTAATGTTCACAGCAAGGGTTCGATCAATCGTTTCATTTGTGACTTCATGGAACACGCCTGGCAGATTGACTCCTGCGTTATTGACCAAGATATCTACCGAGCCGAATTGAGAGACACTTGCCGCAACGATTTCGTCGCACTGTGTCGGATTAGAGATATCAATCCCATACCCAATCGCCCGACCATTTGAGCTTTTGATTAAATCTGCCGTCCGAGAGGCACCTTTACTGTCGATGTCAGCACAAATAACAGTTGCACCCTCCTCGGCCAAGCGAATAGCACTGGCCTCGCCAATTCCTGATGCAGCTCCGGTAACTATTGCGACTAGACCTTCGACGCGTCCAGACATGAGTCCTCCTATAAAAGAAAAAGTCCGTTGGGGGTTTAACCCAACGGACTAATCTTAGGTTTCTTTTAGGTATTAATCGAGAGTACGAACCGCACCCTTGAAGTGTTTGTGAGCTGATACCCACCACCAGATCATTGCGCCACCTAGAACTACGATGAATGCAACTGGTGCATAGTTTGCAGAAGTTAACTTGAAGTCAGCGCTCCACCAAACTCCGGCAGGGGACAACGGCATTATGAAGTAAATAGAAACGATAATGATTTCAATGACCGCAACTGGCGCCATCCATTTCCATTTATTTCCAAGATTCCAATCGCCTTGCTTAAATGCAGAACCCTTCTTCCAACGAAGATAGATTGGAATTGCAAAGGATGAGAACAATCCGATTACTGCCATTGATACAACTGCATAGAAGGCAACAGCTGACCAGATGGCTGGGATAGTAACTATTAGCGCTGCAAGTCCTAGCCCAAAAGCAGAGTGCGATGGGTTTCGATTTCCATCAAGCTTGGTCCAGTACTTGTGTCCTGGTACGGCGCGGTCTCGTGAGAATGCAAAGAGCATACGTGAGCCTGCAGTAATGCATGACATTCCGCAGAAGAACTGACCCATACATGTGATGATCAAAACAATCTTTGCCCAGCCACTTGTGAGCGCTGTTACGAAGATTGCTTGTGAAATTCCACCGGCCTTTGTTATGCCAGCTTCGTCTGTCGCCGCATATAAGAAAGATAGGAGCAGAATCCAACCAGCAACTGCTGAGTAGGCAATTGAACGCCATAGCCCCTGTGCCGCAGCTTTAGATGCTTGGCCAGTTTCTTCAGAAACGTGAGCAGATGCATCGAAACCAGTAATCGTGTACTGAGTTAAGAGGAAGCCAAGTGGCAACACATAAATCCAGTATGAACCATGCGAGAAACCACTGTTATTAATTTGATGTGTGAAGACCCATGAAGTTGATTGATGCTTCGCTGGAATCATAATCAAAATACCGATAATTGCCGCAACTCCGAAGACGTGAATCCACACATTTATTCCTTGAAGTTGGTGAATAATCTTTGCGCCCCAAATATTCATAGCGATATGAATTAGAAGGGTGATGGCAAATACAGTGAATACTTGCTTTAGATTGGCTGGATCAAATGACTTTGAATACAGATTCGCTGTATAGACGAAAAAGTTTGCAAATCCATAATCCACGCCTGCGGTTACCGTGACTAGGCCAATTAGATTCAACCAACCAGTAACCCAGCCATGTACAGGCTTTCCAAGATTTAGCGCCCAATAATAAATTCCACCAGCTGTAGGCATCGCAGAAACAAGTTCAGACATACAGAGTCCAATAATCATGATCAAGCTGGCAATAATTGGCCACCCAACTGAAATTGCTACTGGTCCACCGTTATTCCAAGCCTGAGCGAAAGTAGTAAAGCAGCCGGAAAGAATCGAAATGATTGAAAAGGAGATAGCAAAATTATGGAAGCCGCTCCACTTTCTATCGAACTCTTGTTTGTATCCTAATTCCGCCAATTTTTTTGCGTCGGCATCATTTGTATTTAGCATAGGTTCGTTATTTGCCCTTCTATCTAATGGAGAAGCTGTGAGAAAAGTGTGCCTTGCGTCTCACGAAATTGGAAGGCTATTCGAGGGGTTTTAATAGGGAAATTTGGTGAATTTTGCGCCCGTTGTGCGTAATTACAAGCCCTAGTAACCTCCACACAGGCAATTCTGGATTCTGGCCAAAAGGGAGCAATCACGTGAAATTAACCGTTGAGCAACTTCGTAAAGATGTCGAAAGCGGCAAGATCGACACTGTTGTAGTTGGTGCAACCGATATGCAAGGACGCCTTCAAGGCAAGCGAATCCATGCGAAGTTCTTTCTCGATGACACTTTGAAAAATGGAACCGAAGGTTGTAATTATTTATTAGCTTCAGATATCGAGATGAACACTGTTCAGGGATATGACATTTCATCTTGGGACACTGGGTATGCAGATATGGCCATGTTGCCAGATTTAAACACTTTGCGTCCAATGCCATGGCACGAAGGTACTGTCATGTTGATTGCAGATTTTACTGATCACCACAAACATGGGATTTCTGTATCGCCGCGGACGATATTAAAGACGCAACTAGATCGGCTTGATAAAGCTGGAATGGTTGCGATGTGTGGCACCGAACTTGAATTCATAGTATTTAAGGAGACCTTCGAAGAGGCTTGGGATAAGGGCTATCAAAATTTAACGCCAGCAAATCAGTACAACGTTGACTACTCACTGCTTGGTACAGGTCGCGTTGAAAAGTTGCTTCGCGAAATTAGAAACAACATGGATGAGGCTGGCTTGATTGTTGAATCAGCAAAAGGTGAGTGCAACTTCGGCCAGCACGAGATCGCATTTCGTTATGAGGATGCCCTATCAACTTGTGACAACCATGTCATTTATAAGATGGGCGCAAAAGAGATTGCTGCAAAGCAAGGATGTTCCCTTACTTTTATGGCTAAGTTCAACGAGAAAGAGGGCAGCTCTTGCCACATTCACTTGTCGTTCCGCGATAAGAAGGGCGGCGCTGTTCTTGCTGGAGATGCTGGTGATGGAATGTCAAAACAGGGACGCTCTTACCTTGCAGGATTACAGAAACATATGAGCGAGCTTGCGCTTTTATTTGCACCAAATATAAATTCATACAAGCGCTACCAGTCTGGAACTTTTGCGCCAACAGCAATTA
>Ga0194060_10001023_pt1 | contig 20324 bp, 20 predicted proteins | sample SepL225m_MetaG_FD_163427 | JGI IMG/M metagenome (GOLD analysis project Ga0194060, IMG submission 163427) | Anoxic zone freshwater microbial communities from boreal shield lake in IISD Experimental Lakes Area, Ontario, Canada - Sep2016-L222-5m | ecosystem: Environmental > Aquatic > Freshwater >... | reverse complement strand
TGACTTCTGCTTACGCTTTGAAGATTTACTTGCATTCTTTCCAAATGCACCTGCAGTACCGCCGCGACCTGGACCGCGATTAGGACCGCCGCCGCCTGGACGTTGTGGACCACCTGCGGCTCCACCTGGTGCGCCACCTGTTGCACCTTGTGAACGATATGGGCCTGACGATGTTGGTGCTCCACCAGTACGTGGTGGGTAATTACCTGTTCCAGTTCCGGCACCTGCTGGACGCGCAGCACCCGGACGTGCTGCAAAACCTGGACGAACAGAACCTGGACGCGCTCCTGCCATTCCTGGACGCGGTGCACCAGTTCCTTGACCTTGCGGACGTTGTGGTGGACGTGGAACTGCGCCACCAGTTGAAAATGGATTGTTACCTGGACGCGGTGGACGAGGAACTGCACCACCTGTTGAAAATGGATTGTTACCTGGACGCGGTGCACCTGGTGTAGTTGGTGTTGCATCTGTTGCAGGTGTTGCTGCCGCTTCTGTCGCTGCAGCCTTTGCTTCATCGTGTGCAAGCTTTTCAGCATCGCGTGATGCCTTCAGCGCTGCAAGATCAACGCCGAGTTCGGCGGCGAGTTCTGCAGCTAACTCTGGATTTACTTCAGCGGTCTTCTTTGAGGCAGCAGTCTTCTTAGCAGCTGCTTTCTTGACTGGCTTTTTCTCTTCAACCGGCTTTGCATCTGGATAGAGCGCAACTAATTTGCGAACTACAGGTGCTTCAACTGTTGATGATGCTGATCGGACGAATTCGCCCATTTCTTGGAGCTTTGCAAGGACTTCCTTGCTCTCCATACCGAGTTGTTTTGCCAACTCATGTACGCGGACCTTTGACACATTTCTCCTGTCTTGGCCCGCATAAATTCTTGTGGGATGCGAGCCCTAGTTGTTCGACCTCATGATGTAAACGAGCTCATTTGAGTTTCATATCTTTCGCATCCATTTCGTAATTGACGCCTGCGAAATACCGCCTGCGTAATGAGTGAAGTCTAGCGAACAGGCGCGAAATTCCCTATTTCACGCGGGATTGTCGGGGTGGATATCGATGCGCCAGCCAGTGAGCCGTGCTGCAAGACGGGCATTCTGTCCATCTTTTCCAATGGCTAATGAGAGTTGGTAATCAGGTACAACAACTTTTGCTGAACGAGTCGCTTCATCAACAATAGTTACGCTCGTTACCTTTGCGGGCGCAAGAGCATGAGCTACAAACTTTGCCGGATCTTCATCAAAATCGACGATATCAATCTTTTCACCATTGAGTTCATCCATCACTGCGCGTGCACGAGCACCTAGCGGGCCAATCAGCGATCCTTTAGGTGAAACTCCCGCACGATGTGATCGCACTGCAATTTTTGTGCGATGCCCTGCCTCACGAGCAACAGCCATAATTTCAACAATGCGATCATTGATCTCAGGAACTTCGAGAGCGAATAGTTGTTTAACCAGTGCTGGGTGACTTCGGGATAACATAATTTCTGGACCCTTTAGCCCTTGCTTTACTTCAACAACAAAACATTTAATGCGTTCGCCGTGTGTATAGACCTCACCTGGCACCTGCTCTTGAGGTGGAATCTTTCCTTCAATGCGTCCAAGATTGACATGAATCATCTTCGGATCGCGACCCTGCTGAATAATTCCAGAAACGATGTCACCGACAGAAGTTGTGAACTCTCCTACGATCTCTGCATCGTTTGTAGCACGCATCTGCATCTTGATAGTTTGACGAGCAGTAGATGTAGCCATGCGATCAAAGCCCTCGACCTCGAGAACATCTTCGCTCACACGTTCGCCAAGCTCATTAAATGTAGGAACGAAAATCTGAATATCACCAGTCTCGCGATCGAGTTGCACACGTGCATAGCGGTTGGGTTCTGGTGTTTCGGTGTAGGCAGTGAGTACGGCTGCTTCAATTGCTTGAATCAACTGTTCGATCGGCATACCTTTTGCATCAGTGAGTAGAACAAGGGAAGGAATATCAACGCCCATTATTTGTCACCATCTTTGCGATTGAATTCAATTTCAACCTGTGCACGCTTGATGTCGGCCAGAGTAATCGTTACTTGCTTCACATCCTTCTTCTCTGTAACAGTAAGAGTTACATCAACCTCTGTGTTCGAAAGGATTCGACCAGTGACTACTTCACCATCAGTCTTGGTGACCTTGAGAAGTCTGTCTGCGTTCTTGGCAAAGTGGCGCGGAAGAGTGAGAGGGCGATCAATTCCAGGAGATGTCACTTCAAGAGTGAATGGGGTCTCTCCCATAAATGATGCTTCATCGAGAAGCTCTGAGACGAGCTTTGACGCAACTGTTACTTGATCAAGATTGAGGGCGCTTTCGCCATCGACGATCACTGTGACGATTCGGTGTTGGCCGGGAGATACGATATTTATATCTTCGAGGAAATATCCAGCTTTATGTAGCGCTGGTGATATGAATTCAGAAATCTGGTCTTTCAGAGCCATTACTGAGCCGTCCTATTCGATTGTTATTCAGTTGTCGTGCATGCGCAAATTTACTCTATATAGAGCGAGTATCCAAGTCGCACAATCAGTATTCCGGTCACAATCAAATAGAAGATGCGAATAAAGCCAGAGCCCTTCTTGATCGCCATATGTGAACCGGCATATCCACCAGCCAGGTTTGCGATACCAAGCAACAATCCAAGCTTCCACATAATGCCAATTCGAAAACCGACCACGATGATGGATGCCAAGTTTGTTGTTGCATTGACTACCTTTGCTATTGCCGATGCTCCAACAAAGGCAAAGCCCATAATTGCGACCAGTGCAATCATCAACATTGTGCCTGTGCCTGGACCTATGAGCCCGTCATAGAAACCGATGAGGCAGGCAGCGATAGCGCCAATCACCATCATTTTCTGTGGCGAATGTTTTTCAACATGGACTTTTCCAAGATCTGGCTTGAGCAAGGTATAGATAAATATCGCGATCATCATAAAGAAGATGGCGCTCTTGAAACTTTCAGGTGAGATTTGAGAGGCAAGAAGAGAACCGAAACAGGCACCGATAAAGGCTGGAATAACCATCGCAATCAAGAGCTTTGGATCAGTCTTAATAGATCTTCGATATTTAATCGCAGCTGTTGTCGTGCCAAAGAAAGCTGCAGTCTTAGATGTTGCTACAACCGAGACTGGATTTTGATCGGGAAAAGATAGCAACATTGCTGGAGTCTGAATCAGACCTCCCCCACCTGCGATGGCATCGATAAAACCAGAGGAGAACATTGCAAGGGCAAGGAGTGCGAGATTAATCGCAGAGAGGTCGTACAACACGTTATTGGAGGGTAGCTAGCGTCTTTGCAATCTCATCGACTGCTGAAGCAACCGCTACTTCGGATTTATCGCCAGTCTTACGCACTCGAACTTCAACATTTCCTTGCTCGAGAGCTTTGCCCACAACAACAATCATTGGAATTCCAATGAGTTCGGCATCCTTAAATTTAACGCCTGGTGAAGTACCCCGACGATCATCGATCATGACTGAAATTCCACGAGATTCAAGATCTGCAGAAATCTTTTCAGCAACATCAAATACGTTATCTTCTTTACCGGTTGCAACTACATGAACTTTGGCGGGAGCAACTTCTACCGGCCATGAAAGACCAATCTCGTCATAACTCTGCTCGGCAATCGCTGCGACAGCGCGCGAAACACCGATTCCGTAAGAGCCCATAGTGACTACTTGAGATTTACCGTTCTGATCGAGGACCGTAAGTCCCAATGCATCTGCATATTTGCGACCAAGTTGGAAGATATGGCCGATCTCAATTGCACGGTCAATAATGACAGGAGTTGCGCACTTCGGACATGAATCGCCCTTCTTGATCTGAGCTGCTTCAACGTAGTGATCCACAGTGAAATCGCGACCGCTGACGACATTGCGCGCATGCTTATCTTTTGCATTTGCGCCGGTTACCCATGAAGTACCTGGTGCGATTCGTGGATCGGCATAGACAGTGATGCCACTCTTCTTAGCATCTTGTGGTCCGATGTAACCCTTAACAAGTCCAGGAAACTTTGCGAAATCTGCTTCTTCAAAGACGCGGATCTCGTTGACGCCTGCAAGGTTTGCCTGCAGACGCTTGAGATCTACTTCGCGATCTCCAGGAACTAATACTGATATCGCTTTCTCATCTGCCATCAACATGACATTTTTAAGTGTCATAGCCCCGTCGTATCCCCCACCGAACTTTGCATTGAGTAAGTCAACAAGGGTGTCGATAGTTGGGGTGTTAGGAGAATCGAAGACTTCAAGTGCTGCAACCTTCGATGCATCACTGGGTGCTACTACTGTTGTCATCGCTTCGACATTAGCCGCGTACCCACACTTTTCGCAGAGTACATATGTATCTTCGCCGGTTTCGCATGGCGCTAAGAATTCTTCTGATGCAGATCCACCCATGGCACCTGATACGGCGCTCACGATGTTGTACTTCATCCGCAGGCGATCAAAGGTCTTAATGTATGCAGCACGGTGGCGCATGTAAGACTCGACTAAACCTTCATCAGTAAGGTCAAATGAATATGAATCTTTCATAACAAATTCGCGGCCACGGATAATGCCAGAACGTGGGCGCGCTTCATCGCGATACTTTGTTTGAATTTGGTAGAGCGCAAGTGGCAGATCTTTATATGAGGAGTACTCGCCCTTGACCATCAAAGTAAACATCTCTTCATGTGTTGGCCCTAAGAGATAGTCAGCGCCCTTGCGATCTTGAAGGCGGAATAAATCTGGTCCGTAATCGTTCCAACGACCAGTGGTCTCGTATGCATCTTTAGGAAGCAACGCTGGGAAATGTACCTCTTGGAAACCGGCCTTATCCATCTCGTCGCGAACGATGTTCTCAATATTGCGAAGTGTGATGACTCCCAGTGGAAGCCATGAATACACACCTGCTGCGATTCGGCGAATGTATCCGGCGCGGACTAAGAGGCGATGACTTGGAACTTCAGCATCTGCTGGGTCATCGCGCAAAGTACGCAGAAAGAGAGTGGACATTCGCAACATATCGCGAACCCTACTAGAGGATTACGAAGTTGTGACGGAAGGTTCTCCTGATGCAACGCCTGCGGCTTCCATCTCTTCGGCAAGTCGCATCGCTTCTTCGATAAGTGTCTCAACTATCTGCGCTTCAGGAACAGTCTTGATTACTTGCCCCTTTACAAAGATTTGGCCTTTGCCATTTCCTGATGCAACGCCGAGATCTGCTTCACGAGCTTCGCCAGGGCCATTTACAACACAGCCCATGACAGCAACGCGAAGCGGCACTGTCATTCCTTGCAAACCTGCTTGAACTTTTTCGGCCAAGGTGTAGACATCTACTTGTGCACGCCCGCACGAAGGACATGAAACGATTTCAAGTTTACGTTGACGCAAATTAAGTGATTCGAGGATTGAGATTCCAACCTTTACCTCTTCAACAGGAGGTGCTGAAAGCGATACGCGAATGGTGTCGCCGATACCTTCAGCGAGAAGGATTCCAAAAGCAGTCGCAGATTTGATTGTTCCTTGGAAGATTGGGCCAGCTTCAGTTACTCCGAGGTGAAGCGGGTAATCGCACTTTGCGGCCAGAATACGATAAGCATTTACCATCGTGACTGGGTCATGATGCTTCACAGAGATTTTTATATTACTAAATCCATGCTCTTCAAAGAGCGAGGCTTCCCAGAGTGCAGACTCGGCAAGTGCTTCTGGAGTCGCTTTGCCATACTTTGCAAGAAGTCGTGGATCAAGCGAGCCAGCATTCACACCGATACGAATTGGAATTCCCGCATCTCCTGCAGCCTTTGCAACTTCCTTCACCTTGTCATCAAATTGCTTGATGTTTCCAGGGTTAACGCGGACAGCTGCACATCCGGCATCAATTGCGGCGAAGATGTACTTTGGCTGAAAGTGAATATCTGCAATAACTGGGATCTGAGACTTCTTGGCAATCTGTGCAAGCGCATCGGCATCATCTTGAGATGGAACTGCGACGCGAACTATCTGGCATCCAGATGCCGTGAGTTCGGCAATCTGCTGCAAGGTTGCATTGACATCTGATGTCAACGTTGTACACATTGATTGAACGCTTACCGGCGAATCTGAACCTACGCCGACAGAACCAACCTGAAGCTGACGTGTCTTACGACGCGGATGCAACGTTGGAGGTGGGGCGCTTGGAATTCCGAGATCAACCATGATGCCTATTCTGCCTTATCTCTAGAAATTGAGCGAGACGGGATTGAAGATGTCTGCGATAAGAAGTATCACCGTCAACACTGCGAGCACTGCAAATACCCCCATTGTTATAGGTGTTAGCACATTCACATCAATTCCAGCAGGTCGAGGCTTTCCACGGAGTCGAGCAAAGAAGGCACGAATCTCATCTGCAATTGCAACTGCCATATGTCCACCATCGAGTGGAAGCAGCGGCAAAAGATTAAAGAGTCCAACAAAGATATTCAGGCTTGCAATCAAGAGAATAAATGTGCCAATACGTTCGGTATTACTCAACTTATTGCTGCTGACCGCATCCCCTGAAACTCGAGCTGCACCGACTATTCCAACAAGTCCGTTGGGATCACGTTTTTCGTGGCCAAAAGTTTGGCGGATCAATTGAGGAACTTTGGTAGGAAGGGCAATCAAAGCCTTTACTGATTCACGAATTAAGGTTGCGCTCGCACTCGTGGCATCTTTGCTCGCCTGCACAAACCCTTCTCGCTTGATCCCGACCTTGGTAACAATTCCCAGCACGTAACGCTTCTCAGAAGTCAGATAGGTAGGAGTAGCGGTGATTACTAATTGTTCTGTCTTGCGCTTGACGGTAAATGTGAGCTGTTGGCCATCAGATTGAGCAATCTTCAACGAATCTCGCGACCAATCTTTCACATCTACGCCATCGATCGCCAGAATCTCATCGCCAACCTGAAAACCAGATGCAGCTGCTGCAGAATCTGGTGAGACTTTCGCAATGTTAGGGATGAGTGCGTTAAAACCTACTCCGAAGAAGATTGAGAAGATAAGGATAAACCCAATGAGGAAATGGGCGAATGATCCTGCCCCGAGAACAATTAATTTACGAAGCGATGATGCAGAAAAAAATGCTCGCTCTTCTTCTCCTGCAGGCATCTGATCTCGTGGCGTCATGCCTTCGATTCGGCAGTAACCGCCAGCCGGAATCGCCTTAATGCCGAACTCAGTTTCACCCCGTCTAAATGACCAGATGCGCTTGCCGAATCCTAAGAAGAATTCGGTGACCTTCATATCAAAGCGTTTAGCTGTGATGTAGTGGCCAAATTCGTGAACCATGACGGAAAGAAGCAGAGCGATAGCGAATGCCAGAATTCCAAGAAACTTCATAAACCAACCTTCTTCACATGTTCGCGAGTACTACGTCGCGCATCTTCCTCGGCTGCACTGACATCGGCGAGATCTCGCAACGCCTGCGCCGCAGAGGCGCGCAGTGAATCGACCACAGATGAGACCACATCAATAATTGTCGTGAATCCAATCTGTCCATCGATAAAAGCTTGCACAGCAACCTCGTTAGATGCATTAAAGATAGCTGGGAGTCCTCCCCCAATTTCGCCGCAAGTGCGTGCTAGCTCAATCGCAGGAAAGCGCTTGATATCAATCGGAGCAAATGTCCATGAATGAGATTGTGTCCAATCAATTGCTTGTGTCGCCGCAGGTACGCGATGCGGGTAGTGAAGAGCTAGTGAGATCGGTCCCTTCATATTTGGCGGTGACGCTTGCGCGATTGTCGATCCATCAACGAACTCAACCATTGAATGCACAACAGATTGCGGGTGTATCACCGCTTCGATCTGTGAGTAAGGAATATCAAATAGATAGTGGGCTTCAATAATCTCTAGCCCTTTATTCATCAGCGATGCTGAATTGATGGTGACAACCGGACCCATCGACCATGTTGGATGTTCCAGAGCTTGCGCGAGAGTAACGGTAGATAAATCTATTCGGTCGCGGAAAGGCCCGCCACTTGCAGTAAGTACCAGCTTTGCAATCTCAGATTTCTTCTCACCGATAATGGCCTGCCAGATTGCTGAATGTTCCGAATCTACTGGGAGTAATTGATCTGGCTTGGCCCGAGAAATAACTAAATCTCCACCTGCTACAAGTGACTCTTTATTAGCCAGTGCGACTCGATTATCGACATCGAGTGCGGCAAGAGTTGGTGCTAAGCCAATCGAACCAGTGATTGCATTAAGTACAACGTCGCATGAAATCGAAGCCACTTGCGTCGATGCATTAGGGCCGTCAATGACTTCTATCCCAGGTAGCGCTTGTCGAATCAGATCAGCGTTCTTTGCAACACCAACGACTTTGACTTTAAATTTCTTCGCCTGAGCAATAAGTAGTTCAGGATTCGTTCCAGCCGCGGAGAGCGCAACTACAGAAAAGAGTGACGGATTTGCTTCAACGATTTCTAACGCTTGTACGCCAATCGAACCCGTGGAGCCAAGAATGACAATTTCATGCATTGATATTGGACATCACATGTTTGATTCGCGTGTAATCCTCAAAGCCATACGCTGAGAGATCTTTTCCATATCCGCTGCGCTTAAAACCACCATGTGGCATTTCCGCAACGATCGGAATATGGGTATTGATCCAGACGCATCCAAAATCAAATGCCTTGGCCATACGCATGGCGCGGCCGTGATCTTTGGTCCAGACAGAAGACGCTAGGCCATAGTCGACTCCGTTAGACATCGCAACAGCTTCTGCTTCATCCTTAAACTTCTGAACCGTGATGACTGGCCCAAAGATTTCGGATTGAATGAGTTCATCGCTCTGCTTGAGGTCTGCAATTACAGTAGGAGCAACAAAGTAGCCCGGACGATTTGTTGGTTGTCCACCCGCGACAATGCGCGCATGCGATGGCGTGCGAGAAATAAATCCATTGACGCGTTCAAATTGTGAAGCGTTATTTACTGGGCCAACGATGACATCTTCATCTGGCATACCCATTCCGATGTGATTCGTTGCCTGATCTGCAAGTAGCTTGACCATCTCGTCATAGACGCCTTCTTGCACCAGAACGCGTGTTGCTGCTGTGCAATCTTGTCCTGAGTTAAAGTAACCAGCGATTGCAATTCCTTCAGCAGCAGCTTGTAGATCTGCATCATTGAAGACAACAACAGGTGCTTTGCCACCGAGTTCAAGGTGTACACGTTTCAATGATTTAGCTGCAGCTCCAGCTACTTCCATACCTGCACGGACTGAACCTGTAATCGAAACCATTGCAGGAGTTGCGTGATCCACGAGTGCAGCACCTGTTTCACGTTCGCCTGTAATGACATTGATAACGCCCTCTGGTAAGAACTCGCTCATGATTCCAGCCATAAAGAGAGTAGAAGCTGGAGTTGTATCACTTGGCTTAAGAACTACGGTATTTCCGGCAGCAATTGCAGGTGCCCATTTCCACACAGCCATCATCATTGGGTAGTTCCACGGAGTTACCTGCGCACAGACACCAATAGGTTCGCGGCGAATAAATGAGGTCATACCGTGCATATATTCACCAGCAGATTTACCTTCAAGATTTCGTGCAGCGCCTGCAAAGAAGCGAATCTGATCGACCATCGGAGGCATTTCCTCTGATGCAGTGAGGCTCTTTGGCTTTCCGCAATTCTCGGATTCAATATTTACAAACTCATCAGCACGAGATTCGATTGCATCGGCAATTTTCAGTAGAGCGCGTTGACGCTCTGATGGAGTTGAGTCGCGCCACCCAGGGAAAGCGCCACTTGCAGACTTCATCGCCTTTTCAATATCAGCTGCATTGGATTTTGGGGCGGTCGCAAAGGCATCTCCTGTAGAAGGGTTAATCAGAGTCGTAGTTTCACCTGATGCTCCATCAACAAATTTTCCATTGATGAAATTCTGTAACTTCTTCACGATTTATGCCTGACCCTTCGTAGCGCGAACCATCTGATCACCATGATCGTATGGATGTCTTGTATATGTCTCGAGCCAGCGAGCAATCGTGTATTTACCAGCCTCGGTGTGCTCGCCAAATTTTTCGAGATCGCTTTCAGTTAAGCGCTTGATGACATCAAGTGATGCAGCGCGCACTGCTGCATAGACTGCAATTGAATTGGCAACATCGCCATCGGCATAGGCCAGCTTTGGCTCATTTGCCCACGCAGCTTCGTCATAACCTTGAATGATGGAACCCTCTGGTTCTGCGACTAAGCGGCGCAATCGCGCATATGACTGCGCCTCTGAATCTGCCATGTGATGGATACATTGACGTGCAGACCATTCATTCTCAGCATGAACATCCATTAACTCTGGTGTTACTGCGCGAGCAAGATTAAGAAAATATTGTGATCCTGCTTCATATGCCGCAGCTGCTTCTTTCATATCCACTGATGTCATGGAAGTGATACTAGTTAATTCTTCTCTTTCTCGGAAGCAGCTAACTGGCCACATGCCCCATCAATTTCACGGCCGCGGGTATCTCGGACAGTAACGGGAACTCCATAGCCCTCAAGGATGCGAACAAACTCTGCTTCATCTTCACGACGTGATGCAGTCCACTTCGAACCAGGGGTCGGGTTGAGTGGAATGAGGTTTACATGAGCATTGCGATTTTTCAATAATCGACCAAGTAGATCAGAGCGCCATGATTGATCATTGATATCGCGAATAAGTGCGTACTCGATTGAATATCGGCGGCCAGTCTTCTTCTCATACGCATCCGCTGCTGCCAATACTTCACGGACATTAAATCGATTATTAATTGGAACAAGGCTGTCACGGAGTTCGTCATCAGGTGTATGAAGTGAAACTGCAAGTGTGCAGTTGATTCCTTCATCCATAAGCTTTTCGATTCCATTAACAAGACCCACAGTGGAAACCACTACTGAACGGGCCGAGATTCCAAGTCCATCAGGATTCGGGTCTGTGATATTACGAAGGGTGCGCACTACTGCGTTGTAATTGGCAAGCGGTTCGCCCATTCCCATAAAGACGATATTGGAAAGTCGCGTTGGTCCACCAGGCATCTCGCCATTGGCGCATGCACGTGCTGCTGCAACAATTTGATCTGTAATCTCTCCCGCAGAAAGGTTACGAGTCAGACCTGCTTGTCCTGTCGCGCAAAATGGACAGTTCATTCCACAACCAGCTTGCGATGAAATACAGACGGTTGTGCGATCTGTGTAACGCATCAAAACGGATTCGACGAGTACTCCATCGTGGAGCTTCCATAAATCCTTACGCGTCATTCCACCATCTGTTGTGCGCGTGGTAACGAGTTCGATTAATTTTGGAGTGAGCGCATCAGCGATTGTTTGGCGCTCGGCTGCTGGGATATCAGTCCACTCTTCAGGATCATTCGAGAGATGGGCAAAGTAATGTGTGGCAACTTGTGCTGCGCGAAATGGTTGAAAGCCAAGCTCTTGCGCAAATGCTTTACGTTCGGCAGGAGCAAAATCTGCAAGATGCTTAGGGGCCTTCTTACGTTGTACTGGTTCGTCGAAGACGAGTTTTAATTCTGCGGGGCGTTCTGTTGTCATAACAACCCTGACTCTTGTGCACGGCGCACTACTTCAAGCGCGAGCCACAGCGCAGGGGCTGCAAAAAGAACTGAATCAAGGCGATCCATAATTCCGCCGTGGCCTGGCAATAAGTTACCCATATCTTTAATTGCCATATCGCGCTTGAGCGCTGATTCAATGAGATCACCTGCTGTTGCAGTAAAGACTGTCAGCAGGCCGGCAAGTGCGCCAAGCCACCAATGAGAATTCATAATGTAATGAAATGCGAGTGAGCCACCAACGACACTAAATATCAGCGAACCTGTTAATCCTTCAATAGTCTTCTTGGGACTGATCTTCGGTGCCAATGGATGTTTGCCAATAAGGACTCCGGTTAAGTAACCAAAGGTGTCATTGCATCCGACTAGAACTACGCAGGTCATAACTCGCGCTAAACCATTGTGGGGACGTCCAAGGAGAATGAGGAATCCGGCAAGAAATGGGAGATAGATCAGTGCAAGGGCTGATGCAGATGCAGTCTTAACAAAGTTTTCAGTTCCGCGTGGAAGAAGAAGTACAAGCAGACACGGAAAGGCGATTGCAGTTGCAACGGCAAGTCCTGATACTCCCCCAAACCAGGATGCAGCTCCTAGCCCGATAGTCGCTGTTGTGAGTGACCACAGTGGAATATGAATATCTACGATGGAGAAAGCTCTGTTGAGTTCGCGGATTCCAAGAACGACAGCAATGGTTACCAGAGCTGCGAAAAAAATGCGATACGTGGAGAGTGAGAACCAGACGATAAGTACTAAGAATAAGCTGACGGCAATTGATGGCAGGAGTTTTCGACCAGCGCGCTTATTAATCGCTTCGTTGATCGAATGTATATCTGACACGGTGAGAGAACCCCAAGGGTGAAGTCTTTAGACTTCGAGGAGCTCTGCCTCCTTGTGCTTTAAAAGATCGTCAATCTTTGCAACGTGATCTGCAGTTATTTTTTCGAGTTCTTTTTCGCCGCGGCTTAAATCGTCTTTTCCGATATCGCCATCTTTTTCCAGCTTCTCCATAAGTTCTTTCGCTGTGCGGCGGATATTGCGCATGGAGATCTTTGAGTCTTCAGCCTTTGTCTTTGCCACCTTGATGTAATCCTTGCGGCGCTCTTCAGTCAGCTGTGGGAAATTAACGCGAATAATTGCGCCATCTGTTGCTGGATTTACACCAAGATCTGATTCGCGAATTGCTTTCTCGATTGACGTCATTGCACCTTTATCGAAAGGCGAGACAACTGCCATACGAGACTCAGGAATCTGAATTGAGGCAAGCTGTGAGAGAGCAGTCCATGTGCCGTAGTAATCGACCATGATCTTGTTAAACATTGCAGGGTGAGCGCGGCCTGTGCGGATTGCACCGAAATCATCTTTCGCGACTTCGACAGCTTTATTCATTTTGTCGGTCGCATCTGCGAGTGCGCTAGTTACATCTGCCATGGTTTTTACCCTTCGATATCTCTCGTTTAAGAAACGAGAGTTCCTATCTTTTCACCGCGAACTGCACGGCCAATATTTCCATTTGTCATAAGATCGAAGACCACGATAGGTAAGTGGTTTTCGCGACAGAGGCTAAATGCTGCTGCATCTGCAACTGCAAGTGACTTCTGTAGAACTTCATCGTAAGAAATCGTGTCGTACTTTGTTGCATTCGAATCTTTGCGCGGATCGGCGTTGTAAACACCATCGACGCCAGACTTAGCGAGCAAAAGAGCGCCAGCACCAATCTCGAGTGCGCGTTGAGCTGCCACTGTATCGGTTGTAAAGAATGGCATTCCGGCGCCTGCACCGAAAATTACTACGCGACCCTTTTCAAGGTGGCGGATAGCGCGACGTGGAACATAAGGCTCTGCAACTTGTCCCATTGCAATTGCGGTTTGGACACGAGTGTCGACGCCCTCTTTTTCTAGAAAATCTTGGAGCGCTAAACAGTTCATCACTGTTCCGAGCATTCCCATGTAGTCAGCGCGTGAGCGTTCCATGCCGCGCTCTGAAAGTTCTGCACCACGGAAGAAGTTACCGCCGCCAACAACGATTGCAATCTGGGTTCCGCTGCGGACAACATCACCGATTTGCTTTGCAACATCTGCGAGAACATCGGGATCAACACCGATGCCTTTCTTGCCACCGAAAACTTCTCCAGAAAGCTTAAGGAGCACTCTTCCATACGTACCTCTAGTACCTGGCATGAGTGCTCCCTTCGCTCGTTGGAATTAGTTTACTGACCTACGCGGAAACGGTGGAATGCCTTGACGGCGGTTCCTGCCTCATCGAGGATCTGTTTCACGGTCTTCTTTGCATCCTTCGCGAAAGACTGCTCGATTAGTGAAACTTCCTTCACAAAACCGGTGACGCGTCCTTCGATGATTTTAGATAGCGATGCTTCTGGCTTACCTTCGGCGCGAGCTGTCTCTTCTGCAAGGCGACGCTCGGTCTCAATAAGGTCTGCTGGAACATCTTCGCGATTAACGAATCGTGGCGCAAATGCTGCGATGTGCTGTGCAACATCCTTGCCAACTTCAGCTGCCTCTTTTGCAAGAGATACCAAGACGCCAACTTGTGGTGGCAAATCTGGGCTTGTCTTGTGAAGGTAGAGTCCAACTGGTCCTTCGATAACTGCAACGTTGCGGATTTCAATCTTCTCGCCGAGCATTGCATTTCCTTCATCAATGACAGACTGAACGGTCTTACCGTTAGCCATTGTTGATGCGAGGAATGAAGCAACATCTGCCGACTTTGATGAAACAAGCTGATCAACGAGTTCATCGCCAAGTGCGATAAAACGCTCGCCCTTTGCAACGAAGTCTGTCTCGCAATTAAGTTCGAGCATGACACCAAGGTCACCTGAAACCTTTGCTACGACCAAACCATTTGATGTTAAACGACCTTCGCGCTTTGTTACGCCCTTTTGTCCTTTAACGCGAATGATTTCAATAGCCTTGTCGTAATCGCCATCTGCTTCATCAAGTGCCTTCTTGCAATCGAGCATTCCTGCTGCAGTTGCTTCGCGAAGGCGCTTTACATCTTCTGCTGAATAATTAGCCAATTTACTTATGCCTCCACTGTTGTAGCTGGTGCATCTGCAGTTGGTGCAGCCGCTGAAAGAATTTCCTTCTCAAGTGCTTCTGCTGCAGCCGCTTCCGCTGTTGCAACTGGTGCTGGAGCTGCTGCAGAACGTGCCTTGAGGCCTTCTGCAATTGCATCGGTGATGACGCGTGTAAGGAGCTCGATTGAACGGATTGCATCGTCGTTACCAGGAATCTTGAAATCAACTTCATCTGGATCACAGTTTGTATCAAGGATTGCAATCACAGGAATACCAAGCTTCTTAGCTTCCTGCACTGCAAGGTGCTCCTTCTTTGTGTCAACAACCCAGATTGCTGAAGGCAACTTGGTCATGTGACGAATACCGTCGAGGTTCTTAAAGAGCTTCTCGCGCTCACGGCGAAGGACAAGAAGTTCCTTCTTCGTAAGCAGAAGGTCATTTGCTGTCTCGAGAGCTTCTAGCTCCTTGAGACGCTGAATACGCTTGTAGACAGTTGGGAAGTTTGTAAGCATTCCACCTAACCAGCGCTCTGTAACTGTTGGCATTCCAACGCGAGCTGCTTGATCGATGATTGGCTTGTGAGCCTGCTTCTTTGTTCCTACGAATAGGACGTGGCCACCCTTAGCAACTGTCTCCTTAACGAATGCATATGCAGAGTCGATAAGTGCGAGTGATTGCTGGATGTCGATGATGTAGATGCCATTGCGTTCTGTGAAGATAAAACGCTTCATCTTTGGATTCCAACGACGAGTCTGGTGTCCGAAGTGGACTCCGCTGTCGAGGAGTTCGCGCATTGTTACAACTGCCATGACGGCACGCTCCTTCTTAGGTTTTTTGTGCGCAGCACTAAAAAACCTGCTCGGTTAATGTCTTAGCAATTTACTAAGACCGTCGCACCTACAACGCCGACCGTTCAAAATTGAGCGGACCGAAGTGGCTTGTAATTTTCGCTGAGCGAGTCATACATAGGTACTGAGATGTCACCGGAAATTTCTTTCTGGTGCAGGGGAAATCTTACCTGCCGCCAAGGGGTGCAAAATCCACCCCAGTTACTCTGGTTAAGCCCGAGGGTGGGCTTGTTTAAAGGCTTTCTGCAATCTTTCCGTCGATACATGGGTGTAGATCTGCGTTGTGGCAAGAGACGCGTGCCCCAGAATCTCTTGAACTGTTCGAAGATCTGCTCCCCCTTCAAGAAGATGTGTTGCAGCTGAATGGCGCAGTGCATGTGGCCCCATCCGCTCCACTCCCTCTAAAGCAGAGAGCGCTTCATAGACAATGGTGCGAACTGTGCGTTGATCAATGCGAGCACCGCGACTTCCTAGGAAAACTGCGCGCGCTGACTTTTCTGTGGCAATCGATGAGCGACCATTTTTCAACCAGTCATTGAGCGCCTTAATTGCAGGGGCTCCCAAAGGAATTGTTCGCTCTTTATTTCCCTTACCCAAGACACGAATTGTATTGCGGTTGTAATCAACATCATCGAGATCAAGACCGCATAGCTCTGAGACACGAGCACCGGATGCATACAAGACTTCCACGATTGCGCAATCGCGCTTAGATAGCGGTGTCTCTTCTTCGGCAACACGAGTGGCAAGTGAATCCATTGCAGTTGTTGCATCTACAACAGATAAGACTTCAGGCAGGGTTCTATGTCCCTTCGGTGTCGCAAGGGTTGCCCCTACATCCTTTGCTAGGTATCCCTTTTTTGTTGCCCACTTTGTAAAGAGGCGAATAGAGACAGCCCTACGTGAAAGCGTTGTGCGCGCTCCCCCTTTAACCTGCTGATTGGCTAACCATGAACGTATATGCGCGATGGTCATGGATGAGACATCATCAACCTTCTGCATCTCGAGATTGCTCAGAAAACTTTCAAGGTCTCCGAGATATGCGCGAACTGTGTGCTCGGAGAGATTGCGCTCCTTCTCGAGATAGCGGGTGTACTCCGCCTGAATCTGCGCAAAGGATGACATGTGTAAAGAATATATCCACTCCCTCTCGATACCCTGGTCTGACTTTGATGCGGATAAGCATCAAAGGCGATACGGTGCAGGTATGCGCATTCGAGTCTGCGAATCCATCGCAATACCCTCACTCTCCCGCGAGCTCGACGGTTCAGTAATTCTCTCGATCAACACAGATTTATCCTTTGAAGATATCGACGGATTTATTGGAGATCAGTTTGAGCCTGGTGAACGAGATATCGCTTTTTCACTGTGGGCAGATGATGAGACCAAACGAGTATTTACACCCATCGAGGGCAGTACAGATTTCTATATAGATCTGCGTTAGACCTACTTTTTATCAAGTACACCAAGTGCAATCAGCAAAGTCTCTGGAGATACTTCTAGTACTTCACAGAGCGGTGCAATTACGCCAATCGTTGGACGCCTCTCTTGCCTGAAGTAACGTGAAAGGCTTCCGCGATCAATTCCAACAAGCTCAGCAAACTCTTCATATGTAGCGATATTGAGTCTTTGCAATCTTTGCGCAAGCCAATCAGCAGACTCGGCTGGGGTATTTCGTCTACCCGCAGAATTCGCGCGCATAGAAAAAATATATAACAGGGGCTGGCGAAAAGGGAAGAACTTATTCGGGTTTGCGGCCCTGTCGCAAAAGTCCGAATGTGAGGGCATCTTCGAGAGCCATTGCAGATGCTGCAATCACGTTCTCGTGAACGCCCACGGTATTCCACTCACCCTTGCCATCTGAAGTCTCGACGAGAACACGGGTAACCGCACCTGTTCCAAGACGTCCCTCAAGGATACGAACCTTGTAATCGGTAAGTTCAAGAACAGCCAGTTCTGGGTAGAGCTGGTTAAGTCCATCGCGTAGCGCATTATCAAATGCGTTCACGGGACCGTTTCCGGCTCCTGAGCAAGTGATTTCTTTACCTTGCGCAGTAACTGTTACTTCAGCTTTCGTGATGATTGAGTTCTTCTCATCGCGTTCGGTTGTTGTAAGCCAGTGATCAATAGTGAAGAAGGATGGACGCTTACCAGTTGCTTCTTCACGAAGGAGAAGTTCAAATGAAGCATCTGCGGCTTCAAAGGTAAATCCTCGAGATTCCATCTCTTTGACGCGATCAACGACGCGACCAATGAGTTCGCGATCACCTTTGAGGTCAACGCCAAGTTCCATAGATTTAAGTTCGATTGATGCACGCCCTGCCATATCTGAGACAAGCATGCGCATATCGTTTCCAACAGATTCTGGATCTTCATGTTGGTAGAGAGATGGATCCACCTTAATTGCAGAAGCGTGCAGCCCTGCTTTATGCGCAAATGCTGACACACCTGTATAGGGCTGACGAGGAGATGGGGAAATATTTGTCACTTCAGCAACTGCATGCGAGATACGGAAAGCTTCGCGCAGCGCATTCTGTGGAAGAACATCTTTCTTCTTCTTGAGCTCTAAGTTAGCGATGATGGTAACTAAGTCAGCGTTTCCAGTACGTTCGCCGTAACCATTGAGAGTGCCTTGAACGTGGGTTGCACCTGCTGCGACTGCCGCCATTGAGTTCGCAACTGCGCAACCTGTGTCGTTATGGCAGTGAATTCCTAAGCGAGCAGATGTCGCACCAAGCACATCATGAACGACCTCAGCAATTTCATCAGGGAGCATTCCACCGTTGGTATCGCAGAGCGCTGCAACATCAGCACCTGCCTCCATCGCAACTCGAATAACTTCGAGTGCATAGGCGCGGTTGGCGCGGTATCCATCAAAGAAGTGTTCTGCATCAAGGAATACGCGCTGACCTTCTTGGCGCAAGTGAGAAACAGAATCACGGATCATTGCAAGGTTTTCATCTAGATTTGTCTTCAATGCAAGATCAACGTGGCGGTCATATGCCTTTGCAACGAGTGTTACTGCAGGCGCTCCTGAATCACGAAGCGCTCCAAGAAGAACATCATCTGCAGCTTTTACATTGGGGCGACGCGTTGCACCGAATGCCACAAAGGTGGCGTTCTTTAACTTCAATTCCTTCTTAGCTAGTGCAAAGAACTCAGTGTCCTTAGGGTTTGCACCAGGCCAACCGCCTTCAATAAAGCCAACGCCTAAATCATCAAGATGGCGCGCAATCGTTAACTTGTCATGGACAGAGAGATTCAAGCCTTCTTGCTGCGCACCATCACGCAGAGTTGTGTCATATATATGAAGCGTCTCTTTATCAAAACTCACAGCGAGACCTTCTTCATCCACCCGTGCTTATCCGCTGTTGTTCCATGCTGGATGGCAAGAAGATGGTTGCGAATCTGCATGGTGATGGGACCTGGTTGTCCATCACCTGTTACCCATGTACCCATGGCAGATTTTGCTTGTCCTACAGGAGATACAACTGCAGCAGTTCCACATGCAAAGATTTCAGAGATTTCACCAGAGGTAACGCCTTCGCGCCAATCATCAACTGAGAGCATGACCTCATCTGTCTTATAACCAAGATCTTTTGCAACAGAGAGAATCGAATCGCGAGTGATTCCTGGCAATAAAGTTCCAGTCAGCTTGGGAGTGACGACAGTTGCATCAGCGCCTTTGCCCTTTACGAAGTAAAGGTTCATGCCGCCCATCTCTTCAATCCACTTACGCTCGACTGCATCGATCCAGACAACTTGGTCGCAGCCTTCTTTCGCTGCAGCCTTTTGTGCAACGAGGGATGCTGCGTAATTTCCACCGCACTTTGCCTCTCCTGTTCCGCCAAGGGCAGCGCGCACGTATTCAGTTGAGATCCAAACAGATACTGCCTTTGCTGGATCAAAGTAAGCGCCAGCAGGAGTTGCAATAAGTAAGTAGGTAGCTTTATTTGTTGGACGAACGCCAAGTCCAACCTCAGTTGCAATCATAAATGGGCGGATATAAAGCGCTTCGCCAATTTTTCCCGGAGTCCAACCCGCATCTTGCTTCACTAGCGTGTGAATTGTTTCAAGGAATAACTCTTCGGGCATTTCAGGAAGAGCAAGACGTGCTGCAGATCGCGCAAAGCGACGTGAGTTTGCTTCTGGACGAAAGAGTGAAATTCCACCATCGGGTTGGCGATATGCCTTCATTCCTTCAAAGATTTCTTGTCCGTAATGAAAAACTGCAGTTGCGGGATCGAGTGAGATTGGCCCATATGGCTTTAGCTCTGGCTCTTGCCAGCCACCTTCTTCAGTCCACTCGCAGATGACCATATGGTCGGTGTAATACTTTCCAAAACCACAGTTGGCGACCTTCTCATCGCGCTCGGCTGTTGGAACTGCATGTGGATTGAGAGTGATCTTCATTTACTTCACCAGCTCCGCTAGGGCCGAACCGATTTCTGTTGTGCCACGCTTCTTATCACCGCGTGCCAATAAATCAGTAGCAACTGCCTTTTCAACATCTCGAGCTGCATCAGTTAAACCTAAGTGATCTAACATCATTGCAACTGACATCACTGTCGCGGTTGGGTCAGCGAGATTCTTGCCAGCGATGTCAGGTGCTGAACCATGTACAGGTTCGAACATGGATGGGAACTTTCCTGTTGGGTTGATATTGCCCGAGGCAGCAAGTCCGATACCACCACAAATTGCCGCTGCAATATCGGTCAAGATATCTCCAAAGAGGTTATCTGTGACAACAACATCAAAGCGCTCTGGGTTGGTCACAAAGAACATCGATGCTGCATCAACGTGAAGGTAGTCAGTTGAAACGTTAGGAAATTCCTTAGCTACTTCATTGAAGGTACGAGTCCACAATCCAC
>Ga0194060_10001022_pt1 | contig 20338 bp, 9 predicted proteins | sample SepL225m_MetaG_FD_163427 | JGI IMG/M metagenome (GOLD analysis project Ga0194060, IMG submission 163427) | Anoxic zone freshwater microbial communities from boreal shield lake in IISD Experimental Lakes Area, Ontario, Canada - Sep2016-L222-5m | ecosystem: Environmental > Aquatic > Freshwater >... | reverse complement strand
GCGTTAATTCGCAACCAAAAAGGAGAGTACTTCTCAAACCGTTTCTAAATCAGAAACATTTGCCGTACAGCTTTACAATGACTACACAATCAGCGATCCAATCGCAACATAGTGCAACACATCGTTACGTACCAACAACATCCACTCCAATATCCCCTGAAAAAGTTGCCGCATTACTAGCAGCAGAGTGGGAACTCTTTACAAAGAACACCAAGGCTTCGGCAACCGAAAGCAGCCGAGCGCATTCTTCAATGCCTCTAGGTGTCACCTCAAGCTTCCAGCACTGGGATCCATACCCAATCTCAATCGCTTCTGCCAAGGGCGCCTACATGACCGATGTCGATGGTCGAAAGCTCCTTGACCTGTCTATGGGCTTCGGCGCAATGCTCGCCGGCCACCTCAATCCTGTAGTCGTTGAAGAAGTTCAATCTGCCCTCAACCAGGGAATGCTCTTTGTCACCCCATCACCATCATCAAGTGATGCTGCAGAACGAATCTGCAAGCGCTTTGGTATCGATCAGGTTCGCTTCACCAACTCAGGTACAGAATCAACGATGTACGCAGTTCGCGTTGCTCGTTCTGCCACCGAGAAGATGGGCATCTTAAAAGTGGAGGGCGGCTACCACGGTAGCTACGACCCATTCGTAGTCTCTGCAAAACCACCAGTTGCGCAAGCAGGAGATGCTGAAGAACCAACTCCTTACATCGAACCGAACTTAGTTCCAGGAGATGTCTACGTCGTTCCATTTAATAACATCGAAGCGCTTGAGAAAATGTTTGAAAAGAATGCAAAGAAGATTGCTTGTTTTATTGTCGAACCAGTTCTTGAAAACATCGCAATCGTTCTTCCAGATGCTGGATACCTCGAACGCGTTCGCGAACTCTGCGATCAATACGGCGTTATTCTTATCTTTGATGAGGTAAAGACAGGTATTACTGCAGGCACTCGCGGTGCAGCCGCGCGTCTTGGCGTGGTCCCAGACCTTATTACTCTTGCAAAATCAATCGGTGGCGGTGTTCCACTTGCCGCATTTGGTGGCAAGAAGAAGTACATGGACTTTATTACCAACGGCAAGATGGCTCACTTCGGTACTTTCAATGGCAATCCCCTTGCAATGGCAGGTGTTCGCGCAATCGATCGCATTTGCACAGATGAAGCCCTTGCAAAAGCTGAAGCTTTCAACCTTCAGGCCCTCAATCGCATTGGTGACATCATTGATGAATACCAACTTCCAGCACAGACTGTTGGCTTTGGAGTCAAAGGGTGCGTTACCTGGTCAACAACACCAGTGCGCAACTACCGTGACTACAAGGCAACCGATTTCGGTGTTGCAGAAGCACACTGGCTCTTTGCACTCAACCGCGGAATCATCACTCCACCAGGACTTGATGAGCAATGGTTAATCTCTTTGGCACACGGCCAAACAGAGATCGACCTGTTAGTTGAAGATTTCCGCGAATTCGCTAAAGCAATCCGCGCTTAAATTAATAGAGAAAGGCCCCGCACTCTCCCTCGAAGAGTACGGGGCCTTTCTCTTATTTAGTTTTTTGTCCCGAGATTAAGAACCGAAAACAGTCTTCCAATCAGAGATTGTGAGGCTGTAGTAAGCGCCACCTTCAAGAGTCTTCTGGTTGAACTTTAAGATTCCGCCAGTTGTCTTTGTGGTGAGGTCTGGACGAGCTGTGTAGCCGCCAGTTGTGTGTACCTGAGCATTGAAGTAGAAGTGCTTCGATGTATCTCCAGGCTTAGCAATCAGTGAAGTAACATCAAGAATTCCTGATGACTCTTCATCAATTGTCATAAACTTTGAAGCATCCTTTGCAAAGTAATCCTTGTTGAATTCAGCAACTACTGCCAACTTTCCATCCTTTGGACGGAATGCCACGATGCGTGAAACGTGTGCGTTGTTGCCTGGATCTTCTTGTAGCAAGACGATTCCTTCAGATGTGATTGTCATGTTATCTGGCTTGCTCAAGTAAGGAGCTTCAGTTCCATCGAGAAGGAGCTCAAGCTTTGCACCAAGTTCAGGCTTCTGACCATCAACAAATGTCAACTTCCAGAATCCGCCACCATCACGTGAAACGCCTGGCTCTGATGGGTTCTCCTTAGTTGCTCCTGCATCCTTATTGGATTCAGTAGTAACGAAGTAGTAGACGTTTGGATTTGTTGGATCCCATTGACCATCTTCAATGCGTGACATTTCAGTGCCCTTTGCAGCATGATCTGCTTGCTGTGTCTTCATATCGCCATCCCAGATGGTCTCAGCGAATGTCACATCAACTGGCTTGTTCTTACCGTAAGCAGCGCGGAATGCGTTGTCGTTTACGATATTAGGAATGCTCATAACGTGAAGCTTTCCATTTGTAAGGCCTGCCTTATCAGCAAATGTTCCTGATGTTGTCTTTGTACCGACATACATAAAGAGTTGTGAATCAATGGCTGATCCATCTTCGTTGGCCATGACGACAGTGTTCTTGCCTGGCTTGAGGTTAGGAATCAAGTTCTCCCATGAAGCGAGACCTACGCGTGGAAGGTTGATTGCATTTCCATCCATATCGAATGCAAAGCCGCGTGCGTATCCGCTATCGCCATCTTCTTCTCCAGCGAGGTAGACAGCACCTTCATATCCGTAAGTTGTTCCACCATCTTTAAATGAGAGTCCACCAGCTTGGACCAGAGTCGCCGCGCAGAAACGGCTGATGAACTTATCCATTCCGAGTGTCTGTGTTGTTGGAGCCGCTCCTACTGGAGATGCTTGGTAAGCCTTCGTGTTGTAGTTGTAGAAGCTCCATGAAGAGATGAAGTCAGAAGCCTTTAGGATGCGATCTCCAGCTGCGTTCAAAGTAAACTTTGTGATTGCCGATCCGAGAATTGGCTTATTCCCATTCTGAGCCTTCTCGAATGTTCCGATTGGTGCATATGAAGGAACTTCGTGGCTTGAAAGAAGCGTGATTGTTCCATCTGCATTGCGGTATGCGCCCATTCCATCTGGAATACCTTTGATTGTAAATCCTGAGAATGTGTCACCTGCGTAGGCAAGTGGAGTGATAGTTGCTGCATCATTGGATGCAATGATGTATTCAGGCTTTGTCAGCACTGAGTTTGCTACGGCTGTTCCCGCAACCACTGTTGCTATTGAGAAAACCGCAGCTACTTTGTAGCGTAGTTTCATATTGATCCTTTTCCCTTGGGTTCACATCGCGACGTATTCGCCTCGACCATGTGCCCGAAGTCTTGCTTCGGCAGCATTCCGGGGAGAAAATAGAGGGTGAAATTGACGTAAAGACTTGTCTCAATTTTTTCTCAATAAATACACCTCCCGTTCACTTTTCTCACTTACCTTATGGTCGTGAATCCAATTTCGCGACGAATCCTAAGTTTTGGATTCATTTCTACTCTGGCGACAATTGCCTTCCCGGCACTGGGTGCGACAACTCCCCCAATCAAGTGTCGAGTACTTGGCCAGACAACCACCTTCAACGGCAGGCTCTTTACCTGCATTAAGGTGAAGAGCAAAGGTAAGAGCGTCCTTGCATGGGATTCGGGAAAAATTATTCCAGCACCTACCCCATCAGCAACTCAAGCGTCGGCTCCATCTCCTTCGCCCTCACAATCGCCAAGCAAGTCCGCCGAACCAGTTGTAGTAAAGAAGATTGAAATCCCTGTAGGGAAATCTACAGAAGTGCAATTAAATTCAGCGAAATCATTCACCGCAAAGAATCGTCACGGCAATGCAACTACTTATATTGTCACTCGAAATTCTGCCGGGCTCCTCGCAATGGATGCCACCTGCCCACATAAAGGATGCATAGTCGCGGTAGAGCCCGAGGGACTTCTCTGCCCGTGTCACAACGCACTCTTCGATTCCAAAAATGGTGATGTCCTTCGTGGGCCCGCTTCATATCCACTAGATCGAGTACCTGCACGCGAAGAAAACGGAATTATCTACCTGACTGATTGAGTTTCTATCGCCTTCAGGAAAAAGAAAAGCCCCCGGTGTGAAAGGCACCGAAGGCTTAACTTGTGCGCGCGAAGGGATTCGAACCCCTAACCTTCTGATCCGTAGTCAGATGCTCTATCCGTTGAGCTACGCACGCTTATTGAATTGTGTATTGCGAATCCGAATACTACAGGTAATTATCGGTGCCGAGAAACTCTCAGGAGACCAGCCAAAATCAGTGCCTTCTGGGCTTACGCAATTGAAATAATCGTGCGTCGGTTGGCCGCTCTTCCCTCTATTGTTGCATTTGAAGCCACTGGCAGGCTGGCTGCTGCTCCTTTAAGTGCTGCAGATATTGGAGTTCCTACCAGAATACTTTGTAGGAATCCAAATACTTTCTTTGCTCTCGCATTTGAGAGTGGGGTATTGATTTTTGTTGAACCAGTTGAGTCTGTATGACCTTGGACAAATAGAGTTGTAAAGCCTTGAGCTTCAATTACTTTAGCGAAAGTGGCCACTAATTTCTTATCTTTCAAACTTTGGTTTGATGAATTGACATCGAAATTAACAACGAAGATCTGTATCGGTGATTCGGGGGCCTTATACGTCGGGATAGCGGGTAAAGATTTCAGATTTGATGCCGAAATTGCAAAGATTCCGATTTTTGCCTTAGGCCCAAGCAATTGTTGAATCTCACACGATGGTTTTGTGGTTGTGCAAACCACTTTTCCGCTTAAGGTAACTTCATATTTAGCGGCTTGAGCAACGGAATTCCACCTCACCATTATTGAATGGTTTGAAATTAACTGTGAAATTGCACCTGCTGGAGAAAAAATCTGTGGAGTTTTTCCATCAGTAAATGTCAGGAGTGTGGAGTAATTGGTGGATGCGCCAGAAGAGTCCATAACCGATACTTCAATAAGAAGTAGGGCTGGATTATTCGAAAAACCAGTCAAAGTTAATTTATCGCCCACTGCTGAATAGTTTATGTTCCCTGCTAGGCCCGTGACTTTCCAATTCTTATATCCTCCACTGCCTCCAGTAGCCACAAATACAAGCTGGATTCTGTTCTTTACTAGATAAGCAGTAGCACCCTTTGGAGTGATTGTTGGTCCTGCTGGGGTATGGATTTTTCGAATCTTTGAGTAGTAAATTTTGCCTTGGATATTTCCCAGAGCCCATACAAAGTAGTTTGTATTCCCTTGTAATCCTTGAAGATTCGACGTAAAGAGACTGCCAGAATTCAGGGTTACTAATGAAGGCGTTGAGCTGCTGATTATTACTCCAGTCGGAGCAAGACAGGAATCTGTACTTTCTTGAAGCGAGACACAGAATTTCACTTGTGCGTCACTACCAGCCCATTGTGCAAGTCCGTTCAGGGTTGCACTCGAACTTTGGATATTTGTCGGTTCCTCTATCGAGATTGAGAATTCACTGGCAACAGTTGCCGAGCCACCTGACGATGAACCTCCGGAGCCTCCTGATGAACCTTCGGAGCCTCCAGTGGGTTCAGTTGCGGTAATACGGAACAGAACATTGATAGAGGTCGAGAGTCCGTTCGAGTCGGTCAAGCTGAATAGGGTATTAAATGATCCCGCTTCAGATATCGTCCCCGAAATTGTTGCTGCAGTGAGTCCTGGTGTGAAAGTTAAACCTGTTGCTAGAGAGCTGGCATCCCATGTGATGTAAGAACCACTTCCACCGGATGCAGCAAGTGTCCCAGTAAATGCATCTCCGATTATTCCTGCGGTCTTGCCCGTGTAAGCAATCGTTGGGCCCGTAATGGTTGTGAAGGATGAAGTGACTGTCTTGGTATCACTTCCCCCAGAACTTAACTGAACCCAGTAATAGTATGTAACGCCGTTCGTTAACTGAGCAGCCGGTGCCGAGACTGCAGTTGAGCTTCCCAGTGTCACTGATGCAGGTGTTGACGTTCCGATTGTGACTCCTGCAGGGGCAGTACAGCTTGCAGTTGAATTTACCGTTGAAATACAGAATGTAGGCGTAATTGCTGCACCTGGGAATGGAATCGTTGCATTGAGAGTTGCGGAAGTACCTTGGATATTTGTCGCTGGGTTAATTGTCGCCTGTAGATTCAAGCTGACAGTAATCGTTTCGTAGGCCGAGGCGGGTGCATATGAACTTCCAGTTCCACTCTGAGTGGCTTTCACAACACAACTTCCTGACGCAAGTGCGTGAACAGTTCCACCAGAGTCAATAGAGCAAATAGTTGGTGTTGGCGTGGGAATCAGCCAACTAGTAGGCAAACCAGAAGTCGCAGATGCTGACAAAGTAACGTCTGAGTCTCCATAAAGGTAGGCACCGACTGGCTTGCCAGTTATTGATACCGTCTGATCCTGCGAGTTTGTTGTGTAAGAAGAGCTATACACAGGTGTTGACGTTCCGATTGCATTCACTGCAATAACTTTAAATTTATAGCTCGTTGCAAATGCCAAGCCGTTTATTACACAGGTATTAACGTTTGAAGCGACCGTACAAGAAGAGATAGGAGTTGCCGTATCGCTTGATTTGTAGGCTATGACGCTGTATCCAGTGAGTGCTGATCCACCATCACATGTACTTAAGTCGATGTCGACACTACAAGGCACCCAGGCCACAGTGACATCTGAAATCGAGTGATCGGCATTGAGAGAAGCGGAAACAGAAGCTACCGGCAATGGGCCACCGATTGGAGTTCCTACTTCAGCAAATGATGGTGCCGTACCGAGTATCAATAAACTGGAAAGAAGAATAAGGAACTTTTTCATCAACTACTTGCACCGTATCCAAATAGCGTTTTGGCCACGATTGCGAGCGTATATTCAAGACCATTCACGAGCTGCGACGGTGTCGTGTATGAAAGTGGTGATATATCTGAAGATAACTCCGTGCGGCCATAATCCTTCCAATTTGTAGTGACAGATTTCGACACATCAAATTCAGCTTCAGATGGCGCAGATCCTCTAGAAGTCTTGTACCAACTAATTCTGTAATTTGAAACTCGTGTACCACCATCATCTTCGGGCTCTAACCAGGAAATCATCAATCCATTTGAAAGTGGATCAATTGCAACAGAGCGAATCAGGGTCGCCTGCGTCGCAGTAACTGTAACCACAATACTTATGGATGTATCAAAATACGCAGTTGCAAGCCCAGAGGAATCTTTGCCATCTTGCGAAACGCTTAGTGTGCATGTACCAGCAAGGTCGATTGTGACCAAACCAGTAGATCCATCGACAGTACAAACTGTTCGAGATCCATACCAACCTGCTACCGAATTATCAGAGATGGTTGAGCTTGTGACTGCGTAGGTTAATGGCAAGCCAGATGTAGTACTCGCATCCAGTACAAAGGTCTTCAATGAATGCGGCTTAGTCACACTTGCAGCAGTAATCGTTTGGCTTGCACCTGGACGAATTCCACCAGTTGGGTAAAGCGCTGAGAGTGTAGAACCCACTGCATTCGTAGACGCAACCTTAAATTTATAATATGTCGCACCTGATAGACCGAGGACAGTGCAACGCGAAGTTGAAGAAAGGCTTGGCGCTGCAGTACAACTCTTTCCATCAACCAAAGTTCCATCAACCGTATAGACAGTAACGGTGTACCCCAGGAGCGAAGTTCCTCCATTATCAGTTGAATCCGTCCAGGTGACTATCACTGAACCTGGTGCAGGTGAAGTAGTCGAAGTAATTATGGCCGCATTAGGAAGTCCAAAAGTCTTCGCAGTTAATACGTTGCTCCATGGGCTTCCATCAGGGTAATCCACAGTGACAATTTTGACGCGTACACGATAAGAGGTATTTGCATTGAGATTAATGATTGCCGTAGTTGTATCACTGCTACTTAATGTATTTTCATCGCTGAAACTTGGATCTTTTGCATAACTGATGACGTAACCAGTGATTGTCGAACCGCCGAGCTGTGTCGCAGCAGACCAGGTTGCATTCAACTTAGATGCTCCCGGAGAAAGCTGTAAGAGCGTGAGCGCATCTGGTGCATCAGCCGTGACTGTAAAGGACTCTGTAACAGTTGCTGCAGCTGAATAACGGCTCGCTGCACCTGACTGATTTGCAATTACTGTACAGACGCCAGCATGCACATAGTTGAGCGCAGTGGAAGTCTCTGAAGTTAAAGTACAAACTGATGATGGTGAAGCAGTAAAGGAGACTGGGAGTCCAGATGTTGCAACGGATCCAAGTGTTCTTGTTGAGGATGCGAATGATGCACTTGATAAGTTAAGTGCAGAAATGCTCTGGGCAAGCACTAATGTCACAGAATCTGAAAGATCAGATGTAACTCCAGCACCCGCCATATTGGTCGCATTTGCCTTAAATTTATATTCAGTCTTGTAATTCAAACCGGGGACAATGCATGTATATGTTCCCGGTGTAGATGGGGAATCGGTACTTGGAACAACGCAGCTCAGGCTTGTTGCAGCTCCACCTGTCCACGCTGTGACCTTGTAATTAAGAATCGTCAAACCACCATTGCTGCCGCTGGCGATTCCAGTCCAAGTAATCGTCGCAGTTCCAGATTCATTTTGGCCACTTACTACAGTAATTACTGGTGCAGCTGAAGGAGTTCCAACAGTCGTAGCTGATGTTGATGCCGCGGAACTAGTGCCAACGGCGTTTGTTGCTGTCACTGAAATTGAGTATGAAGTACTTACTGATAGTCCTGTCGAAACTGTGCACTTCGTAGCTGTGGCAGGAGATGGAATACAGGTTGCTCCAGTGACGGTAAATCCAGTGATATCACTGCCACCATCATCTGCAGGGGAATTCCATGAAACTTCCAGTGTTGGAAGATTAGATGCGAATCCAGGTGTAACAGCGAGACTACGAGGAACGCTTGGCTTATTCAATGTGGATGCAAAAGATGATGCTGACCATGCAGATGCAACCGTTGCAGAATCTGATTGGACCTGTATTTCATATTCGGTCTTATCAAGCAATCCAGTAATTGTGAGGTTTTCAGCGGTGAATGTTTCTGGGGAGGATTTAGTCCACGTGCCAGCAGTAGCTGCAACTCGATACTGGATTCTGTAGAAGTTTGTGCCGGCAGTCGGAGGAGTCCATGTGACTGAAATTTCTCGAACACCACCATCGGAACTTAGATCTGCTGGTACAGAACTAGCTGGGGCAGTCGGTGTTCCCGCTACGGGATCACTCGCTACGGAAGCACCAGCAGCGTTATAAATAATTACTGTGATTGAATACTTTGTTCCATTTGTTAGTCCTGTTAGTGCGCAGGATTGAGGAGAAGATGCACTAATGAGGCAAGAGCTCTTCACTGTTACGTCAGCGCCAACTGCTAACCGCGCGAATGAAGTCATTGAATCAATTTGTAATCCGCCAGTGAAAATTGGGTTTGTCCAATTCGCGGTGAGCTGAGTATCTCCCGCGGCTATTGATGAAATAGTTGGTTTGCCGGGAACAACAGGAAGAATTGTTAAAGAGTAAGTCTCACGGGATGCCGCCTTATAACTAGTTTCATCAGAGTCGGATGCACCCGCCTCATCAACATATACATCACAGCTTCCCACTGCAACGATATGAATTAGACCAGTCTTTCCATCGACGGTGCAGTTTGCATTTGAGGCTGTGAATTGAGGAGAACGTCCCGAGCTCACTGTCACAGAAGGAGTGAAATCAGAATCTCCGAAGTATTTAGTGGCTGAGGATGCAACAGTAATTATCTGGCTAAATCCTGGAATCACAGTCGTGACTGTTGCTTGAGTAGAACTTCCTGCAGCATTAACTGCTACAACGCTGAGTGTGTAGGTTGCGCCAGCGCGAAGCCCCATGACGGAACATGAATATGAGGTCGATACATCAGAAGAGACCGAACAGGTTCTTGATGGCAAGGATGGATCAGAAGTTGAGGTCGCAGTGACTTCGTAGCGAATAATCGCAGAACCATTTGCATATTGACTATTTGTCCAACGCCCAATGACAGCGCGGCCATCCACTGTAGAAGTTTCTACGGTAAATGTTCTTGGAACAGATGGAACGGTAAACCAAGAAGCTGTACGTGATGCAGATGCTGGTCCTGTTCCCGCATCATTTGCAGCCTTTACAGTAATTGAATAAACGACACCAGCACTGAGTTTGCCGCTCACATCCGGTGATGCACCAGCCAGTAAACATGTCCTAGTTGGTTCGATTGAAGTACAAGTAATTGTTGTTCCACCAATAACAGCTGAAACTGTATAGGTCACAGTTCCGCCACCAAGTCGTGATGGAGCGCTCCATGTAACTGTAAGTCCACCTGAGCCATTAGAAATATCGGTGATCACTGGTGCAGTTGGAACTGCTTTTCCAATTGTCATTGTGACTGGAGTGGCAGCTGGAGCACTGTTATATGAAGTGCCTTCTCCATCCTGATTCAGCGTGACTTTACATTCACCATTAGAATTAAAGTGAATAATTCCCGAAGAATTTACAGTACACACCGCATTGCTCTCAGCTCCCGCTGGATTCACCGCTTTATATTGAACCGGCAAACCACTCGTTGTGTTTGCATCAATTTGAACATCGGCATCGCCAACGTTCTTTCCTGTTGATGGTGGAATTGTGATGACATTAATAGTCTGATTGAGCCCATTGATGCGACCCACGACGGTATTTGATCCTGTACCGGCACCAAGGTTATTTCTCGCAACTACTACAAAGTTATATGAGCGCTTACTTGTCAACCCACCAATTGCGCAGTTCAGACTCGCGCCACCAGTAGAACAGGCAAATGTGATAGACGGAGTTGCGGTATCTGTCGCGGTTACCGTGTAGCCAGTAATACTTGAGCCACCATTGGATGCCGGAGCAGTCCAAGTGATTGTTGCGGTTTGAGTTTCATCGTAGGTGAGAACTGAAGTAATAGTTGGCGCACCTGGAGTTGTTCTAGGTGTGTAATTGCTTGGAGACAGGGCCCAAGCAGAGTATCCCGATGCGTTATAGGCGCGAACTTGCACTACATAGCTCGTACCGTTTGTGAGGGTTCCAATTGTCGCAGTTGCAACTGTCACTGTTTCTAATGTGGACCAAGTCGCAGTTGTTGTATCAATCTTGTATTGGAAGTTATAACTAGTTGGATCTCCACCAGAAGTAGATTTTCTCCAGTTGACGACTATTTGAGCATTTGATGTCGAACTTGTGGTGAAGACTGGAGTTCCAGGTTTTTGAGCACGGACAGTAAATGTTCGAGTTGTTCCAGATACTGGGAGTGACTCGTATTCAGATTCGGCATCGTTTGAGTCACTATGACCTTCTTTTTTATCACCTTCATCATCGTGAACACGGCCATCTTGTGAAACTGTGACAGTACATGTTCCCGGAGCTACGAGGTGAATTAATCCCTTACTCTGGCTTATGGTGCAAACACTAGAAGGTGTTGCTGCATAGCGAAGTTTGAGTCCGGAATCGAGTGTGGCACCAGTTCCAAAGTCCACATCTCCCACTGTCTTTGTATCAATCACAGGGAAGTTCAAAGTCTGTGTTTTACCTAGAATTGTGACAGTTTTCGTCTCTAGAATTGATGCACCAACTGCGTTAATTGCCTTGACCGCTAATACGAAGGAACCCTTTGTCGGTGTGCCCTCAATTGTGCAGGTAAATGAACCAGCGCCTTCAAGGCTTCCTGATCCAGAAGTCTTAAGTGAACATGAGCGTCGGTTTCCATCCCCATGTTCATCATCATCTGATTCACGACCAGGCTTATCGTTTGTTACAACATAACTCGTAATCTCAGATCCACCATTGAGTGGGTAACTTCCAACTGCAACTGGACGGTTCCAGGTAACAATAACTTTGCCCTTGGTAGTTGTATTTGTCGTTACCGTCGAAGGTTTTTGAGGAACTTTGAGGTATTTAACAGAGCTTGTTGGAGAACTCCATGTACTGAGTGTTCCCTTGGTATTTGTCTGCATACGGCAGGTATAGAAACTTCCGATTGTAAATTCGCCACCAGTTGAGAAACCAGTAAAATTCTTTCGCTTCTCATTACGGTCTCCGTGCTCATCTCCATTATCACCGGAGATTTCACCTGCAACATCTACAGCTGAATAACTACTATCTGGATCAGATGTTAATTTGCACTGAGCGTTGTAGGTTACGTTTGAAATTCCACCGCTCTCACTTGGCTTACTCCAACGAAGTTCGTAACCAGAACTTGTAATCTTCATTGTTGGAGATTTTGGAGCCGCAGGAGTTCCGTGTGGTGATTGCTTAATCGAATTGGAAGATGGACCGCTTGCAACTGAGTTCTTCGAGTTAATTGAGAATGTGTAGTCGCGGCCATTCTTTAAGTTGGTGAACGTGTAAGAGTAAGGTCCATCACCCGATGGTGCATAAGAAATCGAACCACGTTCAACTTCTCCATTATCGCCGTCTTCATCATCACCATGGCTAGATCCATAAACAATCACGTAGGTTGTAATGGCAGTAGTTGTGTCGTCAGTTGGCTTAGACCAATTAACAGTGAGAGATCCTGAAGAAGGCATGGAAACACTGGTTAGTATCGCTGTTCCCGGAATTCCAGTAGAAATCGTGATTGTTAGTCGGGAATTGATTGTTGCTCCATTGGCATCGGTTGCAATGGCGGTGAAAGTCTTAGAAGTCGCATCGCTGGCAAGAGTTCCTGAAATTGAGCCACCGCTACTAAGAGAAAGTCCCGCTGGTAAATCGCCAGTCTTTGTCCATACGTACGGAGCTAGTCCACCTGTTGCAGCCAGTGATTCGGAATAGCTTCTTCCACGGCTCGCATTTCCAAGTGTGAGAGAAGTTATTGTCATTCCCGTATAAACGGTAACTGTTGCAGTTTCAGAGCTCAGGACGCTGTTTGCGTCGGTAATTTTTATAGTTGCGGTAGAAGTAATTGCATCGGATCCGACAGTTCCAGAAATGAGTCCAGCTGATGAAAGCGTCAGTCCTGCTGGGAGCGATGAGCCATCTGCTAGTAGATACGTATATGGGGAGACTCCATATTGAGTCGGCACACTGAATGAATATGCACCACCTTTTGTTGCGCCAGTAACTGATACTGCGCGATTAATCTTTGGTGCTGCGTTAACGGATACAACTTCATTTGTTGAAGTAGTAGTTGCAGTTGTTGCATTTATAGTTGCAGTGACAATTACGTAGTAGGTTCCAGTTGTACTATTTGTGATTGGGCCAGTGAGGGCTAGCGTGGAGCTAGTGCTTAATACAGTCGTTGAATCTGTGGAGTTAAACCAACGATATGTGAGCGCCTCACTAGCAACGGCAGATGCAGTGACTGATAAATTAAACGTTGACTGACCAACTGTTAGAACTTTAGTTGCAGGCAAAGCCGTCACATTTGGTGCATTCGCTCTGGTTGCATTGATTGAAGCACTGGCTGTAGTAGAAAGTAAATTCGAAGGATTCTTCGCTACTAGTTCAATGTCATAACTTTTATCATTCGAAATTCCCGTAAGAGTAAAGGAAGAATTCAATCCTGAAACAGTAACTGTTGGAGTGTTAGTCCATGATCCCCAAGTACCTGAAGATGAAGGCTTAATTCGATATTGATAGGAAAGCGCTCCACCACCAGAATTTGTTGGAGTTACAAATTGCACAGCAATCGAACCAGAAGTTTGAGTAAGTGCCACTGATGTAGGAGGAAGAGGATTTGTGGCAGGGGTTGCATTTCCTGTAAAGCTAGAACTTGATGCGCCAGCTCCACCAGCATTCATTACACGAACGCGAATGGAATAATCTGTCTTTCCATTAACCAGTCCTGCTGCAACAATCGGTGACCCAGTCGCGCTCGACATCCAATTGAGGCCACCGTCGAGAGAATACTGATAGCTAGTAATTGCCGAGGAAATGTCCGGCACATTTGGTACTGTGAAAGAAATCGTAAGCTGACTATCGCCGCTCGCAACACTTACTGCCGTTGGCGCAGCAAGTGTGGTGACTAATGAACCTGTCGCCGTTGCTGAATCAGAGACTGGCGATTCAGGGCCTTCGCCTTGAGCATTTACTGCACGGACAACAACGGTGTATGCCTTGCCACGTGCAAGTCCTGTGATGATGCGGGAGGTTGAGGTGTCGTTGGTTCCGATCCAGTCTGAAGGGGCACTATTTTCCAGATATACATACTTATATTGGTATCCAGTGATGGCAGATCCACCAGTCTGAGACGGTGTATTTGCGAGCGCAGTGAAAGTGACGACCAATGAACTGTCTGCTACTCCCTTAGTGAGCGTGGGTTTCGCGAGAGCAACCGGAGCCGTAGCACCCAACATCGTGATATTTACAGCCGTTGATGTCTCGCTGTTGTAGTTGGTTGAATCCGTGGGCGTGAATCGTGCTTTAAAGCTATACGTGCCAGCCGTGAGCGTCGTTGATGAGGTAACTGTTGTGGTTGGCGTATCTGTATAGAAATAGGTATAGGTACCAGGAAGGGAGTTGGAGTTCGATGCATTGAACTGCTCGGCATTCGACATCGCTACGCCTGGATAGATCTGGGTGGTCGGAGACCACGTAATTCCTGGAGTCGCCTTCGAAATTACTATTGAGCTGACGCTACTTGGTTGAGTTAATGAGTAATAAGAGGACTTGGTGCCAGAGAGCGCATATCCGCTAAATGTGACTGTTCGGCTACCCGCGGTTTTGGTATCAAAGGTACCAATTGCGCTTGCGATGTTTAAGGAAATAGCAGTTGCTGTATCTCCACTGACAACGCTGCTAAGCGCCGCAGTTCCCGAAATAGTTGCTGCCGTGGAATTGTTATATGTTTTAGCAGAAGCACTTACTCCTGAAATTGTAAGGGGTTTAACTCCCGTAGAACTCGTTGCTGGAACTGTTGTATTTGCGAGTGCGTAAGTTCCATCCGAAGCAACAGATGCAGATATAGAACATGTGCCGGTATAACTGGTCATAGTTACAGTTGTGCCAGAAATTGAACATGACGTAGATGACCCGGCGCTATACGTCACGGTTCCAGATCCAGCAGAAGCTGTCGCCGACACAGTAAATACATCACCATAAACTTTTGAGAATGAAGTGCTAGCAAAAGAAATGGTTCTGGAAACTAGTGAGGCTGATGTTATAAAAGAGTTACAACCAGAATTTGGAAAGTAGACTGAGGAATCACTCGAGTTATACATTTTTATATAATAATAATAAGTTGCTCCTGCAGTTAGTGGTAAGTAAGAAGATGAAATAACAGAATGTGCTCCTACGGGCTTGAAGCTTGAAATAGTAATTCTTTGTTGGTAGTCAGAACTCGACGTTGAATGCGAAGTACAATTTGACGATTTTGTAGATGGAAATATATAAATTCGCGGAGTGGTCTGTGAAGTTTGTGCAACACCTGTTGTTGCCGTAAAAGTTTCCTGGGTGCCTGCAGCATTAGATGTAGTGGAAATTGAACTTAAAGTTGGAGTGGTGGTGGCGGCATTCGCTGGAGCTGCTGAAACCGCGGTAACCGAAACAAGTGCAATAGAGAGGAATAAAATACGCACAATCGCAGATGCGATCCTTGTGCGGTATTCGGATATCAATTGTCCCCCAAAAAAAGGGGGGTTAACCCCTAATTGCCACCCTCAAGGGTAAGGCTCTGTCACCCCATTAATCACACTTTTTCAGATGGATTTTGGGGTTGCACGCCTTGCAGGCGGAGTAAATTAGAGATTGAGAGAGAAAACCGATTAAAAAGCTATCCCCGCCATGAAGTGCTGAGTGGGCGACCTTCTGCATAGCCGGACGCGGATTGAATTCCGACAACTGCGCGTTCTGCAAACTCTGCAAGATTGCTTGCACCTGCATATGTGCATGAAGAACGAAGTCCAGAAATGATTTCGTCAATCAAATCTTCAACACCAGGACGGTTTGGATCAAGGAACATTCGTGATGAAGAAATTCCTTCTTCAAAGAGCGCTTTGCGCGCACGATCAAATGCATCTTCTTGTGATGTGCGAGCACTGACTGCGCGCTTTGATGCCATACCGAAAGATTCCTTATACGCGCGGCCTGAGCTATCACGCATCAAATCGCCAGGTGATTCATAAGTTCCTGCAAACCAAGAACCAATCATGACCTGTGATGCACCTGCTGCTAGCGCAAGTGCAACATCGCGAGGATGACGCACTCCGCCATCTGCCCAGACATGTGCACCTAACTTCTTTGCCTCTTGAGCGCATTCAAGAACTGCCGAAAATTGTGGGCGACCAACACCGGTCTGCATACGTGTTGTGCACATTGCGCCTGGCCCAACACCAACCTTAATAATGGTGGCTCCTGCTGCAACTAAGTCGCGAACGCCATCAGCGGTGACTACGTTTCCAGCAACGATAGGAACATTTAGGTTTAGTTTCTTTATTGCTTGTAGCGCTTCAATCATCTTCTTCTGATGGCCGTGCGCAGTATCAACGACTAGTACATCAGCACCTGCTGCAACAAGCTTTGCCGCCTTATCAGCCACATCGCCATTAATACCTACCGCTGCAGCAATGCGAAGCTTGTTCTTTGCATCCACTGCAGGTGTATATAAAGTCGCACGTAGTGCGCCCACCTTCGTGATAATGCCAACCAATTCACCATTTGCTGAAACCACAGGCGCCACAGTGCGCAGGCGCTCGTTGAGGAATTCAAATGCTTGGCGTGGATCAAGTGAGTCAGGCATGGTGGTGAGCTCTTGTGTCATCACTTGGCTGAGCTGGGTAAAGCGATCGACGCCTGCGAGATCTTCTTCAGTGACGATGCCGACTGGTTTCTTGCCATCGACGATGATGATGGCGCCATGTGAGCGCTTGTGAATGAGTGATGCCGCATCCGCCACAGTCTCTTTCAGAGTCAGTGTGATGGGAGTTTCAAAGAATGTGTGACGTGCTTTGACTGATGCGATGACTTCTGCAACAACTGGGATGGGAATATCTTGAGGAATAACAACCATGCCACCACGACGAGCAACAGTCTCAGCCATTCTGCGACCTGCAATTGCCGTCATATTTGCTACAACTAAAGGAATAGTTGTTCCACTGCCATCGTTGGATGAGAGTTCGACATCCATACGGCTTGTGAGTTCAGAGTGACTTGGTGCCATAAAGACATCGTCATAGGTGAGGTCGTAGAGGGGCTCATTGATAAATCGCACGTACTGAAGCCTACCGCCGATTTAGCACTCACGACATAATCACCCCATGATGCGCTGGCGTGGGGCAATGCTCGATATTTCTCGACACTACTTTGATGCGGGCTTTATTAAGAAGACAGTGAGCTCACTAGCCATCTTTGATTACAACACCCTTCATCTACACCTGACCGATGATCAGGGTTGGCGCCTTGAGAGCAAAGTTTTCCCATTGCTTCACGAAGTTGGCTCTATCCGTAAGCAGAGTCAAAATAACCATGGCCTACTTGAACCTACCTACGATGGCAAGCAACATTCTGGTTATCTCACACATGATGATGTGCGAGAGATAGTGAGCCATGCACACTCACTTGGGATACAGGTAATTCCAGAAATCAATATTCCTGGACACACAGGCGCACTCCTTGCCGCTTATCCGCAATACGGAATAAACAAAGCGGCAGTAGAAGTAAGCGGACGATGGGGAATATCTGATTACCTTCTTAGACCATTTCCTGAAACTTTTGAATTTCTTGAAAAAGTATTTAAGGAAGTTGCGATGCTCTTTCCTTCCGACTACATCCACGTTGGTGGAGATGAATCACTGATTGATAATTGGTTGAAAGATCCTGAAGTTGTGGCATGGATGAAGCAGCAAAGCTTTGACACATCAAAAGAAGTTTTTATCTACTTCATGCGTGAAGTTGAGAAGATCATCAATGGGCTTGGCAAGAAGATGGTCACATGGGATGACGCATTTGCATTTGATCCCGAGCAAGCAACACAAGCTTCAGTAATGTCATGGCGGGGTGAAGCAATTGCACAGATTGCCCTCAACCATGGCCGTGAAGTAATTCAAGGTCCAGTATTTCCTACCTATTTAGATTACTCACAAGAAGTATCAGAATCCGAACCGCTTGCTATTGGTGGTCCTGTCACATTCGAAGATGTCTTGGCATTTACTCCATTACCTGGAGTAGCTGGTGTCCAGTTCCAACTCTGGACGGAATACATTCAGTCGCCAATACATGCTGAATATATGATGTGGCCACGAGCTGCAGCCCTTGCATATCGATGTTGGGGTGAAGGAAAAGACTTTGAAAGTTACTTCGCAGGGCGTAAACCTAAGCTGGATGAGTTGGGTGTGACGATTCGCGATCACGATCCTCTTAAACGATTGAATATTGCTCACTTGGGAATCGGTAAGTACTACAGAGGCTTTGATACTGAGCAGATGATGCAGACACTTGAGAAATCAGCAATCGCCGGTGAAGTGGCACACGACTTCTAAAGTTTCTTCGCTACTCCAATTTCTCCTGTGCGTTCAAAGATAATGTGATAACCAACTGCTTGATAGAAAGCCAGTGCATTTAAGTTCTTGGAACTCAAAATCAAATGCACGCCAGGTGAACCAGCGCTGCGTAGTGAATCTTCCATTGCCTGCATCAGCTTCTTACCCCAACCTTGTCCTTGCATCTCTGGAACAAGATTGATGTGCGCATGTGAGGGAAATTCTCCAAGAAATTCAGATGGTGATCGCAAAGGATGGTGAATTATGTGAGCAATTCTTTCATCTCTGCTCCATGTATCTTGCTGTGAGATATCGGGCTTCCTATAAAAGGCTTGTTTTGCAGGCCACCACACCGAGTCAGTAACCGTTTCAAATGACGTTGTATCAAGAGTGGCAATGCAATATCCCAGAGGAACACCATCCTCACTTTGCACTACATAACAATGATCTGCAGATAGATGTAGGTACGGACCAACCCAGATATCACCCAATAGATCTGGTTGGTCAAAGATTCCCGTTGCATCTTTACCTGAATCTCCAGTTATGACGCAGATGTCATAGAGGGTTCGCTCATCGTCTAGGGATGCAAGGCGAATATCCATTAGCTACCCGAGCAGTGTAAGAAGGCGTGCGACTTCAGCAGCAACAGCTTCGCGGCCTGGTGCAATGTATTTGCGTGGATCAACAAGCTTTGAATTTGAACTCAGTACTTCGCGAATTTCGTGTGTGAAAACATTATTGAGGTGAGTTGCAATATTGATCTTGCTCATTCCTGCCTTCACGCTCTCTTGTAAATCTGCATCGCTCACACCCGAAGAACCATGCAAGACCAATGGTGCTCCAACTACATGTGCAATTTCACGAATTAGATCAAAATCAAGGGTTGCATCGCGAGTGGTCATTGCGTGAGAAGATCCAACAGCAACTGCTAATAAATCAGTACCGGTTGCCTCAGCAAAAGCCTTTGCTTCGAGTGGATTGGTGCGGATACCTGGTGCGTGCACACCGTCTTTTCCTCCAACTTCCCCAATCTCAACTTCGAGAGTTGCACCGTAACTCTTGCAAAGAGATGCCATGCGAGCACTTGCTGCAACATTGTCGGCATAGGAAAGTTTCGATCCATCAAACATCACTGAGTCATATCCAAGATCTAGCGCTTCTTTGACAAGATCTTCGCTCTCTGCATGATCCAGATGGACAGAGACTGGAACAGACGAACTCTCTGCAATCGCAATTGTTGCAACAGAAATTGGTTTTAACACCTTGTGATACTTGACGCAATTTTCACTGATCTGCAAGATGACAGGAAGTTTTGCTCGTTCTGCACCAGCAACTAGAGCTTCAGCATGTTCGAGCAAAATAACATTGAAGGCACCAACAGCAGTGCCTGAACTCTTGGCAGAGAGAACTAAGGTGCCTGAATTAGTACGTGCCATGGAACTCCCTAAACAATCACAATCTCGACGCCAAGTGCGCGGAAATCTTTGACTATCTTAGGGTCAACACCATCATCTGTAATCAACACATCAATCTCGCTGATGGGGCGGATTGATGCAAAGGCGCTCTTGGTGAATTTTGAACTATCAGTAACTACGACAATTTTGCGGGCACGCGCAGCGATTTGGCGATTAACGCGGGCTTCATCTTCATGACGCGCTGCAGCACCGATGACTGAATCAATAGCCTCAACGCCTAAAAATGCGATATCAATATTAACTTCCTTCAATACTTCTTCGGCAAATGGCCCTGTAAGTTCATATGATTGAGGACGCGCTACACCGCCGGTTACAACAATCTTGATTTGGTGGCGCACGGTGAGTTCTGCTGCAATATTGACTGCGTTAGTGACGACAGTGAGAGCTGGTTGAAGATCAGATGACTCACCTGGGGCGAATTCAGCTCGGGCAACGATTGCGCGTGCAACGGCGGTAGTGGTTGTTCCACCATTGATTCCAATGATGTCATAACGAGAAACCATATCCGCTGCTGCTCGGGCGATACGTTGCTTTAC
>Ga0194060_10001021_pt1 | contig 20350 bp, 17 predicted proteins | sample SepL225m_MetaG_FD_163427 | JGI IMG/M metagenome (GOLD analysis project Ga0194060, IMG submission 163427) | Anoxic zone freshwater microbial communities from boreal shield lake in IISD Experimental Lakes Area, Ontario, Canada - Sep2016-L222-5m | ecosystem: Environmental > Aquatic > Freshwater >... | reverse complement strand
GCAGAGCTACTCGCGATTCAAGAACAGCTTAACAACCGTCCAAGAAAATCATTACAATATAAAACCCCGAACGAAGTATTCGGGGAATTACTCAAGATGAGTGGTGCACTAAATCATTGAACTGGCCCCACCGAAGAGCGTGCCAGGGTACCTGTCCCCTGGTGACAGTCACCAGGGGACAGGTACCTCAATAAAAAAGAGCGTCGCTTTCGCAACGCTCGGAACCGACCACTTAACACTTCAGGCCATCAACCGACGTCAGGCGCTGGTCTTCACGCCTTTGCGGCGATTCAGCTCCTCCCGGCGCTTCTCGAGCTTGATCCTGGCATCCTCGAGCGCCAGCGTCTCTTCGGTGATCCGCTTCTCTTCCTCTTCGACCTCGCGCGCGAGCCGCTCTTCCTGCTCCTTCTTCAGCTCTTCGACTCGCGTAGTGAGGCGCTCGACGAAGTTCGTCACGGCCCTTTCGAGCCCCGCAAGATCCTCGAGCGAAAGGCCCTTGAATTCAAACGCATTCAGGCCATTCATGAGCTTCGAGAACGACGACTCCTGCTCCGCCGAATCATCCTTCACCTCACTCGTCGCAGGCGACGCCTCCTTCTTCACCCGCACAGGCTTTTCCTTGCCTCCCTGCGCTGGCTTGTACGGGGCCCTGCCGTCCGGCACGAGGTCCAGTGACTCAAAGCCCTGCACCGCGACGATGAAGCCGGCTCCATGGGGATTGCTTGCGATCATCTCCCAATTCACGCCACTCATGCCGGTGCCGTTCATGTTTTCCCAGACCGCCGAAAGCGCCGACGGGTCAACCTTTTCGCTCATGTCGCTCCGCATGATCAACTGCACGAACTGGTCGTACAGCGAATCGCGCGTCACGAACGAAGTTGTCTCCATCTTGAGTGCGCCACGTTCGAAGGTCCGCGCAATCGCGAGATAGTCGCGGTTCACCCGAAGCACGCGACGCTCTTCGAGGTTCAGGATGATGAAGGTCTCGATCGGCCTTGCGAGAGAAAACACGCCGTCTTCGAGCCGAAGCACCCCGGCGCCAATCAGCTCCTCGTAGGTGCGCTTCTGCTCATCAACAACGGTTTCCTTCTGGATCGGCGCGCCACGGGCGATGTCCGCCCAGACCACTCGCTCGACTCCCGGAAGCAAGCAAAGGCGATGAAATTCGCTCTGCGGCTTCACAACAATCACCTGCTCATCCGCAACCTGCTCCGTCTTCTCGGACATGTACTGCTCCTTCGAAGCCGCGACAGCTCCGATTTCGGGTTTTTGAATCTCGGGAACCGCGCGACCTGGATTCATCGGAACGGGCGGCGGCGAGGGGGCGTACTTCTTGAGCCTTTCAAGCGCATCTTTCCGAAGCAAGACATTCGTCTTCTCCGTCGGACGCGATCTTTCGATGCAGTGTGCGACGTGTTTCGCACGCTTGCCGTCGAAGTAGAACCGGTCGAGCTTCGCGTCTCCACTCGGATCCGCGTCACGAAGCAGAACTCCTTCCTCGAGCAAAAACCGGAAGACTCCTTCATTCGCTTCGTGATACGAGTAGAGCGTACTCACCAGAAGAAGAGTCTTATCGACATCCTCCTTGGTTCCGAAGCACAGCCCCTGGGTGGCAGCTCCGCGAAAGACCCTGAGAAGGTCTTCAATGTGCGGAGGCTTGTTCTTGGCCGTTCCGTAAATATAACGGTCCGACACTTTTACATTCTTCAGCATGCCTTCCTCCTTGGATTCCCTCCACGGGTTACTGCGCTAATTGCTATCACAACGGCTCACCCTTGTCAACAGGGAGAAACAATAAAAAACCGCTTAAAATGCCCGGGACTGTCCCCAGCATTTTAAGCGAAAAAAGCGAAAAAATACTTTATTTTGATTTTTCCTCGGCTTTTCCAAGATCCGCCCAGGCGGCGATGACTTCTTCCACGTCTTTGCGCAAAACCCGCGCCCGACCATCGTCCGAAACCCGCGCCGAAGCCACGACCGCGAGCTCTGCTTCATGTCTCTGCAGGGTTTTCTCCGCGCTCATGAGAGCCGGATCGCCGGGATACTTCTTCGACAACTCCTCTAAATGCTTGGTTTCGAATCCGATATCCTGGCGTTCTTTGGCGGCTCTCTCGCGAGACTTCTCAGCGGCAGCATGCATAACACCGATGGCCGTTGCGTGCGCGCCCTGCATTTCAATCGCGACCTTGGCCGAAGCTTCGTCGATGATATCAATCGCTTTGTCCGGCAAACGACGACCCTTTAATTTTTCAATCGAAAGCGTGACCGCGGCTTCAAGCGCGTCGTCGTCGATAATCACGTCGTGATGCTTCTCGTATAAGTTTGCGATACCACGAAGCACAGCAAGCGCCGCTTCCGGAGTCGGTTCAGCAACCAAAACCGGTTGAAACCTACGATCGAGCGCCGTGTTCGGGCGAATATATTCTTCGTATTCTTTGAGTGTCGTGGCACCGATAATCGAAACATCACCACGAGCAAGCGCTGGCTTCAAAACATCGGAAGCCGAAACTGCGCCCTCGGCGCCCTTGGTTTGCTCGAGTAGATGAATCTCATCAACAAACAAAATCGTCTGACGCGGAGCCTTCTCTAATTCCTTCATAACGCCACGTAAGCGCTCCTCAAATTCTCCGCGATATTTGGTGCCGGCAATCAGTTCGGCGACCGAAAGTTCAAATATCTGTTTTCCCTGTAAAGCCTTCGGAACATTGTTTTTAATGATTCGAACTGCGAGACCTTCAACGATAGCCGTCTTCCCTACTCCCGGGTCGCCAAGCAATAAAGGATTATTTTTGGTGCGTCGCTGGATGATTTGGATAATGCGATCGATCTCATCATCGCGACCGATGACGGCATCAAGCGCCCCGGTTTTTGCAAGTTCGGTAAGATTTTTGAGCACTCCTACGCCCTGCGGCCGATGGCCTACGGCCTCACCGCGATTCCAAAACCAATAGAGTCCTCCGGCGAGAGCGGTCAAAGCCACGGCAATATATCGGAGCGTCGTTGAATCGAGGTTCATATATAAGTATTATATCAGCTCTCACGATCTTTTCGCCCGCAACTTCTTCGCCTTCAAAACAATATGTTCCGTAACCGGTTCAATAATATCCTTAACCGAAGGTAGACAATGACCCTCAGGGAATGCCGCCACAGCATTTGCGCTCGCGGTCATGCCCCAGCTTGAAACCGAAACGCCGAGCGCTTCAAGTTTAGCCTGTTCGGCAAGATATCCAGGCCTATCGTCAACGTCGCCATCCATAAAAACCATAACCATGCGCACAAGCGGTTTTCCCTTTTGCCCACTTTGCTTCTCAATTTCAAGTTCTTGCTCGATTTGCTCACGAACGCGCCGCAGGCCCAAATGAGCCGGGGTTCCCCCGCCAACGTTCGATTCCAATCCCTTCCAAACAGCAGTCTGTTCGCGTGGACCCCAATCACCGCCAAGCGGTTTTAATTCCGTCGCCGCACCATTTTGAAAAGCACCAACCCAGGAATTAACTCGGAGTGGCGAAGTGAGTTGATTTTGACGTCTCGCGACTTCAGTTTGATAACTAAAAGATTTAATACCATCGAGTACCAAAAAACCAGCCAGTTGCTGTTCTGTTTTCTTTGTCTGTCCGGAAGCTGAATCTAAATCATTCATCGAGCCGGAGCGATCAAAAACAAAATAAGCATTAAACCCGCCGTATTCTTGAACGATTTTCCGATCTACGAATTCCTGTACATAACCCAATGGATCAGCATGCCCGGTGCGCAAATCTTTGATAGCCATGACCACGTCATCCAATTCTTCGCCCTCGCTTTTCTTGACCGGCCCGCGCCAACCCGGCGCTTCTTTGATATTAGTTTCCACGATTTGCCGAAATTCCGAACTCAAAGCATCGCGAATCACACGACCTTTGCGATCACGAATTCGTCGCGCCGCTTCGATTTTATTTTTAATAATCCGCGCTTCTTCTTCCGAGCAGCCTGCCTCGCGCGCAAATTCACGGTTTTCTTTTTCCTCCGAAGTTTCCGGCTTCGGTAATTCTTTTTTTAGCTTCTCCCGCAGCTCTTCCAACTCTTCGTCGGAAAGCCGAAAAGATTCTTGTTCGCCAAAATCACCTTCACCAGAACTATCTTCAGGCTCCTCATCGGTCGGCTCATCATCAAGCGTTGGATCGCCAGGCGGCGTCGCATCAAGCCGAACCCAAACACGTACGGTATCATCCCAAACTTCCGACCAAGCATGGCGCGAACCCGAATTCATAACCGCAGCCCCGGAATGATCTTTCTGTTTCACATAATGCCCAACCGCGAGTCGCGCCTTGATACCAAGCGCTGAAAGCAAATTGATAAAATAAGCATTCGAGACATCGCAATCAGCTTTTTTATTGATTTCGATAGCGCGAAAATAACCTTCAGAATGATTTTCGTACACCAAATTCAAATCGCCATCGTTGGAATATTCCAAGGTCTGACGCACGAAAGTTTGTATGGCGCGGGCTTTTTCAATTTCCGTACCGGTCAAGCCCTCAAGCATCGTCCGTGTTTCCAAGCTCACAACCGCATTTCTAACCGCGAGTTCGGCTGGCTCAACCTGATTTTGTATCGCGCCGTTTTCCGGTTTTCCAATCGTCACACTAAATCTGATATTACCAGTGACAGCTGAGGCATCAAGTGAATACAAGCCGTGTTCATCGACGCTAACTTTAACTCCGGGAGTACCGCGAAGCGACGATGGTAAGGGCACAAAACCAGCCGGAAGCGGTAACTTAGTAATTCGCCCGCCTAAAATCGTGCCACGGCAAATTCTTTCGTCGAGTAATCCTAAAATCTCTTGCGCTGGCTTCAAAATACGTGGGCGCTTGGCCCACCGCGTTCCGCCCCGATGCTCTTCAAAAACTTCTTCGCGAAAATATCCGCCGAAATACGGATGAATTGAAAAATATCCGTGAGATTCTTTTTCTTTATTCTTCTCCATCTTGTCCATGCTCGTATCCATAGTCTCGCTATCCGGCGGCGCGACTTCTTCGTCGCTCGAATCCGAATTCGAATCCGATTCCGTTTCTGGTTCATGCGGCAAGCGCGTTTCCGTTTCGCGAATCTGTGCCAAATCATTTTCGTAAGTAAATTTCAACAAGCCCGCAACTTCTTTGTTCCAAAAATCCAAGCGTGTAGCAGCCGGCATGTCGGGATGTGTAAGCACATCAAACACGTTAATTTTTCCCTGACTGGTTTGAAAATTACGTAGTTTTTCGATTTCTGACTGCCAATTCGAAGAAACCGCGGCTTTTGAATCTTTGGCGGCTAGCGCTAAATCCGCTAGTAATTGATCTGTTTCCGGCAAGCCCAGGGAAACCGGTTTTGCCTCGGCGCCATGCGCGGAAATATCATCAAACATGCGGCGCGCCGCCCGCAGAATCGAATCGCCTGAATTCTGCCAGAGTTTTTGCGCTTCTATGTCGGCTTCGCTGCGAATACGATTTCGTATATCAAAAGCCGGTCGCTCTTTTGGCGCCGCTTGATTTTCACGATCCTGCTCCGTCACATCACCGCGAGTTCCTGGTTCATTCGACATATTTTATAACTCAACACCAAGTAAATCACGCGACAGTTCGGAAGCATCTTTTACAAATGAGGTTTTTATTTCTTTCCAGGTCACCGCAAAATTTACAAGCGGCATCGGATCGCGTTCCGCATCCTCAAAATATACCAAACTTTTTATTATGTGGTGAAAATTACGTCCGACATCGGGATACTGCATTGCAAAACGATTAAAAAGTGTCCGAAGTGGTTCCCGATTTTTAGCATACCAAAATAGATCAACGAAATCCCGCTTTTTTCCACGCTGACTCACGGAAATTAATTTGGTCGCGGCGACATCTCGTTCATCTAATATACGCACCATGCCATATTCTCCAAAAGAAAAAGCCGGGCGAAACGATGAGTTGGTCATGAAACTTATTTTGGCACCACCAAAAGATCCATGTACCGTGTTTTCTTCTATTTTTTCTGTCTTCCAAAGCTTGTCAGTATTCAGGTGACGCAACAAACTATCAGTCGAGAAAGGCTTTGCTTGAAAAAAATCCAAATCCACCGAGCGCCTATGGCCGCAGGCTAAAGCCAAGGCCGTACCACCCGCCAAATACCACCCAGAGGCACGCATCCATTTTTTGGAAGCAAAAAAATCCAGGGCGCGCCTGGTCGCGACCGGCATAACTTTTACTTGCCAGTTTTCTTTTCCGTGAGAAGTAGCCATAAAGCACGACTTTTACGATCAAGCGAGCGACTGGCCAGAACCGCATTTCTGATTTTACGACGCCCATACTCTTTCGTAAGCCAACGTACCTCTCGATCATTACCGAATTCCAAAACCCGCTCGATAATATATCGAGCGTTCCGATTTAAACTGATTGTCTTAACATCAGTGTCCCAAAAAAGTGTTTTACGAAGGTTCATATTTCAATCAAATTATATCACACGCACGAACAGTTTCAAGACCCATTTTGACCAATATCGACGTTTGTATCCCGCGTGAACTGCAGCATCTCAAAACTCCCAAATACGAGCTCCAATTTTTATAACAGATTTTTGCGAACAGTCGCTTTTTCGTTTTTGTTCTTAAAATTCGATGATGCGGAAAACAAACGTATCCAAGAAAATCCACGCCGTGGTTATATTTTTCAATCGTGATTTTCTTCGGATGAAGCTCCATTTGAAGATGCCTCGCAAGAAATTCACGAATAGCTGTTGGTTGAGATAGGAAAAATGCTTGGCGGTTGGATTAAAAACCCGGAACCAAAAACAAACAGGCCGTAAAGGCCTGTTCGTGAGACCGTTTTAATACTCGGAAATAGACGTACCCAATGACGTCTTCCTCGAACCCCGGACAGCGAATCCGGGGTATCGAGGATCCATTGATTCTCGATAAAATCTGCTGATTTTTCGAGAAAGACGTGGTCTTAGAACGGTCTCGTTTGTTGAAATGAGAAACATTTCGGGAGACGCAAACACCAATATTCGGACGGGCACCATCGGGCCTATGCCAAGACACGCCCAGACCCGAGGCATCGAAATCACCAAGATACGCCAAGCTACCCGAAGAATTACGGCGATTAGCTCTATCATAGACCCCGGAAAGCAAACGGTCGCCGTTAGCGTGAAGATGCAGTACCATATCATAAAGCACTTCAGCCGGTGTGCGACGAAGTTTCTCATTCACCTTCAAGCTTGATAAGAACTCCGCCGCGAATTTCCATTCAACATCATTTTGAGAGTCGACCAATTCTTGCATGGTTTTTCCAGAAAATATAGTACGAGCCACTTTGTCTAATTCGGCATCCGAACACTCTGTTAATTCTTGAGCGTTAAGTAATTTGTGTTTGACGGCATATTTGATAAGCACTTTGGTTTCCGCAAGATAGTCTTTATTCATTGACTGATCTTCAACTTTTCCGATTGGCTTTCCATCTTTCATGCCAAGCAATTCCTTTGAAACTAGTTTCCAACCGGCTCGCGGTGAATCGGTGAAAAATAGTTCATTTCGACTACCATCATTCGGCGGAATAAAAGCTTTCTGACCCTTTGTTCCACACCTCGCGAGCGCCATGGCATCAATCGCAGTCATGTCTAACTTTTTACCTTTCGCATCTTTATCAATTCGATATACAAGCATCATGCCTTCTTTTTGAGCTTCTTTCAGCTCGACGGCAGAATACGGAATCTTGGTTTCCGGCACATCGACATCAAAAAGTGCTTTGACTTCCTGGCGACCCAAAAAATCTTTGCCGAATATTTTCCGTGCTTCGATTTCATCTGTAGCTTCTTTGCGCTCAACTTTCTTGTTCGAAAATAATTCAAACATCTTATTCGCCTGCTTCGAGGTCGCTACAATTTTCCGCTCCGGTCTACCAATTTCCTCAAGTAGAACCATACCTTTTAGCTCAGGCTTATCCCCACAAGTCACAATGTGTCCGATAAAACGAAGTTCTTTTCCTCCTGGGCCTTCGAACCCATTCTGCAAAACCTTTGTCGCCGAAAAGCGAAAACTAACTCGATTTAGTTTCGTGCCATCAATCATCTCAAGATTCATGATTCGATTTTCTTGTTCATCATTCTTGGGAGCTTCCACCAAACCCTCGATTGCTCGCGGAATACGTGGCGACATTTCGGCGATTTCGCGTTTTGTCATGATGCTTTGCGTTGCAGAATTTGAATCAGTCACCGTATCTCCACTTGGAGTCAAAAACACAAACTTCTGCGCAAGTTCAAGATAAAGACGCTTTTCTTCGACATCAGCATTACCACGCATTTTTTCTTCGATCCATTCCCGCAGGCGATTTGATAGATAATTTTGAAGATTCTCACGCTCTTCCAGTATTTCTGTATATTTAGTTAGCCATTCAATCGCGTCGCCCGGCGTTAAAACATGACGCTTGAGCCAGGCATCAGGATTAGACTTAGTTAGCAAGTTTGGACGACGATAAAAGTTTTCGTAAATTTCATGCAAAAAGTTTGAGAATCGCCAAAGTGCGCCGCCGGACGCGTCTTCAATTTTTAGTTTAGACTGTTTCGTTTTACCATCCGGAGAAATTTCCGGATCCGTAAAAGCTGGAGCTAGGTCACTTTTCGCGGCCAGAATACGGCCGTCGGCATCCATCATCGAAACAAGCAGTGCTTCGTATAATTCCGGATCTTCTGGCGTTTGATTAAAATACGAAACCTGAACTTTTTGTTGTTTGCGCTCAACTTCAGGGCTAAAAACCGTACGATCCGGAAAAGTCTCACCGGCCGGATTCTGGGCTGCGAGCACCAAAGCTCTTCCCTGAACCTTATCCTTCGGATCGGCATCATTTAAAGCATAGCGGGTTTCGCCGCCAACTTTCATGCTGTCGAGTGCCGTCAAAAACGCACTAGCTTGGTCATTCGTCAGACGGTTTAACTCATCCAAAAAGGCCACTCGACCGGAATGCTGGATCGGTTTTTCGGGACCAACTTTTCCGGTAATCGCCCGAAGTACTTCCTGGTATGCAGTTCGGCTGCCTTCGGGAGCAATCTTTTCATCCGCGAAAAGCGCCCGGTCAACTTTCATGTCGGCGCGCGCAACTGGGCTCGCAACCAAATGTTCGCGGGTAAGCTTTACCGCGGCAGCATCGGCAAAACTCGTCTTACCGGTGCCTGATTCTCCTTCAAGGGTTATTACGCGCAAGGTTCTAGCTTCGGCGATTTTATCTTCCAGCTTTTCCAAAATTAAACGCCGACTCGGAAACCACATAAACCCGTCGCCTTGGCGAAGTTCACTGCGTCTTTCGTCGAGCGTTTCAGAAAGCACGCGAAGACTTAGTTCACGATTCTCGGAGAGTAAAGTCTTTTCAGCTTCACGAGCCGCTTCGAGCGATTTTTTAGAATTCGCAATGTCGTACTTTAAAGTTCGGCGCTTTTGCACTTCCGGCTTGCCGCGCTCGTCGAAGCGTTCGCGCTCCAAATCGTCATATTCCGCCTCCAGTTCTTTAATCTCCTCTCGAAGAGCCGAGAATTCTTTCCATTTTCCATTTACGCCATCCCATTGTTTTCGATAATTTTCTTGATTCGATTTAAAAGTCACCTGAACTTCCGGCTCGGAATACAGATCCTTCACTTGCTTCAATAGTTTTTGCGCCAAGGAAGAGGCTTTAAACTCTTTCGCTAAGTCGTCATTCGCATCGGTTAGATGAGCTAAATGCTTCAACACCGTATTCTGATCACCAGTGCTTTCTTTTTTCTGTATCAAAAACGCGCGCCAAACAGTTTTTAAGTCTTGATAGGAATCCCAAAGTAGCTGCGCCTTTTCGGGCGTCGACATTTCGGCCACCTTACGGCGCGGACGCTTGTTGCTACTAGCTTCTCCTGGATACTCGGATGCATTTTTGGCGACGGATTCAAAGTCAAATTTCATATAGCAGCATTATATCAAAACTCCGGTTTTTCTTCTTCCGCAAAAGCGATTCTCGCGAGCAAAAGCGAAAACAAAATCGCTGTCACTGAAAAATCAAAACCCGCTTGATTTGCAACAAGATATGCGACGAGCGAACCCATGACGGCCGCGGCTTCAACGCGATTTTTTCCGGATTTTAGCCAGACTCGCAACTCACGAAACGCAAACCAGAGCGTCATGAGTAGCGCCACGAGTCCAAGAATCCCGGAGTTCCACAGAGTATCCAGCTCCAAATTATGAAGCCTGTCGGCAATCGACGGATCCGGACCCGGGGCGCCGCGGGCCGCTTCATGCGGATTTTTTACTCGCGTATAGGAAATAAGCGCATAGGTTTCCGGGCCATAGCCCAAAATCGGACGCTCGAGTAATTTTGTCGCGCCAAACTTCCACTCCTCCAAACGCGCTCGCGCCGAGCCGTTTTGAAAATCAGTCAAAGTTCCGAGACGAAACAAAAATGAATTCGAAGAGTTGAGAAGGCTTGGCCCGTTTAGAAAAATCACGGTTATTAAGACCGCGGCAATTCCCGCAAATCGTGGTAACCATTTTCGCGCCAAAACCGGATAAAGACACGAAACCGAAGCCATCATGCCAAGGCCGGCAGCAATCCAAGCGGCGCGTGAATACGAGGCTAAAATCGCAAACGAGAGTATGAACACAAAAAGAGTTCGCATCCAAAATCGCGGTAAAAGCAGGGCGAAGGGCAGAATCATCGCGAGATAGGCAGCAAAAAGATTCGGATGCCCGATGGTTCCAAAAGCGCGCTCGGCGCCATAGGTTCCGTAGACCGGAAAAGAATTCTGCAAACCCGCGACATCAAATCCGAACCACTGCGCGATACCGTAGACCGCGACGATTACGGAAACCGCGAGGCTCGCGAAAAAATATTTCCGCAAACCTTCAGAGTTGGCATCGATTCGAATACAGAAATACATCGCTGTAACGGCAAGATAAAAAACTAATCCTAAAACCCGCTCCTCCGAACCAAAGAACGACAAACCCGGTGAAATCGAAAAGGCTGAAGCAAGCGCTAAGATTGCAAAACTTCCAAGCACGCATAAATCCAAAGTGGACACGTCTACTCCAGGCAGGTGTCCCCCGGGGACTGTCCCCGAGGGACACTTGCCTGAGCGCAAACGACTGTGGAACCTAGAAATCAAAACCGCCGCCGCAAAAAATACGACGGCGATTTCGAATAATTGAATTTTTGGCGTTTCGAATGGTCTTATCGCAGATGCATCAATAATCAAAGGCAACAATGCGAAAACGCCGAGAAATAACTCACTCATTTATTTTTTCTTTTTCGGAGCCGCGACAACACGGAAATCAGGTCCGGAAATCGGAGCTGCGAGCGCCGAAGAGACTTCGCCGGTAGCCGTGCGTGCCACGAAATTTTCTTTCATGACCGTAAGCTTGGCAGGCCACTTGCCACTTTGAAGACCGAAAGATGCGTAAACCGTGTAAACCTTGGAAGAGTCCAAGGCGACATCTTCAGAAAAAGACAAGTCATAAGTCCCCGGCATCCCAGAAACAGCCACATAAGATCCAGAAACCATTCTTCCAATTTCATCTCGCACCATAATCCCCTTCAGCATTTCGTATCCCACGATATTCACGCGCATTTTTTCGAAAGTCCAATCGGAACCAAGCGTATTTACTTTAAACGAAGCAATGGCGTGTTCACTACCGTCGCCTACGATATCGGTCACGACTCCAGGCGTAATTTGATTATTCGACACAAACACAAATTTGATAATCGAACGGGCACGAAGCGTCATAGTCGCAAACCTCGTCGCAATAGTCGCGTACGGTCCCTTGAGGGGCGTTTGTTGCGTATTACTGCGCAACGAAAGCAAGGCTGCTCCGGCTGCAAGCGCCAAGGCTCCGGCGGCGATAAGCGAAACCGCTACGGCTGTTTTGGTTTTTGTATGCGTAGCTGACTGTGTTCCAACGTGCTTGACCTGATATTGAGCGCTTGGCTTAATCGGCGGGCGCACGATCGGGCGCAACATCGCTCTTGGCGCGATAATTGGCTGAACGGGTTCTGGCTTTGGTACTTCAATAACTTTCGGAGCCACAACCGGCGACTCTTCAACTTCCGCGGCAAGAACCGGTAGATTCAAAAGACTGTCGATTTCGCTTTCCAGCTCTTTTAAACTTCTCTCTTTCTGCATCGGAGCCACCTTCTCCATCACCATTTTCTTTGGTGATTTTTTTGCTTTGACTGAAACAGCTTCATCTACGACCGGCAAATTCTCCGGTGAAGCCGAAAGTTTTTTTGTCTTTTTTATAGCCATACCTTCTTCAATAAATTAAAAAATATTTGTCCCTTCTAGATATGCTCTTATTATATCACAGGCATTTTGGGCTTATCACCGAGCCCTTGACAAAGCCAGATTTTTCTGATAGCTTAGCCATAAAGGAGATTAGCCATGAATGAACTAGCAGAGATTGTTTCAATTGATGAGCTTCGCGCACGACGCGCCATGAAGAGCTTCGAGAAGGCGTCGCCGGAACCAAAGAAGGCGCCCGAACCTGGCGCCATCACGGTCGCAAAAGAAAACCTGAAAGGCGTCGTCATTGACCAGGGAGCCTATGCTCTTGACGTCAGCATCGAGTTCCAATCGGAGCCAAGCAAACTCGACTCCGAAATCACCGTTCTTTCGATGAGTTTCGCGGTTCCGGGTGGCGTGAAGACCTTCAGGCTCCCGATTTTCCGCACCTACAGGAGGCGTGAAAATCAGGCCGTGCTTATCGTCGAAGTGAAGACCGACGACCTGGAGCCGGCGAGCCTAACCGAAATCTACGCGCTGCATGACAGGCGCGCTCTCATCGCTCTTTCCGCAAGCATCGATTGACCTGCCCGCCTGACCAACCCCCGCCCCGACGTTCATCGTCCGGGGCGGTTTTATATTTTCACGAGTAAAAGGTGCTATAATAATCACAATTATTTTTAATTGCACAATTATGTCTTTTGCTGACTCGATGAATTCCCAAAGCCTGCTCACAGCTTTAAAGCTTGACGCCTGGCCGGAACAGAAGAAAATCAAATTCCTGACTCGCCTTTCCGAACTCGTTCAGGTCAATCTCGCCATGCGACTCACCGACAATTTAACCGAAGAGCAGCAAGCCGAAGTTGAAAAGCTTTCCGATACGCCAGACAAGCTGATGGACTATCTCGCAGGCCTAGTTCCAAACTTCAACGAGATTGCAGAGGAAGAAGCCATGAAAATCAAAGATGAGTTAATTGCTAGCTTGCCAAAAGATTAATCTCTCTCGCTTGATTTTATAAAAATATGCCAGCTTCTCCAGAACGAGGATCGAATACGGGGGCCGCCGCAGAACAAGCAGAAAAGGCAGCGCAGGAAAAACAGAAAAAAGAAAATCAAGACCGCATGCGCGGCCTGCTTTTCAGCACCTTCACGCCGGAAGAAAGAACCAAGAATAACATCGATGAAAGTCGCGTCGTCAAACCGGAAACACTGACCGATGCGCAGGCCACGGAAATGCTCACGCACATGCATAACGAGCAGCTCAAGGCTGAACGGGCTTATCATGAACTCGCACAGCATTCCGGCAAACCTGAAAATGCCGACATGCGCGAGAAGAACAACGAAAGACAGCGCCGCTTACTTGATCTGGCACGCCGCATCGAAACTCTTCGGGAGCAAATCAATAATCGCAAAAAACCGGATGTTAAAAAACCGGTCGTAGACGCTATTTGGGACGAAGAAACGCCGCCAACTCCTCCAAAAAAACCATCTCGCACACGAGCGCTTAGACCTGGCGATAAACCTAACCCGAAAGGCGTTGATGCTTTTTGGGATGATGAACTTCCGCCGGTAGTTCCGCCGGTGAAACCGGAAGTACCACCTAGACCGGAAGTGCCACCAGCCCCACCTCGCCCAGAGACTCCAAAAACCCCGGAAGTACCTAAAACTCCTGAGGATGAAAGTCCGAGCTTTGAAGAACTCAAGGCGATTGCCGCTGAAAAGCGCAACGAGTTTGTTATTTGGTCAAATAAGATTCGCAAGTATCAAGGTTTTGGCGCCGTCAATCGCTTCACGACAAACGGCAAAACCGAATATTGGGTCATGAAAGAGGAATACGATAACGCTGAGAAAGAATATCGCGAAGCCGAAGCGGAGATGATTGGCGCGAGCCAGATGCTCATGGTCGAAGAGCGCATGCAGCTTGCTGCCGAAATGGAAACCGAGAAAGCCAAGGTCATGCCTTGGTACAAAAAAGCCATCGATTCGTACAAGAAGCTTAGCCTCACGAAACGTGTCTTGATTGGCGGAGCTTTGGTTGGTGGCGGCTTTGCAGTCGGATCAGTCGGCGGAGCCTTGGGAGTTGCCGGTGCCGTAGCCTTTGCCACCGCAAAAACAGCTTTTAGCGGATTTGGTACCGGACTCGGAGTCTACGGAGGCGCTGAACGGCTATTCATCAGCCAGACTTCCGAAAAGCTAAACGCAAAAGAAGTTTCTGAAATGACAACTGAGCAAATTGACAAGCTCATGCAGAACGTCGAAACCAGCGCCACACACGGAAGCAAATCCGTGAAAGGCCATGAAGGCTATAAAGTCCTTTATGCAGAGCGAATGAAGCGTGCCGAGGCCGTCGACATGGAAACGCAAGAAGCCCTGGAAACGATGCCGGAAAAAGCTCGCGAGACCATGCATGCCGCCGAACTCAAGGTTCGCGAAATGCACGGAGCTTCAAGCGCACTTTGGGCCGAACAGGTTAAGGTGAAGCGTTGGAAAGATACGGCTGCGAAGGCGATCGGTGCCATCGCCGCACTCGCAAGCGTCGGTATCATGGAAGGTTGGTTTGAAAAAGCTCCGGTCGCTCCTCCCGTCCCAACCGGCTTACCGGTTTATGAGTCCGTTAAACCTGGAAGTGGTATCGTCGATACCGTCGAAGCTATCGTGAAAAAGAATCCGGCGCAGTATGGCGTCAAGAATACCGCAAATGATATTCATAAGTTCGCGGTTGATGCCTACTACAAGCTTCAGGATGCCGATCCGCGATTCAGCACAAGTAATATGGTTGAAGAAATTCGTCTTAAAGTCGGTGATAAAGTGGGCTTGACTAAGGCCGGAGATATTCTGCTTGATCAGGCTAAGGATTACTTCAGCAAGCGAACCATGCCGTGGACCAAATAGACTCAAATTACAAAAACAAACCCGCCAAAACCATGGCGGTTTTGTTTTTTTGAGCTTTTCGCGATAAGCTACAGACTCAAACATCATTTTTATGCATTTAGAAAGCCTCGAACTTGTCGGCTTTAAAACTTTCGCCCAAAAAACCATTTTGAATTTTGATAATGGCAAGGGCAAGCCTCATCACATCACCGCCGTCGTCGGACCGAATGGCAGCGGCAAATCTAATATCGCGGACTCGGTACGCTGGGTCTTGGGCGAACAATCGCTTAAGCTATTGCGCGGCAAAAATTCCGAAGACGTGATTTTCTCCGGCTCCGAAGGTCGTGGGCGCTCTGGTTTCGCCGAAGCCACCATCACTATCAATAACGAAGATAAGCGCGCCAAGATCGATTACGCGCAAATCGTGATTTCGCGACGGCTCTATCGTGACGGTGATTCCGAATATTTGTTGAACGGCAACAATGTTCGCCTGTCGGATATTCAGCTGCTTCTTGCCGAAGCCAATTTCGGCCAGCGTTCTTACGGCGTCATCGCCCAAGGCATGATTGACCACGTTTTGGTTGCCGCACCTCATGAACGCAAAGAATTTTTTGATGATGCCGCCGGCGTTAAATCATTACAGCTCAAACGTCACCAAGCCGAACTCAAACTCGACCGCTCCGAAGACAACTTGAAACAGGCGCAAACTATTCTCGCCGAAATCGTCCCCCACCTCAAAGCTTTGGAGCGCCAAATGAACCGCCTGAAACAGCGCGAGGATCTGGAACGCGACTTGGGTTTGGTTCAAGGCCAATATTACGGCGGTCTTTGGCACGAACTCGTGAGCCACGAAGGCGCTTTAAGATTGAAACTCGCGACCGCCGAAGCCGCGCTTGATGAAAAAAAGAAAAAAGTCGATGAAGCTAATGCGACTTTCGCCGGCATGGAAAAATACGAAGAAGAAACCGGCGATCTTTCCAAGATGCAGGCTTCGTATCAGGAATTGGTGCGCGAAAAAACCAAACTCGAACACGCGCGCTTTGAACTTGAACGAAAAATCGCGGTTCAAAAGATTCGCCTCGAAAAACCATTCGTACCATTGCCGCTTTCAAAAATCATCGCCGAAATCGATGCTATCGTTCGCGAACTCGGCACCTGTTTGAAAGGCGGAAAAGATGTACTCGCAACCTGCCACGACTCACTTTCCCTTCTTCACGAGCGCGCCCACAAACTTTTAACCGGCTTGCAGCGCCCGCCGGATGATGAGAAACCAAAGGAAGATCCGGTGCTCCTCGCCGAACTTGCGGAGCTCACAAAACTGATTGAAGCCTTCAATCCGAAGATTCGCGAGTCCGAAATGTTACTCGCCGATTATTCCAAGAACGAGCAAAAAAAGAAGGGCGCGCTTTTTGAATTGCAGCGCTCAGCTCAGGTTCATCAGCGTGCTTTGTTTGATCTGGAGCGCTCGCTAAACGAAGTCCGGGTGGAAATCGCCCGCGTCGAAACCCGTCGCGAAACTTTGAACGAAGAAATGCATGGAGCGCTCGGGGAAGAGCAGGTTGCTGGAATAAAAAATCAAGAAAACAATAAATCAAGAAATCAAGAAAGCTCCAACTCTCTGAATCACGAACAACTGCGTGAAGAAATGTTCTCGATTAAGCGCAAGCTGGAATTTATCGGCGGAATTGACCCGGGCGTGCCTCAGGAATTTGAAGAAGTTAAAGCGCGCCACGACCACCTCACAACTCAAATCACCGATTTGGACGCGGCGATTATCGATACCAAAAAAATCATGAAAGAGTTGGGCGAAGAAATTCAGTCGCGCTCGGAAGCGGCGCTCAAAATTCTGAATCGCGAGTTCGAAAGATATTTCAAAAAGATTTTTGGCGGCGGTATCGCGCGAATTCTTGAAGTGCGCCAGGAAGTGACGGAAGAAGAACTCGCGCTCATGACCGACGAAGAAAAGGCTGAGGTTGAGAAGACTAAAGGACTGGTTGGCGTCGATATTCAAGCCACACCTCCAGGCAAAAAACTTAAATCGATCAACCTGCTTTCGGGCGGCGAACGCGCCATGACTTCGCTCGCTTTGATCGCCGCAATCATAAGCATGAACCCGTCGCCGTTTGTGATTCTGGACGAAGTCGACGCCGCGCTCGACGAAGCCAACTCGCGTCGCTACGCCGAAATTTTGAAAGAACTTTCGGAGCGCACACAGTTTGTCATCATCACCCACAACCGCACGACGATGGAAACCGCGGACATTTTGTACGGCGTGACCATGGGAACCGACGGAATCTCTAAATTACTTTCGGTCAAGCTTGAAGAAATCGGTAGCTACGCACGGCAATAGAACGCCTATGACAGCACCTTTTTACTCAGAAAAAGACATACTAAATAAGCTCAAAGAACTTTCTTTTAACACAGAAGAAGTCTCTTTGCTTCTTGAAGCAACCGCGCGCATCACGCCTTTTGAGTTACGCGAGTTGTTTATATTTCTCGAATCGCTTTCGATTGACGAGCGTCAAAAGTTTACGCTTCTCACCAAGAAAAAAATCGAGATTTTGAAATCCGGAAATACTGCTGCCTGGCAGGTGCTTCTCACGAAAGAAAAAGAAATCACAAGATAGCCAGACGATTATGTTTGGAAAACCTAAAAACCAAGAACGAAGTGAAGCTCTTATAGCACAGGACAGATTCGAGAAATCCAAACGCCTAAAATGGCTTCGTGTTTTTACACTCTCTTCCTCTCTTGCGGTCAGCCTAGTAGGCGGCAAAGCTCTCGCTCATGAACCCAGCCGGTATTCCTTCGTCGAAACAAAACTTTCAAAAAAAGAACTGGATGAACGCGAAGAAGGCATTAAAAAAGAATGTGATTTTGTTCGTGACATTTTCAAACGAGAACGAATAAACGAGCGCGTTGCTGCTCTCAAGGAAAAATACGGAGAGAACATCAGTCCGCTCCTACGCGTTCGAGGATTCAATGAGGCGAAATGGTTCGTGGAAGATATTGAAGCTGGAGAAAAATCTGGCAAGAAAGACCTTTACATTAACAGCGAAAAAGCTAACACCGATACTCTCGGTCAAAGCCTTGCGGCAATTTCCGAAGAATGGAAAGCTGCAACCGAAGAACAAAAATCATCGATGCGAAAACGCGATATCCCGATTCGTGGCCTCCCCGATGAACCAGGTATTAGCGAAAAAGAAATTCGGAGTCAGCTCGAATATCGCACAACAAGTCTTTGGCTTAAAAACTCAACCACAGAAATTATCTACGACCGCGAAGTCAAATCGATGCCGGCGGAATACGGCACCGGCGGCACTGTTGGGGGCGAAGTACAAACAACAAGCATTAGCGAACACCGAGTTCCCATTCGTGTTTTTTTGCAAGTCAAAAGCATGGATGAAGCGCGCAGGGAGTTTTCAGAATTTAAAGAAGAACCAGATGTGGTTGAAAAATTCGCCGCCGGAGCTCGAAAAGCCTCACTAATAGAAGTAATCCTGCATGAGTCGGCTCACACGAATGACTGGATGAACTCCGAAATTCTTTCGAATCAAGAAAGGCTGGAGTTTCTTGAAGATATTGGCGGACTTTTCGAAACTCGCTACCCCGATTCAAGCGCCTTTCACTCCGGTTACGTTGACCGAATCAAAAACAACGATCCAAAAAAAGAACTTTACATCAAAGTGACGGAATATTGGGCTGAACTGACCGCTAAATATTTAGCGAGCGATCGTGAAGCTTTTGAAAAAAGACGTCCCGCAGAAGGCGCTGTACTTCGAAAGTGGGTTTCACGAATGGAGTAAGGCATCAAACGAAAGCCCGGGTCTTGCCGGGCTTTTGTTTTTGTGATAAGCAAACCAGTAAGCCTGTTGCCATTTAAGCTTCCTGATAAAAATAGGTAGATTTCGAGCAAAGTCGACGGTAAAATATTTTTTGTTTAGCCATAGCTAAGCCACAGGGTACCCGACTTATTTAACATAAGTAGAAGGGTAAAAATATTTTACCTAGAGTTTGCCGAAAGCTACCATTTTGAGCTGGAGCTTAAATGGCAACAGGCTTACTAACCCGCAACCAAAAAAGGAGCAGACCATGCTCATCGCTGTGCACTTTTTTGAAACTCGTGGCGCTTCAAAAGAACCTCCGCGTGAAACCGCAGTCGTGGAAGCTGAAAACGAGTCTGCGGCACTCAAGATTATCCACGAGAACCTGCTTTGCGCGAATCATGATGGCGCCGACTGCGCAACAAGTGAGTTTCACGGCCACGACGACGCCGCTATGAACACGATGATGTTCCGATTGACCGCGAGACGCTGGCGCCGTACCCGCATGGAAGAAAACAACCCCGAAGAACTTCGCCACGGCTACTGCCGTGAATGCGAGGCCATCGAAGCCATTCGTCTTTTCACCCCGACCTGAACGGAACCCGACCTGCGTGCGTCGAGTTCCGATTTTTTGTGCAAAAGTAAACGACCACCGGACTGAAGTCCGGTGGCTTTGTGTTCGCCGGCTTAATCGCCGGCAGGGCGTTCTGCAAAGTCCAGACGGCAGTTTCTTGAAACAGAAAGATCCTCTGTGTGCCTTGCTGGCCCTAAAGTACGTCTTCCCCGAAATTCGAGCACGAATTATCGGGGATCCATGCAGTTGTCTTAGATCCTCGATAAAATCTGCTGATTTTTCGAGGACGACGGAGGGATGAAAACATACGGCGTCGCCTTCAAACGTACACCCCAGCTACGCTGGGGGTTTATAGGATTAAAAATGCGGGCCCCGGAGGACCCGCCGAACTCAGCATCGCACACCGCGCTACAGCCTGAGCCGCAGCTTCACCTCGCCCACAATTTGGTCGAAGCGCTCTCTTTGAGCCTCGAGTTCATCCCGCACAAGCTCGATGCTTGATTTCATCTTCTTGTGCGACTTCTTCCGATCCTCAACCACCTTCTCTTTTCCGGTCCGGCCCAGACTCTTCGCGATGAACTCGCACATCGCCACGAGCTTTTCCTTCTTTGCAAGCGAACCCAGCCGCCCGAATTCTGCCACCATGACGAGAAGTGCGATGCGCGTCATGACTTCGGCTTTTTCTTTGAAAATGTTCGCGAGTGAATCCGGAATTCCGAGCTTTTTCCCACTCGCCCACCAATCAGCGGCCCGCATCACCTCGCGAAGGTCAATCACGATTCTTGCGAGACTCGAGCGCGCATCTGCGATTTCCGTCGCAGACAAAACTCCAATCCGCGCATCGAGCGTCCGAACTTTGTT
>Ga0194060_10001020_pt1 | contig 20350 bp, 15 predicted proteins | sample SepL225m_MetaG_FD_163427 | JGI IMG/M metagenome (GOLD analysis project Ga0194060, IMG submission 163427) | Anoxic zone freshwater microbial communities from boreal shield lake in IISD Experimental Lakes Area, Ontario, Canada - Sep2016-L222-5m | ecosystem: Environmental > Aquatic > Freshwater >... | reverse complement strand
AATTAATTTTTAGACAAAAATTCTAAAAAATCCTTTAATTTATTGGTATTTAATTAAAAATTAAAAATTTTAAATTAAAAATTAGCGTAAGCCCTTGCTTACGCTTTTTGTGTTATAATTGCCTGACTATGGGAATATTTTCTAAGAAACTCGGTATCGATTTAGGAACGGCAAATACACTTGTTTATGTACCAGGCAAAGGCGTGGTCTTGGTAGAACCATCTGTTGTAGCAGTTTCAGAGATTGATAATAAAATAATGGCAGTGGGAAATGAAGCCAAAAATATGATTGGTAAGACACCGGACTCTATAATTGCATATCGTCCTATGCGTGATGGTGTGATTGCTGACTATCGTGTTACAGAAGCCATGCTTCGTTATTACATTAACAAAGCTCTTAAGGGTTTCAATCTTTTTAAACCAGACGTCATGATTTCTGTTCCAGCTGGTGTTACTTCAACTGAGCGTCGTGCCGTGATTGAAGCTGCACTTAAAGCAGGAGCTAGAAATGCATACGTTGTTAAGGAGCCTATTCTTGCAGCCATTGGTGCTGGTATTCCAATTCATGAAGCACAGGGACGCATGATTGTTGATATTGGAGGTGGAACAACTGATGTGGCAGTGATTTCTCTTGGTGGTATTGTTTGTTCTACTTCTGTTAAATGTGCTGGAAATAAAATTGATCAAGCCATAATTGATTACATTAAAAAAACTTACAATTTAGCAATTGGTGATCAAACAGCAGAGGAAATAAAAATTAAAATTGGTTCAGCTCTTCCAGTTGAAGAAGAAATTGTCATGAAAGTAAAAGGACGAGATTTCATTGCAGGACTTCCACGAACAGTTGAGATTCGTACAAATGAAATTGTAAAAGCAATTGATAAAGAATTACGTATTATGATTAAAGCAATTAAAGACGTACTTCAAGAAACTCCACCTGAACTTGCATCTGACATTATTGATAATGGAATTATTATGTCAGGAGGATCTTCAATGCTTCGTCATTTTCCAGATTTGGTAGAGCGTCGTACGGGGGTGAAGGCTGTACTTGCTGATGATGCATTTTATTGTGTGGCGAAAGGAACTGGTATTGCATTAGAGCACCTCGATACTTACAAACGAAGTATTTTCGCCAAGAGGTAGAAAATATTTTATCTGCTTTGTTGTGTGCACTTTTTGTTCCCGCAAAGTACTATTCGTACATTTTGGTCGCAAAAAGTGCCCACGCCTCGCATCTAAAACATTTTCTAACTCTTGGTATGTTGTATAGATTATTGTGATTTTTTAAATATCTAAAACTTTATATCTTTTAATTCCTCGCTCGCTTCTCCGTGCCTCGTATCTGGAATAATTTCTGACTTTTTGATACATACATTCTTAATATTATTAAAACAATTTTTTAGCGTTTGGTAAGCCGTATAGATTTTTGTGATTTTTTTAAATATTTAAACTTTTATATTTTTAAACATGAGAAAAGGTGGATCTCTTTCGAGACCCACCCTGTTTAAATTCAGAGGCTTTGTTTCTTACATCACCTATGTATTCAGTGTTGTATGATTCTTGCGAATCAGGTTTCCCCATTCGGACATCTTTGGATCATAACTTAATAGCCAACTCCCCAAAGCTTTTCGCAGGCCATCACGTCCTTCATAGAAACAGAAGCATGAGCAGTCTTCCTTTTGGTGGTATGATAACGCACTTCTGATATCTCCAGTTGCCCTCACGAGTTAAATGCTTGCTAAAAAGCAAAGACAGACAAGCAAACAACCTTCACAGACTTACAGATCGGTTACCACAGGTTCCTGCAAAGATAATTGTACCATTTTTGTGTATTTTTTGAAAAATGTTTACGAAGGCAAGACCTTCGCGAAGGTCTTGCCTTCGTAACTGTGTCATTCTCGCGCAGACTCCCGATTTTTAAGTTGTAATCAACTTGTTAAAATCGCAGTACTGTTAAGTGCGGGAATCCAGTGTCTGCACTGTATTTACTTTATAGACTTTCAACTTTATAGACTATCCTTGGTATACTGTCATATATGAATCTCTCCGATTTATCCAAACACCATGCGGTCTTAATAGTAGATAGCGAGCGCGAGGCCACAAGCCTAAAACTATGGAAGGAGCTTCAAGCACTTTCACCGGCTCACAGATTTTTCAATCAAACGGTTTTAGATATAGATACAGCTAGAAAAATAATTTCTTGGGCCAACACCCCATATAACGAAGAAAAGATTGCTCTTATATCTTTTCATACTGGAGGTATACCAGCACAAAATTCAATGTTGAAAATTTTAGAAGAACCACGAGGTGGTGTGAGATTTATTTTAATTACTAGTAATAAAGATAATTTAATACCGACGGTTTTATCGAGAGTACAATTACACCAAATAGATTACATTCAAAAACCCAAAGAAGATATAGAACATGTAAATGCAAAATTATTTTTGGAAACAAATCCTACAACTAGAATGAAACTACCATTTGTTGTAGAACTTTTATCACGAGTCGACGAAGAAGATAGAAAAGACAAAGAATCTGTTATGAAATTTATTTTACAAATAACAGAGTCTCTAGGAAATGAGAAAAATATTAAACCAAAGTATATAGAAGAGACTTTACAAATGGCTTCATACGCCTCTGACCCATCAGTCTCTGGAAAAGCTTTATTAGAATATCTGGCATTATTGCTTCCACAGATAAAGTAATTTTATGATAGAATTATAAATATTATTAAATAAAGGTCTAAGGCCTAATTTCTAATTAACCTAATAAGACACAAAAGAAATCTTATTAGACCTTAGAAATTAGGTAATTAGATATTTCTATAACACATGTCCTACAATTTTTCAAAAGTAGAATCCGATAAAGCCAAGATTCTCGAATGGTTAGCAGGTGAATATCGTTCTATACAAACAGGACGCGCTACACCACAAGTTCTTGACCTTGTTCATATAGATTTATATGGCTCTCGTACACAAATAGCTCACACTGCTTCTGTAACAATTGAAGATCCTAGAACTATTCGTGTTTCTCCATGGGATAAAGCTATTATTAGAGATATCGAAAAAGCAATCAATGATGCAGATTTAGGGTTATCTGTATCTTCTGATGATGCTGGACTTCGTGTTCACTTTCCATCTCTTACCACCGAGACACGCCAGAAACTTGTAAAACTCTTAAAAGATAGATTAGAAGATGCTCGCATAAAAATACGTTCACTTCGTGAAGATACAAATAAAGATATTGATACTAAAGCAAAAGAAGAAGGATATGGTGAAGACGACAGAATGCACTTTCGTGAAGAAATGCAAAAAATTGTAGACCTAGCAAACGCAGAATTTGAAGCTTTGTTTGAGAAGAAAGAGAAGGAAGTGATGGGGGAATAACAGCTGGTTACAGCTGAATTTCTAATTAATCTAATTTCTAAGGTCTAATAAAAATGCACTAGTCTCTTTATTCTATTAGGTTAATTAGAAATTAGGCCTTAAACCTTGGGTTTAATATTTTATTAGGTTAATTAGAAATTAGACCTTAAACCTTTTTAAACTGTTGCTTACTTTCATTGTGTTATAATAACCAACATGTCTACATTTTCTATCCTCTTATTTCTCATTATCATTCTTGTTCTTGTCATTGCCCACGAGTTTGGACACTTTATCGTTGCCAAATGGACAGATATGCGTGTGGACGAATTTGCTTTTGGTTTTCCACCAAGACTTTACGCAAAAAAGAAAGGGGAGACAACCTATGCAATAAACGCATTACCTTTAGGAGGATATGTTTCTATTTGGGGTGAAAATGGTGAGCCAGATGATGTTGCAAAAAATCATCCTAGAGCATTCGGTAATCGCCCCTCCTGGGCACAGTTACTAGTGCTTATAGCTGGGGTGACAATGAATATGTTACTAGCTTGGTTTATTTTTATAGGAATTTCATATGGAAATATACAAGTTAGCGAGTCTGATCCAAATTACGGAAACAGAATTAAAAATCCTGAACTTACTGTTATGGATGCTTCACCAAATAGTCCAGCTTTTAAAGCTGGTATCACACCTGGTACAGTTTTAATCTCTGTCAAAACAAAGATTGCAACAGCTGATTTGAAAAATGCTAATTCTTTAATTGATTTTATTGCTACTCACAACAATGATTCTTTCACTATTACTTACAAAACAGAAGCTGGGATTAAAGCAAGCACTACGGTAGCTGCTATCTATGGAATTATTCCTGATAAAAAAGCTATTGGTATATCAGTTGATAATGTTGGCACAATAAATACAACCTTTTTTGAAGCTGTAAAAATTGGAAATGAAAGAACTTATGAAATGACAAAAATGACTTTCGGAGGCCTCACTACTTTATTTTCATCAATATTCCAAGGTAAAAACGTTATAAAAGAATTATCCGGCCCAATAGGAATAGCTCGTATAGTTGGTCAGACAAGTGAGTATGGTTATAAAGCAATTTTAACTTTAGTTGCAGTACTTTCTATTAACTTAGCTATATTTAATATATTGCCATTACCAGCCTTAGACGGTGGACGTATGGTTGTAGTTGTTATCGAAGCAGTGATTAGAAGAAAAGTTCCACATAAATATTATTCATGGGTGAATGTGGTAGGTTTTTTCGCTCTTATGCTGTTACTTGTTCTTGTTACCTTTCATGATATAAGAGGATAGAATAGTTAATAAAGTTGAAAAGTTTCTAAAGTTTGTAAAGTAAAATTCATGGAACCAAAAGTGCTATGCATTTTGTATCAACTTTCAACTTTCAACTTGATGAACTTTACGAACTTTCAACTTGCATCAGAAAATTATGCTATAATTTTCTGATGCGACAATCACAACTTTACACAAAAACAAGAAAAGAGGCACCAGCAGATGAAGTATCAAAAAATGCGATACTCCTTACTCGTGCTGGTTTTATTCATAAGGAAATGGCGGGTGTTTATACATTTTTACCACTTGGTCTTCGTGTTCTAAAAAAGATAGAAGATATTGTTAGACATCACATGGACACTGTCGGTACAGAAGTATTAATGACAGCACTTTCGCCTGAAGAAAAATGGAAAAATACTAAACGTTTAGATACTGTTGATGTTTTAATGCGAACAGGTCCAGCAAATGAAGTCTCGAAGCAAAAAAGTTCAAATTCATATATTTTAAATCCAACACATGAGGATATGATTACTCCGATAGCTTCTGAATACTTACAATCATATAAAGATTTACCAGCAGCGTTTTATCAAATACAAACAAAATTTAGAAATGAAGCACGAGCAAAGTCAGGACTACTTCGTGGTCGTGAATTTAGAATGAAAGATTTATATAGTTTCCATAGAGATCAAGCTGATCTTATGCGCTATTATGAAAGTATAAAACCAGTTTACATGAATGTTTATCGTGACCTTGGACTTGGTAATGATACATTTATTACAGTTGCTTCCGGTGGAGATTTTACTCCAAACTTTTCTCATGAATTTCAAACTTTAGTAGATGTGGGCGAAGACATGATTTATTTAGATCGTAAAAATAATATTGCTTACAACAAAGAAGTTATAAATGATGAGAATGCAAAAAAACTTGGTGTTGATTTTAGTACTATGGAACAGGTGAGTGCTTGTGAAGTTGGAAATATATTTCCGCTAGATACAAAATACACTGAAGTACTTAATTATACTTACACAGATCAAGATGGCTCAAAGAAATTTCCTTACATGGGATGTTATGGAATTGGCCCTTCACGTATCATGGGGGTTATCACAGAGAAATTTGCTGATGAAAAAGGTTTAGTGTGGCCAGCAGCCGTCGCTCCATTTTCACTTCATTTAATTTCATTAGCAAAAGAAAAAGATAGTGAGGCTGGAAAAATTGCAGAAGATATTTATACAAAATTAATAGCAAATGGAGTTGAAGTTTTATTTGATGATAGAAATGAATCAGCTGGCGCAAAATTTGCTGATAGTGATTTGATTGGTATTCCAATGCGTGTAGTTGTGTCAGATAAATCAATTTTAGCTGGTGGTGTAGAAATAAAAGAAAGAACAAAAAATGAAAGTGACATAATTTCTATTGAAGAACTTTTTGCAACCTACAAAAAGAATTGCGAGTAAGAAAGATAAACTAGGGGTTAGGAGTTGAGAATACAAATATTAAGCCAGTATTTTTGTCATTCCAACGAATACACCAACTGGCGGAGGAATCCAGTTGGATATTTACGAAGGCAAGACCTTCGCGAATGTCTTGCCTTCGTAATTGTCTATCTATAATAAACTTTATAAAGTTTTATAAAACCCTTAAAAATCAACGGTATTTTAAATTTCTTTAATGTCTACTGCCTACTGTCTATTGTCTATTTTTATGTTAGAATAGCTCTATGTTTGATCGACTTTACCGACATTTTTCAAATGACATAGGTATCGACTTAGGTACTGCCAACACGCTTGTTTATTTGCGTGGTCGAGGAATTGTTATAAATGAACCATCGGTCGTTGCGCTAAATCAAAAAACTTCTCGCGTTGTTGCTGTAGGAACAGAAGCAAAAAATATGATGGGTCGCACGCCATCTCATATTCGTATTGTCCGTCCACTAGTAGACGGTGTTATTTCTGATTATGAAGTTACTGAAGAGATGCTAAGTTATTTAATTAATAAAGCAAATGATGTTGATAAAAAATTATTCCGTCCTCGTGTAGTTATCGGTATTCCAATTGGAATTACAAATGTAGAAATGCGTGCAGTTTATGATGCAGCAAAGTCAGCTGGAGCTCGTGAGGTTTATATAGTTGAGGAACCTATGGCTGCGGCTATTGGTATGCGTATGCCCATTCACGAGCCGATTGGAAGCATGGTAGTGGACATTGGTGGTGGTACAACAGACATCGCAGTTATAGCATTGGGTGGAATAGTACGTGCCAAAAGTTTAAAAGTTGCAGGTGATAAATTAACTGATGACATCATTTTATATATGAGAGATGAATTCAAAATGTTAATTGGGGAAAAAACAGGTGAGTTTATAAAAATGACAATTGGTTCAGCTATGCCAGAAGGCGAAGCTGAAGAAATGAGTATCAAGGGACGTGATTTAGTCACAGGATTACCCCGTGAAGCCATCATAACCGACGTAGATATTCGTGAAGCGATGTATGCATCTATTGCACAATTAGTTGATGCTATTCGTGAAGTATTAGAAACTACTCCACCTGAAGTGTTATCAGACATTATGCATAAAGGTATTATTCTTGCTGGTGGTGGAGCTTTAATTAGAAATCTTCCAGGACTTTTAGCTATGCAATTAAAAGTTCCGGTTACGGTAGCAGATGATCCACTAACAGCTGTCGCTCGTGGTACAGGAATTATTTTAGAAGATTTAGTTTTATATAAAGATGTATTAGTACAAAACACAGATGACATATCTTTCAGATAAAATAAAAAAAAGGAGACAGCTATTAAGCTTGTTTTTAATCACTGCATCACTCTTAGTACTTTCTTTTAGTTGGATACAAATTCGTAGCAACCTTTCTCCTGTAGCAGAACCAATAGTTATTACTTCAAATAAATTTTTAAGAAGTATAATAAATTTTCCTTATGTAGTAACAAACTATTTTCGATCACGAGATAGTTATGAGGTACAGAAAATAAATTTACAAAACAATATAGAAGAATTAGAAAATAAAATAGCTCTTCTTCAGGCAGAAAATAATTCTTTAAAGGGTATAGAAATTAAAATTAATGAATCTGGTGTCAAAGAAGCAGTGAAACCAAATATAATTCTTTATCCTTTAGCAGAGGATATTACTAGATTGTATTCGACTATATTATTATCAAAAGGTTTTAAAGACAACATAAAAGAAAACATGATTGTCTATATTCGTGGTAGACAACCAGTTTGTGAAATAGAAGAATTACATCCAACAACTTCTTTATGTAGATTACTTAGTGCCAGTGGAAATACTATAGAGGGTGTTACAACAGACACAAAAGAAAATATAACACTTACAGGTGACGGTGGTGGTAATTTTTTAGCATTACTACCGAAAGAGTCTAATTTCATAGTCGGTGAAAGTGTTATGTATAAAACAGATCAAACAATGAAATTAGGAACTATAGTAGATATTAAAAAAGATCCACAAGATATTTTTGTTCGTGTTTATGTTCGTGGATCATATAATCCACTAACTTCATCTTTATTTTATGTTGATAAAGAATAATTTAAAATATATTTTATATTTTGTTTTAATTAGTATTTCATTTTTTTATGATTTAGTTTTAGCACTAGATAAATATCCAATAATAACACTTACAGTTTGTGCTATATTAATAATATATGAACGTGTTTCGCCATTTATCTATTCGTCGCGCTAAAGAGGCAGCTTCTCATGAAATTGATCCTGAGGATGTTTTTCTGGATAGTCAAAATCTTTCCAGTTTAGACATAAATCAGCTAGAAGGACAGTTGTCGCGCCCACTTGGTGTTCATGTTTATTATATTTTTACTATTATTATAGTTTTATTATTTGGTGCAACTATTTTTAGATTGTTTAGTATGCAAATAACTAATTTTGCTATATATCAAGAAAAAGCAGATAGAAATCATTTGCGATCAACTCCAATTTTTGCACACCGCGGAACCATATCAGATGTTAACGGAGACTTATTAGCTTGGAATAGTAGTCAGGGTGAATTTTCTGAAATACCAGATAGAATTTATACAAGCACACCAGGATTTTCTCACTTACTTGGTTATGTAAGTTATCCGAAAAAAGACCAAAGTGGAGTTTTTTGGCAAGATGAATATATTGGTCGTGATGGAATAGAAAAACAATATCAAGATAGATTAGCTGGAATAAGAGGAGAAAGAATTATTGCTGTTAATGCACTTCATAAAATAGAAGCAGAAAATGTAACTACAGATCCCATAAACGGGGAGAATTTAAAATTAACAGTTGATAAAGGGGTGCAAGCTAAATTATACGAAAGCATGCAAGCACTGGCTCATAAAGCAGCTTTTTCTTCTGGTGCTGGAGTAATAATAGATGTTAAAACTGGAGCAGTTTTAGCTATTGCGAGTTATCCGGAATATGATAATAATTTAATAACAAACGCTACATCAACAGAAGACAAAAGATTAATTGCTAAAGATCTACTTGATAAAAACAAAAAATTTCTTAATCGTGCAGTAGCGGGGGCTTTTACACCAGGGTCAACGGTTAAACCTTTTATTGCCATTGCAGCTCTTATGGAAGGAGTTATTTCACCACTTCAAAATATTTATAGTTCTGGTCAATTAGTTATAAAAAATAAATATGGTGGACCTGATTCTGTTTTTAAAGATTGGAAAGCCCACGGTTATACAGATATGCGAAAAGCCTTAGCTGAATCATCGGACGAATATTTTTATCAGGTTGGTGGTGGTTTTGAAAATCAAAAAGGACTAGGGATTGTTCGTATAAATAAATATGCTGAATTATTTGGTTTTGGTACAACAACAGGAATTGATTTACCATCTGAAACGCATGGCAATGTTCCTTCACCAGAATGGAAGAAAAAAATATTTGATGAGGACTGGTTATTGGGAGACACTTATCACACGGCAATTGGTCAATACGGATTTCAATTAACTCCTCTTGAATTAGTTCGTGGAATTGCAGCAATAGCAAACGGTGGAACACTGATAACTCCACATATGATTAATGGTGTCACTACACCAACCTCTTTAATTTCTTTAGCAGAAAAAGACTTAAAAGTTGTACGCGAGGGTATGCATATGGTGGTACATGCTGATAACGGAACTGGTACAGCGCTTAATATACCCGGTATTGATGTAGCCGCAAAAACAGGGTCAGCGGAACTCGGAGTTAGTAAAGAATTAGTTAACTCACTTATTACTGGTTACTTCCCATATGAAAATCCTAAATATGCTTTTGTGGTTATTATGGAAAAAGGGGACAGACATAATACTTATGGATCTGTATTGGTTATGCAGGATGTACTCCTCTGGATGCGCGACAATACTTCATATACTAAGTAAAACACCGAGCCATTATGTAGCGAACTCCTCGTTGTTTTCTGAAAAAAGTTTTTCAACGTACAAGTTAGTACGTCTCTAAACTTTTTTCAGAAAACAACTTCGGATTTCATCTACCTACTGGCTCGGCTATCGTTACATTTTTCGCACACAACTTCGAATTCCATCTAAATACTGACCTCGCTGACGTTTAATAAATTTTAAAAATCAACGGCGAAACTCATTCAATTTTTGCCTCGGCTAACGTTGTATTTAATTATTAAATTTACGAAGGCAAGACCTTCGCGAAGGTCTTGCCTTCGTAAATTTTGCCTCGGCTGATGTGATATTTATATTTTAAAAAAACAATTAAAAAAGCCACCCGCGGGTAGCTTTTCGTGAAAGTTACCGATATTTATCGGCGAATTTTCTTTTTTGGTTTTGGAGTTGGTTCTGGTTGACGTTTAGGATTAATAACCCACAATCCCATACATATAACTCCAATGGTATAGATGATTGCCCCAGAAACTGAAAGTATTCCAGAACTTTCACCATAATACATCAGCATAAGAATCCAGCTGGCTGATATTGCTCCACCTAAACCAATAAGGCCTTGAGCAATATGGAACCAACTAACAGTACTCGGCCATTTGTATAACCATGCGACCATCATAACGATGAACAACATAACTCCAATGGTTATTGTTGCCCAGACAGCCATTTTAAGTTGATCAACAGTTATCGAAGGTGTTTTCTTTTGCAGCAGTTCCATCACCCACATACCGAGTGTGGCGTTGAAGAACAGATACATAAGAAAAAGACCGACGACAATATTTTTAGCGATTGTGCGCATAGGGTAACTCCGATTAAAAATTAAAAGTACAGGAAAAGAGATCTTTCTTAGAATACAATATATTACCATGTTTGTCAATGTTATCTGAAGCAGAGTTTTATGGTATGCTATATGACCAATACACATATGGAATATTTAACAATTGAAAAGAAACAAGAATTAGAAGATGAATTAAACAAATTAAAATCAGTACGTCGTAAAGAAATTGCTGATGCACTTTTATATGCTAAATCACTCGGTGATTTATCAGAAAATGCTGAATATAATCAAGCTCGTGAAGATCAAGCTAACTGTGAAGAACGTATTTCTCATCTTGAAACTATTCTCAAGAATGCAGTCATAATGGATAAGCACACAGGTCATACAGTAACTGTTGGCGCCACAGTAACTGTTACTAAAAAAGGAGAAAAGGAAGAGAAGGTTTTTACTATCGTAGGAAGTGAAGAATCTGATGCTTCTGCTGGAAAAATATCTAATGAATCTCCAGTAGGACACGCTATGCTTGGCAAAGGAAAAGGAGATGTTATAAAAGTAGAAACTCCAAAAGGAGAAGTAGTCTACACAATCAAGAGCATAGCTTAATTGTAGACACTAGACACTAGACAGTAGAAGACAGATTACAAAAAAGAAATACGAGGATGTCCGCGAAGCGGACATCCTCGTATTTCTTTTTGTCTGATTTCTGTTATTTGTCTTCTTTTATCTTTTCAAAGCTATTCTTTCTCCACACTATTTGCTATCATTATACGTATAGTATTTGTATTTCTAAAACCTATAACCTAACAACTAAAACCTACCCCTATGGCTTCATTAGAAGAACTTCGCGCAGAGCGACTTAAAAAATTAACAGCATTACAAGAGTCTGGTAAATTAGGCTATCCAGCTGTTTCTTGTCGAACCCATGAATTAAGTGATGTTATTCGTAATTTTGCAGGTCTTGCAGAAGACTCTGTACAAGTTATAGTTGCTGGCCGTGTTATGTCATCTCGCGGACAAGGTGCTTTAATTTTTATCGACCTTTATGATGGGACAGCTAAGTTGCAAGCTGTTATCAAACTTCCAGAATCAGGTGAGGAAGCTCATGAATTTTATACAAAATATGTAGACACTGGGGATTTCATTGAAGTGACTGGTACACTTTTCACAACAAAATCAGGACAGGAAAGTGTTTTAGTTTCTAACATCTCCATGCTGTCAAAAGCGCTTCTTCCACTGCCTGATAAATTCCATGGCCTTCAAGATGAAGAGACTCGTATGCGTGAGAGATATTTGGATATTTTAACTAATCCCGAGCTACGAGAGATGTTTGAAAAGAAAGCAAAGTTTTGGGAAGTAATTCGTAATTTCTTAAAGGAGTATAAATTTCTAGAAGTTGAAACTCCTACAATTGAAGTTACAACAGGAGGTGCAGAAGCTCGTCCATTTAAAACATTTCATAATGATTTTGATTTAGATGTTTATATGCGTATTTGCGTTGGTGAACTTTGGCAAAAGCGTTTGATGGCATCTGGTTTTCCTCGTACATTTGAAATAGGACGAGCATATCGCAATGAAGGCTCATCACCAGACCATTTACAAGAATTTACTAATTGTGAATTTTATATGGCATATGCAGACTATGAAGATGGTATGACATTGGTACAAGATTTATATCGTAAAATTGCAAAAGAAGTTTTTAATACAACAACATTCACAACACGCGGTCATACTTTTGATTTATCAGAACCGTGGGCTAGAATTGATTACAGAGAAGAAATTTTACGTCAGACTGAAATTGATATAAACAAAGCAACAGATGAAGATATTAAAAATAAATTAATAAGTTTGAAAGTAAAATATGATGGTGAAAATCGTGAACGTCTAACAGATACACTTTGGAAATATTGTCGTAAGAATATTTCAGGTCCAGCATTTTTAATTAATCATCCGATACTTGTAGCACCACTAGCTAAAATAAATTCAGATGGAAAAACTGCACAAGTATTTCAACCAATACTAGGAGGTAGTGAACTTGGTAAAGGATATTCAGAATTAAATGATCCAATTGATCAAAGAAAAAGATTTGAAAAACAACAAGAGCTTTTAGCAGGAGGAGATGAAGAGGCGATGATGTCCGATTTTGATTTCGTAGATATGTTAGAGCACGGTATGCCACCTACATGTGGTTTCGGTTTTGGTGAAAGATTGTTTGCATTTTTCATGGATAAACCTATACGAGAAGTACAAATGTTTCCATTAATAAAACCAAAAAATTAGTTCATCTCGACGAACGAAGGAGAGGAAGATACTGAGCACAGCAGTGCGAACGTATGCTTTTTGTCCATGACATGAATCTGTTGATTCAGTTACGAAATTTTTCTTCGTCAAAGTACTCCTTCGTACATTTCCTTGAAAAATTTCTAAGCTCCTCGTACTGCGTCCCTTCGTAGCGTAATCGCGAAGTGGAATCTAAAGCAATTTATTTGATTCTGACAACAATCGTTTCTTGATATTAAAATTAAAAAAGCGCGACACTTACAGTACTGCGATTTCAAAAGATTGATTACCCTAATCAGGACTGCGACTTTAACAATTTGATTACAAATTAAAAAGTCGGGAGCAATCTAAGAAATCGGGAGCCTTAAGGTCGCGCTTTTTATTTCATATTACTAAGTATAACCCTATGATATAATAAAATAACCATGCCACCACAGTCATTTGGAGCACCAATGCCAAAGATAGAAGCACCACATACAGACGATGGTAAAGATTTGCCAGGTGGTGATAAAATTGAGGGCCAAGAAGAAAATGAAGTCCTTGATCTTGAAAAAAGCTATCAGTCGCTTTTTGATAAGCGTAATGATTTTGTAGGTGAAAAGTTAAAGACAATCAATCCGAAGTATCACAATGAGATAGCTATTAAACTTCTAGAGGCAGGTAACCCTTATATTGAATCGTGGGTGCTATATACTTTCAAGGATCTCAGTCAAGATGTTGCTTTAAAATTTATAGAAGCAGGTCAGTGTTCTGGTATTGCTAAGAACCTCTCATCTTTTAAAGATCTTGATCATAATGAAATAGCTCATAAACTTATTGAGGCTGGTTATGGCCACTCTGTCGCAGAAAACCTTTCTTCGTTTAATGGTATTAATCATGAAGAAATAGCCCGTAAGCTGATCGAGGCAGGTAAGGCTCCGAGTCTCATAGAGTATCTCTCTTCATTCAACGACATCGATTATGAAGAATTAGCTCGTAAACTTGTTGAATTAGGTCTTTTCGAACTGTTTGCACAAAACCTTTATTCATTTAAAGATTTGAGTCAAGAAGTAGCTGTAATGCTTATAGAATCAAAAAAAGGTTATTATGTGCTAAGGAACCTCACTTCATTTAAAGATCTTGATCTCAATGAAATAGCTTATAAATCTCTTGAGGCTGGTTGTGTTTACAACGAAGAGTCTTTTTCTTTATTCAATGGTATTAATCATGAAGAAATAGCAAATAAATTTATTGTGGTAGGTGATTTCAATTCCCTTGATTTTAGTCTCTTTTTTTTAAAAGACCTTAGTCAGGATATTGCTTTTAAACTTATTGATAATGGACATGATATTGGAAGATATATCTCTTCATTCAACGATGTTAACCATAATGAAATAGCTCATAAACTTATTGAGGCTGGTTATGGCCACTCTGTCGCAGAAAACCTTTCTTCGTTTAATGGTATTAATCATGAAGAAATAGCCCGTAAGCTGATCGAGGAAGGTGAAGTTCAGAGTATCGTAAGGTGTCTCTCTAATTTTAAAGATCTTAATCAAGACATTGCTATTAAGCTTATAGAAGAAGGCTATGGTCAATCTCTTGTACGTAATCTCCTTTCTTTTAAAGATGTTCATCACAATGAGGTGGCTTTAAAACTTATAGAAAATGGTAATGTCAATGATGTTGTAGCGTGTCTGGGTTCTTTTAGAGGTCTTAATAAAGACACTGCCATTAAGCTTATAGAAAATGGTTATTATTATAGTGTTGTAAACGAAATATCTTCTTTTCAAGATCTTAATCAAGAGTTTGCTTTAAAGCTTATAGAAAGTAATTGTGGTGATTTTGTTTCGCAAAACATTTCCCATTTTAAAGATACTGACCATAATGAAATAGCTCTACAGCTTATTGAAAGAGGTTATTCTAATTGTCTTATTCAGAATCTTTCTAATTTTAAAAATATTAATCATAATTATATTGCTTTAGAGATTATAGAAAAAGGTGACCGTCAAGATCTTGCACGGAACCTCTCTTCTTTTAAAGATATTAACGATAATGAAATTGCTCTTAAGTTAATAGAGTGGGGTGAGGATTATCTTGTTATAAAATACTTTTTAAGTCTTGAAAATGTTAATCACACCGAAATAGTTTTTAAGTTAATTGAAGCAGGTAAAGGTAACTATGTCGCGGAATATCTCGACCACTTTGAAAATGTTGATCATAATGATATCGCTTTAAAGCTTGTAGAAAATGGGAAAGATGAGTATATAGCAGAGTATATATATCATTTTACAGATTTAAATTATAAAGTACTTCTAAGTGATATCGTAGAAAGAAAGAAATTCAGTCTTATTATAAGATGTGGTAGTAAATTTGGAAAAGATTTGGAAAAATTACCTTTCTGGGGTGATATTTATAAGATGCAACCACCAAGCAATAACGAAGATAATGATCCGTGGAAAAAACATCTAAACCCTCTACTGGCTAATGCTTTTGGGGAAGATGGTGAAACATTAGAAAATGAACAAATAAAAAATGAAGTACTCAAATATATTAAAAATTTTGGTCTTGTGTATGTTCCGTATCTCTTTGATATCTTTAGGAAAATTATAGGTATAGATGAAATAGACGAAGAAACTAAAAAGGAATTACGAATATTTGGGATTAATCCAAATCTTCAACGTGATGCAATACTGCTTGAACTTAACAAAGTGGCCAAAGGAGGGTATACCAATAATATCCTGAATGGGGATGTTCCCGAGTCACTAGACACTTCTTTAGGTAAAGCTTTGTTTATAAAAGAATTCGTTCCACAATCTTCATTTGATCGAGGATATAATAACTGGAAGGATCTAGGTCTTAAAGCACTAGAGTCATACACAATACCCTCATATATAAGAAGACAAGAAATAGAATTACTCGATAAAGGTGATATGAATGATCTTGATGCAGAAGTGTTGCATAAGAAAAGACAAGAAATTTTTGAAAATACAGAAACTGCTACTAGGTTTGAAGCATTTAAAGGATATATAGAAGATACCAATAATGGTTTTACTATTTTTAATGTGCAAGAAGCTGTGCAGAAGCGAATAATCTCACAGCAGGAATTAATTGCAAAAAAAGATGTAGTAAAAGATGTAAAAGTAATAGAGTCTATACAAAAAGCAATTGATAAAGATCTATTATTACTTAAAAATTTAGAGGAAGTTGTCCTTGGTGTAACAGGCGAGGGACCCCTTGCAAACAATGCTGCAATGTATGCAAGGCTAGTGGAGTTATCTGCAGAGAGAAACAATAAAGAAGAAAATCTAAATAGATTCCTTCGAGCATGTGCACTCACCGATATAATGGATGGTAACCAAGGCCTGAGGACACTTTTTCATTACATGTTTACAAAAGATACTATCGACGCAGAGTATCTTCGAATTCTGTCTGATTTTACTTCTCATAGTATTGATCACGAATACTTAGATAAACAAGAAAATGGTTTTAGTGAAGATATAAAAATAAGAATTAGAACACTTTTAATGGCTAATAAAGTGTATAAGGTTTCATTTGGTAAAGATGGCGGAGATATGAGTCTTGATTATTTTACAAAAATACTTAAGGATTTGGAGAAGATTGATAATCCAACAGGAAATAGAGTTTTAAGCAAGGTAGCATTTGTTCCGGTGAATGGTCTTGGCAGGATTACCGCAGGTAATGTAGGGGACGCCTGTTACACATCTCAAACGGAAAGATTATCAGATGGTGATTTCCAGAATACTCATATGATGATGATTACAAAAGAATCCAAAGATGGCGCTAAACATATAGTAGGTTCTGTTATTGGTATACAAGCACAAGAGGTAGAATCAGGGGTTCCTGTATATGTTATTCGAGCAAATAATCCACAAGAAAATTATCTTTCTAGTATAGATGTTGATTCATATGTAGAAGCAAGTCTACAAGCTTGTATACAACAGGCAGTAGATATAAGAAATGAAAATTTAGAAAATGGTTCAGATGGAGATATAAAGGTGTGTATGCCTATGGAAAGCAGCTCTAATGCTGCTATGACAAATAGACCTAGAGTTCACGAAAGAATGCATAAAAAATTTAGTTCTTGTGAAAGAGTTGGATTAAATAGTAATGATGATACTAATTTTAATGGATATGATATATGGAATAAGAATAGTAGTCATGCCGTTGTCTGTGTTTATGAAATTAAAAATGGTGTTGAGTATTATTATGGTAATCATGCAGATGAAAAACAGCATGAGCTTTTTGGCGTATATCATGATACTGAAGTTTTTGTTCCTGAGTGGAAAAATAAATTAGAGCAAATTAAAAAGAACGTTCTAAGACCACGTTAAATATGCGTAATATTCCCCAGCCACATTTTGAAGGATATCCAAGAACCAAGCTTGATGAAAAAGCTATTGCTCTTGAAAAGGGAAGACTTATAGAAGGTGTACACAGTGTTCCCGTACTTCTTAAACCACTTGATTCTAGTGAGTATAAGATAAAGTTTAAAAATGAAGAAGTAAAAAATGAAGTTGGAGCAAAAGCTGAAAATTTTATTTATATGATTGATAATAGTTATGGAATGAAGGCTGCAGTTATGGGTCATGCTCCACATTGGAGAAATGTCTCTACATTTTTGGATACTTCATGGACTGATGTAAATGGTAAACCTCATTATTTTTTTGATGTTTCTTCGAAAGGAATTGGCATGGTTAAAAGCGAGGTACTGGAAGATTATGATTATGATACTTTAAAAGTACCAAATGAATATGGTGTAAATATTAATTTGGGACATGCTAATAGAGATGATTTTTTTTGGATGGAAGATTTAGTAGTATTTACTCAAAAGCTTAATTCTATAGGAATACGCAGTGAATTGTATTGGGCAGTCGCGGAAGTAGATAAAATCAGTTATAACGGTGAACTTTATGATGTTGCTGATGCTAAAAGACAGGGGTTAGTTCATAGAAGTAAAGATAATAATCCATATATTGGTGTGCGACTTTTAAAAACTAATCATCGTATTGAAGATTATTCTAAAAAAACTAGTCTAGATGATAAAAGAGAAATGTTATTGTCGGTCTATGATGCTTTCAATAAAGAAACAACTTTAACGGGACGTGACTTCCCCCAATTAGATATTAATAATCAAGACCATCAAAAAATATACTTCGAAACTGTTCTTACTCAGCATGTACAAAATCTTGCGTTATTAATAAATAATGGACTTACGTATTATCATATGCATTCTTCGAATTTAACCCTCATGGGAGAGATAGTAGATACTGCAGTGGTTGAAAGTGTTAATATAAATCAAACTGAGCAGTTTCAAAATTTTGAAGAAGAATATGATACAAGCGCTCGAACTGATTTGTATAAAGGTATAAGATTAGGGTATTTGAAAGACATTAGAGATTGCCTTACTGGGATACGTTCTTTATTGCGAAGCCTGCATAATGATGGATATAAGGTTTTAAGTAGAGAAGAATCACATAATAAAATTATGGAAACTTTTAATGATATCTTTGATAAAGAAAAGATGAAGATATTTGATAATGAAACAGATGTAAATAGTTTATTAAAAGTCGTAGAAGAAATTTCAAGGAGAATTTTTGTGGAAAGAGAAACATTGCCAGCACTAAAAAGAAATGAAATAGAAAGTTGGAATTTAAGAAGTATTTAGAAAATAGGGAATACAGAAGAGCGAGCCTTCGGCTCGCTCTTCTGTATTTAAATAAAAATTAGAAATTACCACAGATCATTTCAAATTAGTATTTGAAAGGTGTTTTGAATTTGCATTAAAGTATCTCACTAGTAACTAGTGGCTATTGGCTAGTACCTAGTTGAGATATCCACAGGTATTTACTAGGTTTTTTATATGAAAGTGGGGTATAATGGTTTGTAGTGGAGGAAAGTGGGAGCTTTATAAAAGTCTAAAATTTTGTTTAATTTAATCTCAAAAGACTTTTAAATCCACTATATTTAATAATCAAGCAGATGGCTTTAGATACAAGGCACGGAGAAACGAGTGAGGAGACGTAGTTAATGCACCGCTTGCGAACGCGAGAGGCTCCGTAACGCAGTAGATGAAGTCATATGGTTGATTATCTCAAACACACATGTTAATTGGCCAATATCAACACGACCTAGATCCAAAAAAACGACTCACGCTTCCTTCAAAGTGGCGTGTGGATTTAGGAAAGAAAGTTGTAGTAACCAACGGACTAGATAGTTCATTATTTGTTTTCCCAGTTAAAGAGTGGGAAAAGGTAGCAGAGAAATTATCACAAAGTGGATTCGGTAACAAAGATACTCGTGACTTCAATCGTTTTATTTTAGGAAATGCATTTGAAACAGACGTTGATGCCGCAGGTCGTATCGTTATCCCTGACACTTTAAAAAGTTTTGCAAAGTTAGGAAGTAAAGTTGTTATCGCAGGTATGCACTCACGTGTAGAAATCTGGGATGAAGAAGCATGGAATAACTTTACGACAAAAGTAAGTGGAGAAGCAGATGTCCTTGCTGCCAAACTAAGTGACCTCGGCATCCTCTAAAAGAATTTGTATTTGTAATCTACTCTTTCCTCTAACCTCTTACCTCTCTACTATGTCCCACATTCCTGTCCTCCTAAAAGAATCCCTAGATGGTCTCCAAATTAAGAAAGGTGGCACATATGTAGATTGCACCACCAATCGCGCTGGACACAGTATAGAGATTGCTAAAGAGATAGGTGAGAAAGGAACACTAGTTTGCATAGATCTTGATAACGAAGCACTAGCTGAGGCTAAAGAAAAATTAGACAAGATAAAGAATAAACCAGAGATTCACTTTGTTCATTCAAATTTTAGACACCTCACTTCTATTTTAGAAAATTTAAAAATAGAAAGTGTAGACGGAATACTTGCAGACTTAGGATTATCTTCAGAAGAGTTAGATGAGTCAGGCAGGGGATTTTCTTTCCGATTTGATGAGCCATTAAAAATGACTTTTGATAATGAGGAAAGAGAAGACATGACGACTGCTTATGAAATCATCAATCACTGGGGAGAAGAAACAATCGCTGATATTTTATATGGATTCGCGGACGAAACATATTCACACCGTATAGCTCACAGAATTGTAGAGAAACGTAAAGAAAAAGAAATTACGACCACTCATCAATTAGTAGACGTTATAGCAGGTGCGGTTCCAGCGGCCTACCGACACCGTAAGACCCACTTTGCCACAAAGACATTCCAAGCATTACGTATGGCCG
>Ga0194060_10001018_pt1 | contig 20376 bp, 21 predicted proteins | sample SepL225m_MetaG_FD_163427 | JGI IMG/M metagenome (GOLD analysis project Ga0194060, IMG submission 163427) | Anoxic zone freshwater microbial communities from boreal shield lake in IISD Experimental Lakes Area, Ontario, Canada - Sep2016-L222-5m | ecosystem: Environmental > Aquatic > Freshwater >... | reverse complement strand
GTCTATTTAATGTCAAGTCTATTTATTTTTTCTTTACCATGTTATTAGAAAGTTGTTGAACCACGTAATCATTTACTAGCCAACCTTTAAGTGTTGAAATTGCTTTTTTTTTATTTATTAAAATAAGATTTTCTTCCTTCAGTTTCTTTAGGATTTTGCTAGAGAACTGTGTCGTTTCTATTCCGTTGGTTAGACGAGTTTGTCTGATAATTTTGCTTATTATTTTTTGGCTACTTGTTTTGCATGGATATTTTTCATAATTTGAGCAAGGGGATGTGAGATATTGTTTTATTGTGGACACATTAGTTTGGTGTGTATCATTGATAAATGATGCTGCTGAAGGTCCAAAACCAAGATACTCGTGACCATTCCAAAAATTGTAGTTATGTTTGCATTGAAAGCCTTTCTTGGCCCAATTAGCAATTTCGTAATGGAGATATCCGGCCTCTTCAAGCTGATCGTGAAGCGAATAATATAAGTTTTTAATTGTTTTTTCATCTAGCTCAGTGAGTATTCCTTTTTCTTTTTGTTGATAAAATGCGGAATTTTCTTTGAAAATTAGAATGTAGCATGAAAGATGTTGAGGCTTTAGTTCTATGGCTTTAGAAATTGTTTCGTTAAGACTTTTTTTACTTTGTTCAGGAAGTGCAATTATGAAATCCAAATTTATGTTGTTTGCTCCGGCTTTTTTTACAGTGTTTATAGCATCAATGGCTTTTTGGCCAGAATAGTTCCTGCCAAGTAGTGTTAACTCGCTATCATCTAGGCTTTCTACGCCAATGGAAAACCGAGTAAATCCAATTGCTAGCAGGTCTTCAATATATTTTTGAGTGATTAGAAACGGGTGTAATTCTATGGTGATTTCAGCGGTGGGAGAGAGGGGGCTCAATTCTATAATTGAGGTACAGATTTTTTTTAGTTGCCGAGGAGTAAGGATATTTGGAGAACCACCTCCAAAGTAGATAGTTTCTATACAGGTGAGTCCTGGGGTAAGCCTGTTTTTAATTTCATAACAGAGTGAATCAATGTATTTGTTTATTTCTAAAGGAGTTCCTTTTTTTGTATAAAACGAGCAGTATGGGCACTTTTTTTCACAAAAGGGGATGTGGATGTACAGATTTGAAGGTAATTGTTCTGAGTTCATTAGTTTTTAGCTAACTTGAATTTTTTTTAATATATATTTACTATTGGTTGCGGGCGCTGGTTGTAATTTTTTTTACACGTATTATGTAAATATATAACGGAGGTTTGTGATGAAGCGATTTTTTGCTCTTTGTATTTTTTCTCTTCCTTTTTTTCTTGTTGGATGTTCGAGTTCACCAACTGGAAATAAAGATCAAGCCACTGATGTTCAGGTTGTTCCCGTTGCTACAGTAACGGCAGTGTATGCAGTTTTTCCCCCTGTTGCTTCGAGTACAAAATATTCACTTGATACTTCAGTAAGTACTTTTGGTTGGACAGGAAAAAAAATGCTTGGTCAGCATACTGGAAAAATTTCGTTTGAGAAAGGGGAGGTTTTTATTGAGCAGGGATCTTTACGTGGTGGAAATTTTGTTGTTTTGATAAACACGTTGGTTGATGAAGATCTGACTGACCCAGCACAAAAAAGTCAGCTAGAAACGCATCTTAAATCCGCAGATTTTTTTGATGGTGAACGATATCCAGCTGCAACTCTATCGCTTGTAGGTGCTGATCCAATTCTTGATGCATCTGGAGATGATCCAAATTATTTGATTAGGGCGAATCTTGCAATAAAAGATGTTACCAATGGAGTGTTGTTTCCAGCATACATTTACTCGGAGGGTGTGTTTATAAAGGCAAAGGCGAATTTTGCTGTCGATAGAACAAAGTGGAACATTCGTTATGGGTCTGGAAAATTTTTTGAGGGTTTGGGAGATAAAGTAATTGCAGATCCGTTTACAGTGAAACTTGATTTGGTTCTGGTAAAAGATTACTAGTTAAAGTTGTTTAGTAGCTTTTAAGATTGAATATGCTTGGCGTAAGATTTAGAATGTTGTTCCAGAGAAGATTATTTCCTTTATGACAATTATTCTGACTACCGAACAACAGCATGTTCTTTTGACGGTCATTGCTTGGTTTAAGTCAAAAGAAAGACCGTATATTACTCTTGGGGGGTATGCGGGGACTGGTAAAACCACACTACTTGGCTTTCTTCGTAGTATGTTGGCAAATGACTTTCCTGAGCTTAAAGTAGCTTTTTGTGCTTTTACTGGAAAAGCCTCTACAGTATTGAAGTCAAAACTGTTTACTCAAAAAATGTTTTCTAAAGGTGATTTTGTTGGAACCATTCATTCTCTTATTTACTCCGCTGTTGTCGATATAAAAACTGGGCATGTGATCACCTGGGAAAAAAAGCCGAAATCTGAGTTAGAGTACGATCTTATTGTTGTCGATGAGGCTTCGATGGTAAGCGGTGTTTTGTGGAGAGATCTTTGTAGTTATGGTATTTCTATACTTGCTGTTGGTGATCATGGGCAATTATCACCTATTGATGATGTGTTTAATCTCATGAAGGATCCCTACATCAGACTTGAAACAATTCACAGGCAGGCCGCTGAAAATCCAATTATTCAGGTTTCTCTGCTCGCTCGTCAGCAGGGATATATACCGATACAATCTTTTGGAAAAGGTGTAGTGAAAGTGAATAGGTATGATAGTGAAACACCAGCACTGTTGAATGATTGGTTGCAATCATACAATGAGGATACCCTAGTCCTTGCAGGGTACAATAAAACTAGAATACGGTTAAATCAGGAGATTAGAGCATTGCGAGATCTTTACGATCCTGCACCGCAAGTAGGTGATCGTGTGATTTGCTTAAAAAATAATAGAAAACAACATCTTTATAATGGAATGCAAGGTGTTTTACATACGATTTATCCTTTGGATGAAGAAACTGATCCACATTGGTATTATGCAGATATCAGTATGGATGATGGTTCAACATATTTCTCTGGACCAATTGCTAAGGAGCAATTTAACTCCGAGTCTGGACTAGTTAAAGTTACTCCTCCCTCAACAGGTGAGACAGGTAATTATTTTGATTATGGGTATGCGTTGACGGTTCACAAGGCTCAAGGTGCTCAAGCAAATCGAGTTATTTTATTTGAAGAACGATTTCAGCGAATGGATGACGATCAATGGAGAAGATGGCTTTATACTGCTGTTACAAGGGCTGAAAAGGAACTATTTATTGTTGGTGTTGGTTAAATTATGAACGACGATAGATGATTTAGAGAACTCCTGGGTTATTATAATCGTATAGTTCTCTGATTTCTTTCTTGCAAGTCTGTGTGCAGATTGTTACAGTGAATTTGAAATAATACTTGGTGTCCAATGGAAAAACAAACACATGCACAAGCTCATTCAGCAGTTACTGATTCTCCAGCTGACGTAAAAACAGCGAATCCTGTAGCTGCTCAGAAGAAAAAAACTCCTTGGAAGTGGATTATTGGTGGTTGTTGTGGTTGTTTGGTAGTTTGGTAGTTTTTGTAATTGTTATAGGTGTAATTTTTGCAATTGCTTGGACTACAACATCTGGTCCTGCTACTGCGTCAGAGACATTCTTAAATGACATTTCTGCTGGTAAGTCTGATGAAGCATATGCACTCACTTCGGTTCAATTTCAAAATGCTACTTCTAAACAGGATTTTAACCAATTTGTTTCTCAGAACCCAACGTTTAGTCATATTAGTAATATATCTTTTTCCTCCAGAGACGTGAAAAACGGTTTGGGGACTTTGAAAGGAACAATAACTAATAGTGATGGAACAAAGATGCCAGTTACTGTAAAGACGGTGCAAGAAAATGGTGTCTGGAAAATTCAGTACTTAGGTTTAAATGATGAGGGTTCTAGTTCTGATGGTGGCGAGTAGTAGCTGATAGTTAATACAGTAAGTTATTTGTAACTTTTATTCCTATTTTCTAGAACACCTGTTTTGTTTTAACATACTGTTTATGTGTTTTTTTGTCTGAAAATATTTTTAATCTCTTGGGGTAAATTCCCCGCTGCTTGGAGCGGAAAAGGGTCTAGGGCTTGCCCTGGGGTTCATACCTTTTAATTAAATGCAATTTAGTTGCATTTGTGTTGTTGTGCATATAGGATATTCATATAGGTGGTTATTTGATATATGACTTATATTGAAAATTCAATTGCCGCTCTTCAGTTGCAGGGCTATAAAGTAACTACCCCAAGAATTTCTGTTCTTAAAGTTCTTGATGAATGTGTTCACCCTGTTTCATCATACGAGGTTCATGATTTATTGGGTAAGAAATCTGGAATAAATGTGGTAACTATATATCGTGTACTAGATTTATTACAGTCTTTGCAGTTGGTTCATAGAGTTGCCTCACTTTCTAAGACAGGATATATGAAGTGTCATTTAAGTGATTTTTCGGGATGTCACCATTTGTTGGTTTGTAGGAAATGTTATGGAATTCAGGAATTTGCTGCTCCAGATTTTTGTAGAAAATCTATGAAAGTTCCACCGACGATGGAGTTTGAGCCTGAAGGGCATTTATACGAAATTATCGGATTATGTAAGAGTTGTTTGTCTGTTACACCGTAAGAGTTATTATGCGTTTATCGAATACAATTTTTTTATTTACTCTGGTTGCTTCGCTTATTTTGGTCGGTTGTGGTAGACCTGAATTGGCTTCAATTTCCAAAAGCAAGTCTGTGGATGGTCGAGGTAAGTTAAAGATTGTAACAACGTTCTCCCCCTTATACTCCTTAACTTTAAATGTTGTGGGTGAGTATGCTGACGTAAGTAATCTTGTTCCTCCAAGTACGAGTGTACATGTTTGGGAGCCTAAACCCAGTGATGTAGTGGAGCTGTCAAAAGCAGATATTTTGATAAGAAATGGACTATCTCTGGAGGCATTTTTGGATCCACTGATAGAGGGGGCAAAAAATGATCGGTTGGTAAAAGTTACTTCTAGTCAGAGCATTGCTACTCTCGGTGTTGATCAAGTTGATACCATTGATGGTGTTTTACTAGCTGATGCTAGTACAGTTGATCCTCATGTTTGGCTTTCTCCTTTGCTGGCAGTCAAACAAGTTGAAACAATTCGTGATGCAGTATCCTTGATTGATCCTTTGAATAAGGATATTTATTTTGCTAATGCTGAAGTTTACAGTAATAAACTGAGGGCTCTTGATGAAATAATAAAGCGTGATTTTGCAACAGTTTCAAAGAAAAATTTTATTTTGTTTCACGATGCTTTTCAGTATTATCTTAGAGCTTATGATTTGTATACGTATAAAAGAGGGGTGATTGAGGCATTTCCAGGGAAAGAGCCTGGTCCTCAATATTTAAAAAAACTTATCGAACATATTATTTCTAAAGAAGTGAATATTGTTTATACAGAGCCTCAATTTTCTCCCAAAATTGTAACGATGCTGCGAGGAGATTTGCAGGTGAAGACTTATGAGCTTAATCCAGATAGCGCAGAATTAAGTTCTGATGGGTACGAAAAGATGTTATTGCTCATTACTCAGACGTTTGTTAGCTCTTTTAATGAAATTTCTTAATGGTTGTAAGGTTAGGTAGAAATGCAACAAAATTCTATAATTTTAGCAAATAATATTTCTGTAACTCTTGGTACTCGGAGTGTTTTAGAAAATATTTCATTTTCGATATTTCCTGGAGAAGTTGTATCACTTATCGGCTTGAATGGTGCTGGTAAATCAACGTTATTAAAAACTATTCTTGGTATTTATCCACTTTCAAATGGTACTCTTGATCTTCATACAAAAAAAATTGGTTATGTGCCTCAAAAATTGGAGTTTGATAGAAGTATTCCTTTGACAGTAGAAGAATTTCTTACAATTTATAGCAGGAAAGATACTCAAGAAATTGCTGAAAAGCTGCAAGAAGTTCAGGCGAAAAAGTTACTAAGAAAACAACTAGGGGCACTTTCTGGTGGAGAGTTGCAAAGGATTTTGATTGTGAATGCACTTCTTCGAGATCCAGAATTATTGTTATTGGATGAAGCTACTGCAGGTGTTGATGTTACCGGTGAGCAATTATTCTATTCCTTGATTGCTGATATTCATAAGCGTTATGGGACTACAATAGTTTTGGTTTCACATGATATTCATTTGGTTTTTGCACAATCTACAAAAGTGCTTTGTCTTGATAAGCATTTATGTTGTCAGGGCAGTCCGCAGGAAGTATCAGAGCATCCAGAATTTACAAAGCTTTTTGGATCCTATTTAGCGCCGTATAAGCATGTCCATCATTCTTAAACTTGTTGAAGCCATTCAACTGGCTTTTTTTGTTCGAGCACTGGTTGCGGGGTGTGTTCTTGCTGTGACCTGCTCACTCATGGGAAATTTTGTCATTCTCCGGCGAGAAGCAAATAGTAGTCATGCAATAGCTGAAATGGCTTTACTGGGTGTTGCCATTAGCATGCTGATTTCGATACCTATTCATATTGGAGTACTTGTTGCCTGTATATTTGCAGTGGTCGTGATATTGTATTTTCAAAGTAGAAGTTCGTTGACTAGTGATTCCATAATGGAACTTGTTGCTCAGGTTGCTTTGGCAGCTGCGGTTCTAGTGTTGAGTCAGATGCATGGTTATAGATCAGATCCGTCAGTATTCCTTTTTGGCCATATATTAGGAATTACCCTTGAGGATGTCATTATTACCACATTTATTTGTTTGTCTGTTTTTGTTGTTTTTCTCAGATTTAAAAATACATTTATGCAGGCTATTTTTAATGAGGATCTTGCAATTAGCTTAGGCGTGAATACAAAAATAATGAATGTTATATTTATGATGTTGCTGGGATTGCTTATTGCGCAGGGGGTTCAACTTGTAGGTGTTCTTTTGTTGTCGTCATTTCTTATAATTCCTTCAAATACGGCAAAGATTTTTGCAACTAGTTTTCGCCAAATGCTTGCGTACTCCGTTTTCTTAGGTGTTTTTACCACAATTATTGGTTTATTTATTTCTTATATTTTTGATGCCCCTTCAGGGGCTGTAATTATTTTAGTGATGGGTAGTGGACTATTATTGGCACAGGTTTTAAAGCGCTTTTTGAAGCATTAATTTTATTTCCTATTCTGTGATTTTGAAGTTTTTTGAAACTATCGACAACTGGTTAAATAGTAGTAATTGAATTACAATTGCCATGGTTATTTATATTGTTTTTAGATTTTGTTGTGTGTGTTGGTAATAATAGTTTATTGGACTTATCATAACTTTCCACAAGCGTAACATCTGTTCCATAATTGTATTATAAGGTATGTGAGTGCTATGACTTTACAAGATGAGCTTGTAGCTGAGCAACAACTCATTGAAGAGGCTAAGGTAAACCCTGAGCAGTTTGGTGTTCTCTATGAAAGATATGTAGATAAAATATACAGCTATGTCTTTCATAGGATAAATAATGCAGAGGTGGCTCAGGATATTGTTGCCCAGACTTTTTTTAAAGTTTTGGAACACTTACCGCGCTTTCAATGGAAGGGATATTCGATATCTTCATGGATCTATAAGATAGCTACAAATGAGATTTATCAGTTTTATAGAAACGAAAAGAAGGTTCAAATCGTTGATATAACTGAAGTAGCTCATTTGATAGCTGAAAAGAAAGACCCCCATCAGTTTGCAGCGTTGGCTGAGCAGGAAGAATGTGTTTCTGAATTCTTGAAGAAGTTGCCTCAACGGCAACAGGAGGTGTTGGTGTTACGATTTATTGAAGGGCTTAGTAATCAGGATATTGCTAGGGTGTTTGAAAGGAATGAGGGAGCTGTTCGGCAACTGATTTTTAGGGCATTGGCAAATCTCCGGAAGTTGATTGTTAAGAAAGAAAATAATAGCGATAGGATTATAAATAAAATTAGAGCAATATTTTCTTTTTAGGAAATACAATGAACTTGAATGAAAAACAACTAGAGTTTAGAGGGAAACAAGAGCTGTTTGAAGTGGCTTTGCAGTTAAAGAAAGAATATTCAGAGGTGCATGTATCGGAGGAATATCGTAAAACGTTAAAAACAATTTTACTTGCGAAAGCACAGAATTCTTTACCTCAGAATAAGAAAGCTGTTAGAAATTTTATTCGAAAATTTTATTTTAGTCTTGTTCCTGTTCTTGCACTAACAGTTGTTGTTTTATTGTTTATTACTAGAAATTCTATACTCAAGCAGAATTTCAATGAGCATGGACAAATTGATATTCCTACCGTGCCTATGCAGGATTTTGCTGCAAGTGTAGATGTGCAATTTTCCAGTGAGTTTTCCTATCCTGCCCTACTCGATAAAGTACCGGTTTATCATATTTCTCAGCAGAAAGTAACATTTGCTTTTGCTGATAATTATGCCAAATTATTGAGATTTACTGATAAGGATTATCTTCCTTCTGCATCATCATCTACAGTGTTCTATAAATGGGAAAATAGCGAACATGTTTTAAGTTTTGATCGTTCTAGCGATCATGTTGCGTTAACCTATTTTACAAAAGAGAAAAATGCACTTGTTTTACTTGATCAAGCAGGGGATTTCGCAAAGTATGAGAAGCTTTCGCATAAAACAATTTTTACAGCAGAAGAAAAATCTTTCAAAGCCAACTATGAACAACCAGTTATCACTGTTGCAACGAAAATCCTAAAGTCCTTACCGCAGCCTAATGGGGTTGAACTTTATCCAGTTGTTGTACCTGGCTCTCAAGTTGCTAAGGTAAAGCAGTCGCTTCCTCCCTACTTCTTTGTGGTTTACTTTCATGAGAGTATGCAGTCTACACCGGTTTATTACCTTTCTGAGCAGCATCCTGACCAGAGTGATATTGCGTTTTATATCGGTTTAAATGGGGAGTTTCTTGGATTGGTTTATAATAATCCTACTGTTCAGGCAGATACTCAAACGTCAGTTTCTTACCAGTTAAAAACACCTCAACAAGCTTTGACTGAGATAAAAGAAGGCAAAGGAAAATTAGTGTTTCTTCAGTTTAGTGATGATGAAAATCATTATTTTTATAATCCAGAAACAAATTTCCAATTTTCATCAATTGAAATTTCACAAATTAAACTATTCTATCTCAAGGATGTATATAAAGAACAATCTCTTCTTTTACCAGTTTACGTTGCTGAAGGAACTGGAGAGATAGCGGGAAGTGCGCTTGTGGGCAAAAGGGCAAGATTCGAGGTAATTCTTCCCAATGCGTTGGAACAGCAGATTAGAAGGGGGATATGATAGTTTTTTTTCGACTGATGTAAATGAATTTCTATAGGTTTTTTTAAAAAGAACTTTTTATTGTTGGTTATTATTAAGATTTTTATTAATGTCTAAGGTTTTGCATTTGTAGGAGAATGGAAGGTAATTGCTCTTCAAGTCCTACAGCCATTATGTGAATGCCATCTACGTGTTTTTTTATTTGCTCAATGAGTTCAAGAGCTATTAAGAGTCCTTCTCTGTGATCTTTATTTTCCATTCTTGCTCTTGTTTTGTGGTCTATTGTAATGCCTGGAACTTTTTCGTTAAGAAAATCGACCAATTTTTGAGATTTGAGAATAATTATTCCAGCGATAAGTTTGAAATTGTTTTTGTTTTGTTCTTTTGCTTTATTGATAAATTCTATTAATTTTTCTGGTTCAAATATTGCTTGTGTTTGAAAGAATTGAGCCCCAGCAGTTATTTTTTCATTGAATCTTTGTAGTTGAAGCTCTTGATTATTGTCGCATGGAGAAGCTACTGCACCAGAGAATATGTTCGGATGACCTGTTAACGTTTTTCCAGAAAGATCTTGACCATTATTCAGTACTTTGATCGTTTCTAGTAAGCTGATGGAGTTGAGATCAAATACACCCTTTGTTTCGGGGTGATCGCCTTTTGTTGGGTCATCACCATGCATAGTCACTACGGTGTTGATGTCTAGAACTGCAGCTCCGAGAAGAAGAGATTGTATTGCGAGTCGATTAAGGTCTCTGCAGGTTACCTGGAGAATAGGGGTTCCTCCCCATTGTCTGATTTTATGAGCTGTTGCGAGAGCGGATAGGTGCATTGTAGCACGATGGTTGTCTGTTATGTTGATGCCATCAACAAATGTTTTTATTTGCTCAACTTCTTTCTGTAAAGGTGCAATATCGATGCCTTTTGGGGGAGTGATCTCAGTGGTTATCACGAAAGAGTTGAGATGCAGTTTTTGTTGGAATTCATTCATAGCAGAGTATTAAGAAAATTAGGATGCCTACATTATAGAGTTTGCTCTTGAGTGGGGCAATAGTGTAAAGATGTGTGTTTTACTGCTCGAGTGGAAACTTATAGATTCTGCTGTCTGATAAAAAATATGCTGTATTTTTTCCGAAATCAATGACAAAGCAGTCGATATTTTTTATATTGGGGTTTTCAATTATATATTGATGAAGAAACTGTCCGTTTTTATTAAGCTCGATAATTCGTTTTGTTGAGGATTCAGCTATGAAGATTGAATCATTTTCTCCTGGGCCCGTAAACAGAGCGGTTGGTTTTTCAAGTGGTGGAGTAATATTGGTTACTACAAAGGTAGTATCAGGTTTTCTTTGTTGGGTGTATCTCAGTAATTGTCCATTGTTCTTAAGAGCGTAGACATCACCTTCTATTGCAATATCTATAGTACCCGCTAAAGATACTGCAGTAGTGTCAAAGTATCGAGAAGGTGAGGAATATGAGTCTCCTAGGGGACGATATCGCCATATTTGATCTTGAGTGATATCGAGGAGGTAAAGTGTGTTGAAATAGCTGATAAGTTTCTCGCCTTTTGCCCAACTGCCACCAAAGACTGTTAGTGTACGCATTTGCTCAGTTTGGGTGTTGAATTCGTTTACTTTTCCATCTTTGCTGTATATGTATATGTTATTATCTATTGCAGTCAGAGAAAGCATGCTTTTAGCTTGATTTGGGGCTTCAAGTTTTAGTGAAAGTTTATTGTTATTTAGAGAATAGTTGAATAATTTATCGATTTTTGAGTCAAGTATGTAGAGATTTTGATTCAGTAAAAGTAGGTTGGATGCCTGTTTTGCATTTTTATCTAATTTTTGAAGATCTTCTAAGGGTTTACTATCAGTAATACGGACAATTCCATCGATTTTATCTAGGCTTTCATTGATTGTATTTTGAATTTGAAAGACAGGTTTATTTTTAGGATCAATTTTAAGCACTTGTTCTGTGGTCTTTTTGCTCTCTAAAAGTTGTTTTCGTGCCCCTGGAATATCATTGCTTTTGATTAATCCAGAAGCTGCGTCGAGTTGATTTTGGCTGCTTGTGAGTAATGATGAAACCTGACTGCTAATTTGTTGTTTTCTGACGGTATTCATAATCACTAAAAGAAGGAAAATACTACTAAGGATTCCCATTATGAGAAACCAATGTGAGCGATGGAGTTTTTTTGCTTTAGTGGTTATTAATTCTTGACCATGTTTTGCATTTTCAATCAATGGGGATTCTTGAATGGTTTTAACTACTTTTTTTTGAAAATTAGGGAGGTTTTCCGAAACTCCTGAGAACTTTTTTTTAATTTGGGTTATGCTATTTTTTATTCGTTCAGGAAGTGAGTAGTTTATGGTTAATTTTTTAGGTGGATTTAGTTTTGAAAGTGGTCCTTCAGTTGTTGGAATTTGATTAAATGTATAGGTTGGTATTTCTTCTGGTGTTGTTGGTTTTGTTCTATTTGGAAATACAGGATTTCCATATTCAATACTATTTTCTTGTTTCTGTAAATGATTGGGAAATTGAGGTTCATATATATTTTTTGAAATTGATTCCATTTTATTAATTTCTTGCTCAATGGGGGTTAAAATGGAAGTAGTATTTTGTTCATTTCTATAGAGTTGGTCTGTTGTTTTTGTTTGGTGAGTTTTGGGGTTATCAAGATTTTCTATGATAGTTTTTTTTGTAGGGATTGCAGATGGATAGGTGTTTTCTAGATTGCTTTTGTTGAAAGTGTTGTTTGAGTGATCCCAGGATGATTTTTCTTTGTTTGATACATGTGCTTCTGGGCTAGAAAATTCAACCAGGATTATGCTAAATGTTTCGGTGAGGGATGCTGGTTTTACCAGTTCACGCATGTGGGCTATGGCAGTTGAGGGATAGTTTGCTGCAATAATTTGTTTTAGTTTTTTAAGCTCAAATCGCTCAAGAAGGTTGGTTGTAGTAAGGACTAGAGTATCACCTTCTTGAACCGATCCTGTAGCGATGTTGTGAAACTGGGGGATAGACTCTTGGAATGATTTTACGTTTCCAATTTTTTTAAATGAACCTTGTCGCAAAAGAAGTACGTGTGCTTCTCCTATTTGAACCAAGTGAAGAATATTTTCATGAAAAATAGCGGCTACGATTGAGCAGCGGTAATTATTATTTTGCTTTGTTTGCAAATATCCTAGGATTTTTTTGTTAGCGATAGTTAGAGCGGCTTCTAAGCGCTGCATTGGAGATTCGTTTTGAGCTTTTTGGTAGTATTCTGTTTCGAAGATACGGCTAATCATTGTTCCAAGTGGGTAAATTGAGGGAGAGAGATCAAGGAGGAGATAGAGGTTCCCTCTTTTTTCAGATTGCTCATCTGTTGGTTCATATACTGTAATTGGGGAAAATGAAGAGTCTGTAATAGTAGAGAAATAGTCAGTTATGTTTTTTAATTTTTCCATGGTAGCTACTCTTTCAGTCCCTGGAAGTATAGTTCAAAGAAGATAAATGTTGCAGCAAGAAGAAGAATAACTATGCTGTTAGTAATTCGTAGGACTTGAAAAATGAGAACTATGCTGGTAAATAGTGCCCCTTCTGCCCCCTGTCGTAAGGATGTTAGAAAGTTACCGTAATACAGTTCGTTATTAGTATAGAAAAGTCTGGCATAAAATCCTAGTATTGTGATAAATGAAAAGCAGAATGTGAAAGAAAGTAGTACAGAAAGTATTATTCCCCACCATTGTACTTTTGTAGGTGAGGTATAGATAATGTAGAGTATTAGCGCTATAGCGCTAAGTACTGATGTCCCTGCCAGCATGTAGATGTATTTTTTTATTGACATAACAAATCGTTTTTTTACGTTGCTAGATGGAACATTTTATGTGCTATGTTTTACTGCTCTGCAGTGGAGTATAAAGGGGATCAAGCTTAAATGAAAATGTTAAACACTATTTTAGTGATATTTTTTAGGAAAAGTATCATAAATGAATTTTTTCCTTGTTCTTCTATCCATTGTATAAGTGACGGACATGTTTGGTTTGCTTGATTACAGGTTGAAAAAAATGCAGCATTGAGGAAGAAAAGAAATCCACTTAGTAACATGCTGGAAATGACCAGAAGAATGCCTCCGGTTAGCCTTTCGGCTGCAGAAAGATCGGATCCACGTTTTTTCTCAATTTGATAATACATTGCTCGAATGGCAAGTGTTGTGAATGCGAAAATAGCGATAAAGGATGTTACTTGGCCATAGAGTTCATTTGCAGCAAAAAATGGTCTAACCAGATTGAATAAAGGAATCACCAAATACACCGTTGCCGTTATGGCGACACCTAATGCCAACAAAAAGCCAAAAATTCTCACTATACCCAGAAATGCTCCTAGGATCACAACCATGATTAGCATTACTACGATAAGAATGTCGAGGATGGTCATACGATAAGTAATTTTTCCAAAGATTTTTTTGTATGTGTTGGAGATATTACAGCAAGGTTTAATTTTTCGGGTAAAAATATATTTTTTGAAATTCGAAGTATGTCGTTTGCAGTTACTTTTTCTATTTCTTGATTTATTTTTTCAATGGGTTGGATTTTTCCTAAGAGGAGTTCTTGGCGACATACCCAACTGGTTACTCCTTCAGGGTCATCAAGTGAAAGTGCCAGTTTTCCTTTAAGATAATCTTTTGCTCCTTGGAGTTCAGGGGTAGAGACTTTTGTTTTTTTAAGAGTATGGAGTTCTTTTAGAATGATGGTGAGCGCTTTTTCAGTATTACTGGTTTGTAATCCAGCATGCACTGTGATCGTTCCTACGTCTTGGTACTGTGTTATCGATGTCCCAATCATGTATGCGAGACCAAGATCTTCCCGTATTTTAGTAAAAAGTCTTGAACTCATATTGCCGCCGAGGATAGTTTCTAACACGAGTAAGACATATTTATCTGGATTGGAATTGGGAAATGTTCTGAATCCGAGGCAGAAGTGTGTTTGTTCGGTTTTTTTTCTGTGGACTACTAGTTGGGGTTTTGTTTGTGTTGTAGTGTTTTTTTGCGCTTCTTGCTTTTTATTCTTCGGGAGTTTGTTGAATAGCTTATTGATATCATCGATAACTGTTTTTTTGTCGAAATTTCCACCTACTCCGATGATGATGTTGTCTATCGTGTAGTGTTCTTTTATATAAGTGATGAAGTCTTTTTGTTTAAATTTTGTTATGGTTTGCTCAGTGCCTGCGATATCTCTGCCGAGTGGGGTTTCGCTTCCCCAAATGAGCTCTTCAAATAGTTGGAGAACATGTCTGAGGGGAGTATCAAGATACATATTGATTTCTTCAATAATTACTCCGCTCTCTTTTGTAATTTCAGCGGGATCAAAGAGCGAGTTTTGAAGAATATCAGCGATTAGTGTTGAGCCTTTTTCCCAATGTTCTGTTGCAACTTTTGCGATATAGACGGTGTAGTCTTTTCCTGTTCCTGCATTAAGTTCACCACCGATGTTGTCGATAGTTTGCGATATTACTTTGGATGTTGGGCGTTTTTTTGTGCCTTTGAAGACCATGTGTTCGACGAAGTGTGATATGCCACTTAGTTTTGCTTCTTCATATCTTGAACCGGTACCGACATAGATGAGGATACTGACGGATAATGTTTGGTCAAACGGAACTAGGAAAAGTCGAAGACCTGAAGGAAGAACTATTTTTTCGTACATGGATACTCCGAGAAGTAAGCATTAGGTCATGAAACCTAAGCTATGGTTAATAGAATGTATTAAATCATGAAATCGATATATTGTTTTTCATCTTGTGTTGGATGGATATGATCGTAGGGACTAATAAGACTTGGAGCTTTACCGATAATGCTGTTGCGGTCTACAACGACTACTCCTGATGGAATATTTTTTGTAATAGTTGAGGCTGCACCAACAATGGATCCTTTTCCGATGGTTATATTCCCGATGATGGCGCTTCCCATGCCAATAGTAACATCGTCTTCAATTGTGGGGTGGCGTTTTTCACCTTTTTCATCCTGCCACCAACCGCTTCCGCCAAGAGTAACGCCGTGGTAGATCATGACGTTGCTTCCGACAATTGCTGTTTCGCCAATTACAACACCCATTCCATGGTCGATAAAAAAACGTTTTCCTATGGTGGCTCCTGGATGGATTTCGATTCCAGTGAGAAATCGGGTTATTTGTGACAGTAGTCTTGGGAAAAATGGGATTTTCCATCGGTAAAGTTTGTGTGCTATTCGATGGTTCCAGATAGCCCAGAGACCAGGATAAAGAAAGGCTTCGAGAAAATTTATCCCGCCTTTGAGCGCTGGGTCTTTTTCATAAATTACTTGGAGAGTTTCAATCATGATGGTGTAGTGTTTTTTGCTAGCTGTTTGATTTTGATACTTACTGAGTTTCTTCCTCGGTGGTGGTTGGAAATTTAGCTTTAATTTCTTTTACACGGTTTTGGACTTTTTTCAAGTGTTGTTTGCATTCTTGAATGAGGGTTAGTCCACGCTCAATGTTTATGAGAGTTTTATCAATGTTCATGTCGGGGGAACTTTCGAGATCGTTTAGGATGTTGTCAATCTCTTCCATCGTATTTGCAAACTGGTAGGTGGTATTTTTTTTCATGGTTCTGTCTCTTCGATTGTTGCGGTGATTTTACCTTTAGCGAGGTATGCAATGATTGTAGCATGTTTTTCGATGTCTTGAGAATTTCTGAGGAGTCTGCCGGTTGTGTCTCTGATGATGCTGTATCCTTGTTGCAGAAGTCTTTCCGGGTGAAGGGCTCGAAGCATTTTTTCTTTTTCATTGAGTATTTTTTGATGGAATTGAACTGTTTGTTGTGTTGTTTCAAATGCAGTCAACAACTTGTGATTTCGAGTTTCTACTGCATGCTCAAAAATAGTTACTGCGCTTTCGATTCGATATGCGACATGTTGGAGGTGTTTTTCAGTTTTATTGACAAGAGTTTCGGTCTTGCTATGAAAATGGTTTGCAATTCGATTTAGTTCAGAGAGAAATTCCTGTTGGTCTGGAACGGCTATTTCTGCTGCGTTTGTTGGGGTGGTTGCCGCTATGTCTGCGACAAGATCGGCAAGCGTGGTATCTTTTTCGTGACCGATGCCGGTGATGGTAGGAATGCGTGAAGCAAAAATACTTCTCACCACAATTTCGTTGTTGAACGCTTGTAGGTCTTCGAGACTACCACCGCCACGACTGATGATAAGGAGATCAACGGGATGTTGTTTGTTGAACCATTCGATCATGGTGGCTATTTCTTTGGGTGCTGTGGTTCCTTGTACACCAACGTGACCGAAGTAAATATCTAAGCCAGACCAGCGGCTGTTGAGTATGGTGAGAATGTCGGTGTAAGCTGCTGCATCGCGAGAAGTGATAATGCCGATCGATTGTGAAAAGCGGGGGAGAGTTTTTTTATGTATGGGGTCGAAGAGACCTTCTTTTTCCAGGGTTGCTTTGAGGAGTTCTAATGCGCGTTGGAGTGCTCCTTCGCCAATGGGTTCAATGCTGCTGAGGCGGAAGGTAAATTTTCCGTAGGGGACGTAGAGTCCGGGTTTGCCAACGGCTTTTATTTCCATACCGTTTTGGATTCTGGTGCCGATTTCGAAGAGTGAACCAAAGCAGTTAATGCGACTGGTGGCGTCTTTGAGGTCGAAGGTTACCCATTTGTTTTGAACCACTTTGAAATCACTCACTTCGCCTGTTACTGCAACAACCATTTGGCCGAGCACATCGTTGAGGAATGTGTTTAGTTGGGAGACGGTGAAGACTGGTAGCTGGTTGTCGAAAAAGTTTGGGGTGGACATGATGAAGAAGTTGTTAGTTGATGGTTACTGTTGTGGGGGGAGTGCTCCGACGTTCCTGTCCTCCCTTTTAAGATTTATCCGAGGAAATCGCTTTGGGGAGCGATTTCCTCGGATAAATCAGTTGAGCAGGATGAGGGTATCAATTTACAATATCGTTATCGAACGACTGCTGTATGAAGAAATTCAATGCGCTGCATTGTTTTATTGTGGCAGGCTGATTTGGATGGTTTTGTCGAGGAAAGTGGAGAAATCCCATCCGTGGGTTTTGGCGGCTTTTGGGAGGAGTGATGCTGCGGTCATGCCTGGGAGGGTGTTGGTTTCGAGGAGGTAGAGTTTGTTGTCTCTGATGATCATGTCGGTGCGGGAGTACGTGCGGCAGCCTAGGGCTAAGTGTGCACGGATGGCGTAGTCTTGAGCTTGTTTTGTGAGAGTTTCATTGATTCTCGCTGGACAAATTTCGTCTGTGAGTTGGGGGTCGTATTTCGCTTCGAGGTCGAAAAATTCGTTTTTAGTGACGATTTCGATGATGGGAAGTCCGATAGGGTGTTCATTTCCGAAGACTGCGCAGGTTATTTCTGTGCCTTTGAGAAATTCTTCAACAAGTACTTGGTGGTCGTATTCGAATGCTTTTTCAATGGCTTCTTTGAGAAGGTTTTTTTCTTTGACGATAGATATGCCTACACTGGATCCTTCGCAGACTGGTTTGAGAACGAGTGGAAGGCCCAGCCTTTCGGTGAGTGTGTTGATGTCGACACCTTCGGTTCGGTTGATGATGAGGTCTTTGGCTACGGGGAGTTTTGCGTCCCGGTAGAGTATTTTTGAGGTGTTTTTATTCATGGCAACTGCGGAGGCACGAACGCCTGATCCGACGTAGGGGAGTTTTAGGAGTTCGAGTAGGCCTTGGACGCAGCCATCTTCGCCGTAGCGGCCGTGGAATGTTGGGAAGGCAATATCGATATGTTCAGGAAGTTTTTCGTAGGGGATGTGGGTGGCGTTGTTGGTGAGGTTTTGTTCTACTTGTTGGGTTGATTCGCTGGTGAGGAGTTCGTTGGAGAGGTGCCATATTTGGGCGTTGCTGTCCATGAAAAGGGGGATTTTTTCGTATTTTTCGGGGAGGTAGTGGGTGACTTGGAGGCCGGATTTGAGGGATATTTCTTTTTCGGCGGAGAGGCCGCCGAAGAGGATGCCGATGCGGGTTTTTGCCATGGGTTGTTTACCTCGTGTGTGGGGTTCTGGTTAGTAGTGTACATGGTGAGGGGGGAATGGGGTAGGTGGTTTGCGTCATTTTTTCTCACGTTGTTAGTTTTTGTGTGGGGAATGCCTAGCGGATGCTTTTTGGGGGAGCGGTTTTCTTGGGTGGTTTGCAGCGAACCTATGATCTTCGGTGGTTTTCGCCTGCATGTCGAGTTACTTTTTTTTCTTGATAAAAAAAAGTAACCAAAAAAAATCAAGTCAAAATAAATCCCGCGCTGAGGGTCACGACCTATTTTGACGGGCATCAGAGGGCAGTGGTGAGGTTGGAGGTGTACCCGTGAGGCTGTAACCGAGAGTTGGGGAGGGGTGGAGAGATTTCGCGGGTGGCTGGTGTGGGTGTTGACCTGGCTCTGGAGAAAGAGAAATGCGGGTGCCTAGCGGATGCTTTTTGTGCCTGACGGATGTCTTGGGTGCCTAACGTATGTTTTTTGTAATGCCTGACGGATGTCTTGGGCTGTTTGTGTATGTTTTTTGCAATGCAATTTTCCCTTGTTTTGTCATTGCGAGGAGGCTTTGCCACGTGGCAATCCCTTGGGGCGCAGTGACCTTGGGGGAGTACTATGCTTGGGGATTCGCTCGGAATGACATGGTGGGTGGGGGGGAATGAGTTAAACAAGAGAGGATGGTGTGGGTGTTGAACCCCCTAAATCTCCCTTAACAGGGGGACTTTCTAGCGTATGCTTTATTTTGCTAGTTCTTTATTGACTAGGTTTTTGTAGGTGCTTTTGAGGACGGCTTCGGCGATTACTTCGGCTACTTCTACGCCGGCGCGGTCTTGGGCTTCTTTGGTGCTGGCGCCGATGTGGGGGGCGAGGATGACGTTTTCCATGGTGAGGAGTGGGGAGTCGGTTGGGAGGGGTTCTTTTTCAAAGACGTCGAGGGCGGCTCCGGCGAGTTTTCCGCTTTGTAGGGCGCGGATCATGGCTTGTTCGTCGACGATGCCTCCACGTGAGGCGTTGATGAGGAGAGCACCTTTTTTGAACTGGTCGAATTGTGCGTCGGAGATCATGTTTTTTGTGGCAGGTAGGAGAGGGACGTGGATGGTGATGATATCTGCTTGTTTGTAAATTTCTTCAAGTGTGGCGGCTGTTGCTTGGTTTTTTGTGGCTTCTTCAGGTGTGAGGAATGGATCGTAGGCAAGGATAGTGGTTTCAAATGCTTTGAGACGGAGAGCAACACGTTTGCCGATGTTGCCAAAACCGATGATACCGATAGTTTTTCCTGAGAGTTCTGCACCTTTGAATTCTTTTTTCAGCCACTGCCCGGCTTTCATTGTTGCGTCGGCTCTAGGGATTTGGCGGAGGAGTGACATTGTAAGTGCTATGGCGAATTCGGCAACTGTTGTTGAGTTGGCAGTTGGTGTATTGAGTACGAAAATGCCTTTGGCTGTTGCGGTGGGGAGGTCTATGTTGTCGACGCCTGTTCCAGCGCGACCGATGACTTTTAGTTTTCCTGGGTTTTCGAGGACTTTTGGGGTTACTTTTGTTTTGCTGCGGATGATGAGGGCATCGTAGTTTGCTACTTCCTGGGCGAGTTGTTCTTCGTTGAGTTCGGTGTTTACAACTACTTCGAGACCTTGTTCTTGAAGGAGTTTGATGCCGTTGTCGGCGATTTTGTCTGAGATGAGTACGCGCATGGGGAATCTTCTCCTTATCGGGCATAGATGAATGGCTGTAGCAATCATAGCAGTTGCTGCTAGGAGGGGGCTAGTGGGTGATTATTGAAACAAAGCTAGTGGTTAAAGAGAACCATATTTCCATGGGAGAGTGTTTGGGTCTTTGTAGAGCTCTAGGAGACCACATTCGCCTTGACATTGGGGATTCTTGTTTTCAATAGCTTCTTTGTAGCGGTATGTTCTGTTTTGTAACCATTCCAAATTTAGCACTTTTCCAATGTTTGTCCATTTGTAGCCGTCTATGTCGAGAAGAATGGTTTCTCCTAAGTGTCCACCACACCCCCAGCATCCGTAGAGGGTTATTTCAGCAAAGTTATCCTGATAGATTTTTTCTATGTGAGGTATACGGTATGACACCCCTTTAAGATCACGAGAAAACCGAAGTAGCTCTTTTACGTAATTTGTTCCTTCAGTATTAAAGTAATATACACTGTTTGTTAGTGATGCTTGTTCAAT